>BB_Man_B_Liq_inBBDRAFT_1000020_pt1 | contig 23691 bp, 21 predicted proteins | sample BBManParaguerPR_4_FD_10244 | JGI IMG/M metagenome (IMG submission 10244) | reverse complement strand
GTTTTGTCGGCGATTTCCGTGATGATCGACAAAAATGATCCGATTTCTTCGGATGCGGTGGACACGGCACGCATGGAATCCGCCGCCGAATCCGCCCGATCAGACGCATCGCGCGCAAAAGTTGACGTTTCATCCACATTCAACGTGATATTCGAGATTGAGGCATCCATCTGATCGACACTCGAGGCGATGGATTGAACTTCGCCTGCCAATTGCTGCATGCGGCTGGCAAATTCGTCAGACTGGTTCAAAACCTCTTGGCCAGCTGCGCGCTTGCCACCTTGTAAAACATCGTAATACACTTTGATCCCGACAGACAAATCTTGGAAGATGATGTCGATGACTTCCTTTAGGACCTGCTGGGTCGCCGCCGAATTTCCGCGCATTTTGGCGCGCATGCGACACATCAGCGCCTCCATCAGGAAACCATAGCCGCGCACAAAGAAATGCGGGGGCAGGTTGACATTGGCATGCGCTGTGCCGATCCGTCCNAGACGTTCATAATAACTGCTGTTAAAGCCACTGGTAAACGTGGCTTGCCAGTGGTCGCGCTGCATTTGTTTCAAACGCTGCGTGTTGCGTCCCACCATAAAGGGTGACAATTCATCGTCGTCTTGGACCATTTTATAGAATTGGTCCAAAGCCTCATCAATGACCGTTTCGACCATTTCCCATGTCCCAATCGGACGTTTTGAAAAAAACATATGTCACCTTTGCACAGTTAAGAACGTTTCATCCCCTAACGTTCAAGAACCGTGCAAATTTAGGCGATCCTATCCAAATGGTGTGTGCGGCTATCCCAAATTATGACGTTTGGTCGACCATTTCCATGTGCTGGGCGATGGTTTTGATCTGATCCAACCACGCGGCCACCAATTTGGGATCGCTGGGCGCGGCATGGACCCCGGCGGGAATGTCGCCCGCTAGAACACCTTGGATTGCATAGGACACAGGCAAGGACACCAAACGCGCCATTGCGGTTGATGTGTCGTCGCCCCAGGCATCCATGACCCATGTTTTATCCCAAACGGTCTGGCCGTCGCGTTCGGCCTTGAGGCCCACGCACAATACAACGCGGTCGGGTTCGCCTGCGTCATAGGCATTTTCGGCCCAGAACTGGTCTGACATTTCTTTCAGGCGGGCTTCGCCTGTGGGGCCAGACAGGGTTTCGATTTCGCGAAATACGCCGTCCCAGGCCTGCGCCCAACCGTTCAGGCGCAATGTGCCGCGCACGAATTCCTTGACACGCCAATTCGGGTCGAAATGATATTGCGCCATGAATGGAATGCTGTCGCGGTTTGGATAGACCTCGAAACTTTCGGGCGATGGCAAGGGGGCGTCATAGGTTGAAATGGCATCCCATGGCCGCGCCACATCCAGTGTTTCAAAGTTACGAATGGATTTAGACGGCGATTTCAGCGCCCGCAGCACACCCAATGGCGACCAGCTGAATTTATAGCGGAACGGATTTGGGATTTTGGGGATACCGCCGCAATAGGAAATGAATGTCAGTTCATTTTGCGCATCACAGGCGTCAGACGCGCGATACCGTTCGACCAGATCATGGGCCATCAAATGGTCAATGCCGGGGTCCAGACCCACTTCGTTTACCAATGCGACACCGGCATCGNGGGCGGCCTGATCCAATGCGCGCATTTCGGGCGCGATATAGGATGAACTGACGAAATGTGCGCCCTTGGAAATGGCCAGTTCCGCCAAACCAACGTGTTGATCCCCTGGCAGCATGGACACCACCACATCCCCCGCCTGTAACACGCGGTCCAGGGCCGCCTTGTCAAAGGCCGAGATGTTTTGCGTCAGATCGCCAACGGCCGCCTGCGCTTTGTCGATTGTGCGGTTCCAGACATGGACGTCGTGTTTTTGTTCGATCAAACGGCGAAGGCCGGGAATGGCGGACAGGCCTGTGCCGCACCAATGAATGGTCATAATGATACCTCGTTTACATGTGTGTCGAATGTCGATTTTGCGCCGGTCCAAACCGGATTTTCATCGATTTTGGGCAGGTTTTGCAATGTGGGCAACAGCTGCGCGGCATAGTCTTGCGAACTTTCCAGTGGCAGCAGGGATGGCAGGTTGTCGATGGCCATGACGTCCAAAACGGGATCTGTCGCCACACGATTGACCGGCGCGGCCCATGTGGTGGCGCGGTCATAGACGGGAATGGGGTTGTAATCACTGTCGGGGTCACAGGCGATGTCACCGATTGCGGTCAATCTGCGCGGCGCGTTCATTGCATCGCGTGGCACGAATACGGGCGTGCCGGGGCGGGCCAGAATGCAGTTGAAAAACAAATCATGGTCCAAAATTTCGGGAAACGGCCCGCCGCTGGCGGTTTCGGCCATGTCCCATTTGGTGACCGTGATCCCCATGGCCTGACACAGATCGGCGGCACCGGTGCCCACGCGACCCAATGCGCCAATCACAATGGCACTGGGGCGATCCGAAGTCACGGCATTCAGCGATTGCGCCAGATTATCCAGCAGCAAGGTTTTGTTGGCATAGGCCGAAACAGGGCCGCAAGGCGCAGCACCACGTTGCTGGGCGATCCATGCCATCAGCGTCACAGCCGCACCGGCAAAGCCCGCCCAATACCCGAATGCCGCAACGCGCCTGCCCGTATCATCCAACAGATATTCCAGATCATACAATGTGCCACCGCCGGCCTTGAACCGTTGTAACAGGATTTGGCCAGAATACTGGCCTTTATACGCATGGCCAAACATGATGTGGCGGTGGGTCAGGGGGGTGCCATCCTCGGGCAGTTCCTTAAGCCCGAAAATAATGGCGTCTGCCGGCGCGTTGGGCCACGAATTTTCGGCCACGATGTCACATCCTGCGGCGGCATATTCTTCGATCGGAATGATGCGGGTTTTGCTGGCCTCGACGCTGACGCGCAGGCCTGCATCGATCAATGTTTTGGCGCCCTGCGGGGTCAGACCGACGCGGTCTTCGTTTGCGCGTTGTTCGGCGCGAACCCATAGGTGCGTTTGTGTGGGATGCTCTGTCATGTGATTGCCTGATCCTGTCGGCCCCGCAGGGGGGGGGTTAATAATATGTCCGTTTGTCCAGCCGTTGCGATATTTCCAGATGTGGCACCGCATTGAATTGTTTGATGTGCCAAGACCCGTGTAAATAATGCAGCTGTGTGACGCCTGTGTTGACCCCCTCTAGCAGGAATTTCACCAATACAGTGCGTCCAACGCCCAAGGCCTGCGCCAGCGCCATGGCGACAATGCCACCTGAGGTCACGGCCAAGACGTTCTGACCCGCGTGGCGCAGATCATCCAACAGGGTCTGCACGCGGGTTTCATAATTGTCCCATGTTTCCGGGGGGGATTGAATTTCGCCCTGTTCCCATTTTTCAAAGGTCGTGTGGAAATGGTCGATAAACCCTGTGCCTTCGGCGGGTAGGGGCATGTTGAATTGTTGTTCCATGCAGGCGACCAAATTGTGGTACTGAATTTCGTTCAACCGTTCATCACGTTGCGCCGCTGGGGCGCGTTTGACGTCTAACAGGTCCAACGTATCAATCTGGCGCGTCAAGGTGCCCGAAAACGCCGCATCAAAGGCCATTTCGCTGTCATCCCACAACTGGCCCAGCCATTGTGCCTGTTGCCGCCCCAGATCGGACAGGCGGTCATAGTCTTCTTCTGTTGTGGCGTTTGAATTGGCTTGGCCGTGACGAACGAACGTGATGACAGACATGGGACCTCGTACAGATTGTTGGCGCGACCATTTCAGAAAATGGGTCCATTGACAAGGTGCACGACCTGCGCGCGATCAATATCCTGCGGTGCGATCAACCAGATGCAAAAACGGCAATCCAGACTGTCCGCGGCGGATGTTTTCAACGATCACTTGGGCGGCCGTATGGGGCCGTGTTTCTGATGCTTTGTGCGGGACAACGGTCACGTTTGGATGCGCCCAATAGGGATCATCGGCGGGCAGGGGTTCCACGCGGAACACGTCCAAAGTGGCATGGCCCACCTGCCCACTGTCCAGTGCGGCCAGCAATGCGGCGTCGTCAATCAATGGTCCCCGACCGGGGTTAATCAGCACCGCGCCGCGCGCCAGATGGGACAGGGTTTCCGCGTTCAGCGTGTTTTCCGTCTGCGGTGTGGCGGGCAGCAACAAAATGACGATTTCCGCACCTTTCAGCGCGTTACTCAGCTGGTGTGCCCCGTGATAGCATGTGACGCCCTCAATCGTTTTGGGGGAATTTGACCAACCCGACACGTTGAACCCCAAACCCACCAACGCCTTGGCGCAGGCTGCGCCCAATGCGCCCAGCCCCAAAATCGTCACCGACCGTTCCGCGGCCAAGGGTGGCGCGGGGATTTCGCTGCGCCAATGGCCGTCTTGGCCGTGAATGTGAATGTCCATCCCCAAATGATGGCGCAGGGTGTGGCCAGTGACCCATTCAATCATACCTTGGGTCAGGCCATGATCAACCATACGGGCCAAGGGTTGCGTCAGCGTGTCATTCCCGACAATGGCTTCGACCCCGGCCCATAGGTTCAAAACGGCTTTGCACCGTGTATAGGGCGTAAAATCGCGCAGGGTGGAATCCGGGGCATAGATGATATAATCCACCTGATCCGGGGCCGCGTCGGTGGTCAGATTGGCGGCAATACCGGCGTCGGCCAAACCCTGTTCCAAATGCGGGCGATACAGGTCAAACCGTTCGCTGCCAGCGGCGAATAAAACGTTGATGGTCACTTTGACACTCCTCTCGGGCGGTGAATATGGGCAGATTGGACCAGACCAAAGGCCCCCAATAAAACCAACATCGCAGATCCGCCATAACTGACCAAGGGCAGGGGCACCCCAACCACAGGCGCAAGCCCCATGACCATAGACATGTTCACCGCAAAGAACAGGAAAAATGTCATGGCAATGCCGATGATAAGGATCGATGAAAACCGATCCCGCGTTTTCATCGCCGAGGCAAGGCAAAACAGAACGATCAACACATAGATGACCAGTAATGATATGCCGCCCACAAACCCGAATTCTTCGGCGATGGTGGTGAAAATGAAATCGGTGTGTTTTTCGGGCAGGAAATTCAGACGCGTTTGGGTGCCCTGCATAAATCCGCGGCCGGCCCAGCCGCCGGACCCCAGGGCGATTTTGGATTGCGTGATGTGGTATCCTGCGCCCAATGGGTCACTGGCGGGATCCAGAAATGTGTCGATGCGGCGGTATTGGTAATCTTTCAGCAATTGCCAGTCTGTTCCACGGCTTTGGAATACGGCGAAAATCGCGCCAACGCCCGCCGCAATCACCGTCGCAAAGTAGGCCCAGTGCAGGCCCGCGACAAACATCACCGTTGCCCCCGCAATCAACAACAGCAGGGATGTGCCCAAATCGGGTTGTTTCAACACCAGCGCCACAGGGACCAAGATCAAAATAACCGGAATGATCACCCAAAGCGGTTTTGACACCCGGTCAGCAGGCAGCCAATCGTAATATGCGGCCATCACCATAACCAAAGTGATTTTTGCAAATTCTGACGGTTGCAACCGCATGAACCCCAAATCAATCCACCGCTGCGCGCCCATTCCTGTGGTGCCGAACAGTTCCACAAACACCAATAACCCCAGCGACATCAGATAGGCCACGCCAGAGACGTTTCGCCAAAACCAAATGGGGATCATGGCGATGATAAACATGCCGATCAACCCGATCAGAAAACGTTTGATCTGGGGGTCGGCCCATGGGGTCATGGACCCGCCGGCCACTGAAAACAGCATGATAAACCCAACCGCCGCAGCGGCCAAAATCAGCAACAACAGACCCCAGTTGAAATACAGGATTTTGCGAAACCCGGTGGGAACGGTTCGGACGCGATACTCAAGATAACTCATGCGCGGTCCTGCGTTTCAATTTCAATTGTGGGCAGGATGGCGGCAATATCCTCTTGCTGTTTTGCGATGCGGGCGCGGTCTTTGGCGGGATAGGCCGAGAGCGGCGGGGTGCCCCCATAAAGCGCCTGCAATGTAATATCGCGCCCGATGGGGGCCGCTGCCGCAGATCCGCCACCGCCATGTTCGACCACTGTTGCCACCGCAATTTTGGGGTTGTCAAAGGGGGCATAGTTCACAAACAATGCATGGTCGCGGCGGTTCCATGGCAAATCGGCGTTTGATGTGACACCTTGTCGGCGCTCTGCCTCGGTGATGTTGCGGACCTGACTGGTGCCGGTTTTGCCCGCCAGCCGATAGGCGTCATCGATAATACGCGACCCATAGGCGGTGCCTTTGCGATCATTGCTGACGGCAAACATCGCACGCCGGACAAAGCGTAGGTTGTTTTCGTTAATTCCCATGTCTGCAAATGTGCTGGCATCACCCTGCGGGACACCATCGATAGATTTGACCAATCGGGGGTTAATCATCTTGCCACTGGCCAATCGCGCCGTCATGACCGCCAATTGCAGGGGGGATGACGATACAAAACCCTGCCCAATCGACGCGTTCACCGTGTCACCCACCACCCAATCGGTGCCCCGCACGCGTTCTTTCCAGTCGCGGGTCGGGATCAGACCTGATGTCACCGCAGACATCGGAATGTCGTGGCTGATGCCCAATCCCAACCGAAACGCCATGTCGGAAATGACGTCAATGCCCACCTTGACCGCCAATTCATAGTAATAGACATCGCAGCTTTCACGCAGTGATGCCTCAAGGTCGACGTTGCCGTGGCCGCCGGATTTCCAACAATGGAACCGGCGTCCCGACACGTCGAAATGGCCGGGGCAATAAAATGTTTCCTTGGGCGTGATTAACCCCGCCTCAAGTGCGGCCAGCACCGTGACCATTTTGAATGTGGACCCAGGGGGATAGGCGTCTTGGACGGTTTTTGATGCCAGCGGGCGATGGTCATTGTCCCGTAACATGCCATAGTCGGCATAGGAAATGCCGCGCACAAATTTATTGGGGTCATAGCCCGGAACCGATGCAATCGACAGGATGTCCCCATTGGTGCAATCCATCACCACGACAGATGCGCTTTCGCTGCCCAGACGTGCGGTGGTATAGGCCTGCAATTTTGCATCAATCGTTAATTGCAGGTTTGCGCCAGCGGTGCCTTCGCGGCGGTCCAATTCGCGCATAACACGGCCTAATGCGTTGACCTCGACCCGTTTTGCGCCGGCACGCCCGCGCAGGGTGGTTTCGTATTTAGCCTCGACCCCCACTTTGCCGATTTGAAACCGCGGGATCCGCAGCAATGGATCGGGGTCCTCAGACCGCTGCAGATCGCGTTCACTGACGGGCCCGACATAGCCCACCACATGGGCAAAGTTTTTTTCCAATGGATATTGGCGGGACAGACCCACTTCGGTTGCGATGCCGGGCAGGGCGGGTGAATTGACGGCAACGCGGGAAATATCATCCCAGGTCACACGGTTTAACACGGTGACCGGCAAAAACGGGGCAGAGCGCTTGGCCTCGGTTTTGATGCGTTTGATGTCATCGTCGCTGAGGTACACCAGATACCCCAGTTTGCGCAAAACATGGTCAATATCGCCCGCATCCTCGGGGATGATTGTGATGCGATAACTGGGTTCGTTTTTGGCCAAGATCACGCCGTTGCGGTCATATATTTCGCCCCGCGCCGGGGGGATCAGGCGCACGTTGATGCGATTTTCATCAGCCAGCAAACGGTATTGATCGGCTTGGTCGACCTGCAAATCCTGCATCCGCCAGGCCAAGACACCGGCGAACCCGACCTGCACCCCACCGATCAGCAACCCGCGGCGGGTCAGTTTGCGCCAGTTTGTGGCCGTTTCTGCAGGGGTTCGTTTCATGACAGGCCTCGGTGTTTGTCACGATCAAGGGCGGTTTCGGGGCGGATTTGCAACACATAATACGCGACAAAGGCCACGATTGGAAACACCAAGATCGTTGACAACAGCTGTGTGTAATGCAACAGCACAGGCGGCCGCGGCACCAAAGCCAGGGTCAGCACAATCCGCATCACAACCGTTGTTGCAACCATCGCCACTGTGGCCATCCACCAATCTTTGATCCAGTTGCGATCCTGGGTCTGGATGCCCGTCAGCTTCAACCAGGCGGACGCCAAAATGATCAGGGCGGCCATCAATCCGGGGGGGCGTTGTAAAAACATATCCTCAATCAGGATGACGGCCCCGATCAGCACCGATGGAACAGCATCGGGACGCTGCAGGCTAAGGTAAAAAATCAGCGCCATAATGATGTCGGGGCCACTGATTGTGGTGGGTGTGGTTTGCAAGGGCAGCAAACGCACAAACAGCAACACCATGGTCAACCCCACAAAGGTGGCGCGCAGTTTCCAGACGCCCGATGCCCGCGGCTCAGCCATCTGAGGCCTCTTGCGGGGTTGGTGCTGCCTCGGGCGGTGGGGCTGGGGGGGCCGGTGGTGTGGTAAACAGCGTTTCGGGAATGATCAAATCGCCCGTATCATCAATGCGCACGGTGCCATAGTCACGCAAGACGCGCAAAAATTCTAGGCGTTCGTAATCGGCCGACAACCGCGTGCGCAGCCGTCCGTTTGGGTCAACCGCCAGTTGGCCCACGATCAAACCGGCGGGCAAAATGCCGCCATCGCCTGATGTCACAATGCGGTCGCCCGCGCGCACCTGGTCCGGATCCTCGATGAAATCGACAGGGGGCGCGGCAGTGTTGTCGCCAATGACAAAGGCCCGCTGCCCCGAGGGTTGGATGACCACGGGAATTTGGCTGTAGGTATCGGTCAGCAATATCACACGGGACGTTTTTTCGCCCACCCCCGAAATGCGCCCCACCAGCCCCAAGCCATCCATCGCGGCCCAACCATCCTGAATGCCATCGCGTTTGCCGACGTTCAGCAATACAGATTGTCGAAACGGGGAACCACTGTCGGCAATGACAATGCCGCTGACATGGGTCAGTTTGGGATCCAGCCGCAGTTTGTTCAAATCCAGCAGACGCGCGTTTTCTTGTTCTAACTGCAATGCGGCTTCGCGCCAGCTCTTCATCTGTTGTAATTCGCGGCGCAGTTCCTGATTTTGTTCGTATAGCGCCTGATAGCTGCGAAAATCACGGACCAGATTGACCATACCGGTCACCGGGGCCATGGCCCATTCGAAACTGGGTACGAACCGGTCGATCATCTGGGCGCGAAACCGTTCGACGCGGGGGCTGTCGATGCGCCATATGACGAATATGGCCACCATAACCAAAACCAAAACAGCACTCACCAATCGCTTGATGGGTGTGACATAGTCATCCTCTTGGCTGTGTGTTCTGGCCAAAACCCGTCCTTTTAGCTGTCATAATCAATCGCGTGGCGCAGTTGTTTTTCGTATTCCAGCGCCTTGCCCGTGCCCAAGGCCACGCAGTTCAAACTTTCATCGGCGATGGACACGGCCAAACCGGTTTGTTCGCGCAGGGCCAAATCCAGATCGCCCAGCAACGCGCCACCGCCCGTTAACATCACACCACGATCGACGATATCGGCGGCCAAATCGGGGGGCGTGACCTCTAGTGCGGTCATGACCGCTTCGCAGATTTGCTGGACGGGTTCGGCCAGGGCCTCGGCCACTTGGGCTTGGGTGATTTCCAATTCCTTGGGGATGCCGTTCAGCAAATCACGACCCCGAATAATCATTGACGCACCGCGCCCATCGTTTGGCATGCGGGCTGTGCCGATCGATGTTTTGATACGCTCTGCCGTGCTTTCGCCAACCAACAGGTTTTGTTGACGACGCAGATAGTTAATGATCGCTTCGTCCATGCGGTCCCCACCGACGCGCACGGACCGGGCATACACAATGTCACCCAATGACAAAACGGCCACCTCGGTCGTACCGCCGCCGATGTCCACCACCATGTTGCCGGTGGGGTCTGTGATCGGCATGCCTGCACCAATGGCCGCCGCGATGGGTTCGGCGATTAACCCCGCCTTGCGCGCACCAGCGGACAACACCGATTGACGGATCGCGCGTTTTTCGACGGGGGTTGCGCCATGGGGCACACAGACAATGATTTTCGGTTTGCTAAAGGTTGATCGTTTGTGAACCTTGCGAATGAAATGTTTGATCATTTCTTCGGCTACGTCGAAATCGGCAATCACGCCTTCGCGCATGGGACGGATCGCCTCGATGGAACCGGGGGTGCGGCCCAGCATCAATTTGGCGTCTTCGCCCACGGCCAACACTTTCTTGACGCCATCTTTGACGTGATAGGCAACAACCGATGGTTCCGACAAAATGACACCTTTCCCTTTGACATACACCAAAGTGTTCGCAGTGCCCAAATCAATCGCCATGTCCTGCGAAAACATGCCTGTCAAAGATGAAAATCCAACCATTCCCGTTGCCTTATCTAACTTTGGTCCTGCCTCGACTCGCGGCTGGACCCGCCTTTACCCATGGTTTCTTATAGGTAGCAAATGCCTAACATGAAAGGGGATTTCCACAGTAAATGCAGGCGTATTTGCGATTATTTCCGCTGATCGGCGCAAGTTTGCCGACCAAATTGGGGGTGTGTCGATTCTGGATTTTGACCGATTTACGTCAATTTATCCTGCAATTTGTGACCGCGCCCATGAAATAGGTCGCAAATATGCGCTAGGTGGTCGACTGGGGTCTGTGAATTTCTACAATCGTGATACATATCGCTCGAATTCTGGATTAGGGAGTCGTCCGAAAATGAAAACGCATGTGAAAGCTCTGGTCGTTGGTGGCGGTGCAATCGGTACATCAATCGCCTATCACTTGGCCAAGGCCGGGTGGCAGGATGTTATGCTGTTAGAACGCGATGAATTGACATCGGGGTCCACATGGCACGCGGCCGGGTTGTTGCCGCTGTTCAACATGTCCTATGCGACGACCCACATCCACAAATATTCGGTCGATTTTTATAAAACCCTGGAAGAGGAAACAGGCCTGAACGCCGGTTTTTACATCGTGGGCAACCTGCGGATGGCACAAACTCAGGAACGCATGGATGAATACCGCCTGTATTCATCTGTTGCGGAAACGGCGGATGTCTATCACGAATTCCTGACACCAAACGAAATCAAGGAACGGTGGCCACTGGTCCGGACCGAGGATCTAAAGGGTGCGTTGTTCCACCCGCAGGACGGTTACATCAACCCGGCTGATGTGACCATGGCCATGGCCAAAGGCGCGCGCCAACGCGGTGTGTTGATCGAACGCAAATGGCAGGTTGATGGCTATGAATGGACAGGGTCAGAATGGAAAGTGACCTGTACCAAAATGGTCGAACGCGGCGGCAATCTGGTGCCATCTGACGAACAAACCGTCATCACCGCAGAACATGTTGTGACCGCAACGGGCAACCATGCGCAGCGCACGGCCAAGCTGTTGGGTATCAAAATGCCCGCGATCCCTGTGGAACACCAGTTTATCGTGACAGAACCCGACCCCATGTTGCAAGAATACCGGGCCAATGGTGGTCTGGAACATCCCGTTCTGCGCGATGCCGACGCAAAATGGTACGTCCGCGAAGAACGCGGCGGTTGGATTTTGGGCCCATACGAACGCAATGCGCCTGCACGTTTTGAATATGGCGTGCCTGACAGTTTCCGCGCCGATTTGTTCCCATTGGATTTGGAACGTATCGAAGAAGAATACATGTCCATGATCCACCGTATTCCGTCATCAGAAACAGTGGGTCTGAAAGACGACTTTAACGGACCGATCTGTTACACACCCGACGGCAACCCCTTGGTGGGTCCGGCCCCCGGTTTGCGTAACATGTGGTTGGCCGAAGGGTTCAGTTTCGGCATCACAGCCGCAGGCGGCACAGGGTATTATCTGGCCCAGATGATGGTCAACGGCGAAGCCGAGATTGACATGGCATCGCTGGATCCAAAACGTTATGGCAGCTGGATGACCACCGAATATGGCGCGCGCAAAAACGAAGAAGCCTATGAGCACGTCTATATCCTGCACCACCCCGACGAAGAGCGCGAAGCGTGCCGTCCCTTGCGCACGGCGCCGGCCTATGATCGTCAAAAATCACGTGGCGCGCAATTTGGTCAGGTCAACGGTTGGGAACGCCCCAACTACTATGGTCCTGTCGATGCGCCGGCCGATTATGATCACAGCACCCGCAGTTTCCGCCGCGGTGGTTGGTGGCAACACGCCGTGGACGAAGCAACCGCCGTGCGCGAAACCGCCGGTTTGATCGACGCCACAGCATTTACCAAACATATGGTCAAAGGGCCGGGTGCCACCCAGTTCCTGGATTGGTTTACCTGTAACAAACTGCCCAAAGTGGGCCGTATCAACCTGACCTATGCGCTGACACCTGCGGGCACCACGCGCACAGAATACACCATCGTGCGTCTGGCCGAGGATGAATATTATCTGGTCTCTGCTGGGGCATGGACGGATTATGACGCCGATTACCTGCGCAAATGCGCCGAGGATATGGCACCAGAGTTTGGATATATCGAAATCCAAAACGTCACCACACAGTGGGGTGTATTCGCTATCGCGGGCCCAAAATCGCGCGATGTGTTGAAAGAAATCATCAAGGACGCCGATCCAGAAACCGCATTGTCAAACAAACGGTTCCCATGGTTGTCCGCCCGCCAGATCGAATTGGGCATGTGCCCTGTGAATGCGATCCGCGTGGCCTATACCGGTGAATTGGGATGGGAATTGCATCACCCGATTGAAATGCAAAATTACCTGTGGGACCAACTGGTTCCTGCCTTGGAAAAACACGGTGGCAAATTGGTGGGCGCGCGCGCGCAAAACTGGCTGCGTCAGGAAAAATCATACCGCGCCTTTGGCAACGAACTGGGCCGCGACGCCACCCCGCTTGAGGCGGATTTGCCCCGCTTTGTCGATCTGGGCAAAGAGTTTCAGGGCAAAGAGGCCATGGAAAATCTGGGCGTGCGGTTCAAATGCGTAACCGTTTTGATCGATGGTCCTGCCGATGCCGACCCATGGGGCCGCGAAGTGTTGGTGGATGAAAACGGCACCAAAGTGGGCCGTTTGACATCCGGCGGATATTCCGTGGCCTTTGGCAAGTCGATTGGTATGGGATATGTCAGCCCTGACCTAGCTGTCGAAGGCACCAAGCTGCGCGTGAAAATCATGGGCGAATTGTGGGATGCCGTTGTCACCTGCGACAGCCCCTATGATCCGAAAAACGAAAAAATCCGCATCGACGGATAAGGATCGTATAATAGAATTGAAAAAACCTCGCCTTGGGCGGGGTTTTTTATTTTTTTGCGACGGAATGGGGTGGGGGCTGCGTATCATATTCAGAAAACGTAATTTGAAAGGATACAAAATGACTCGTTTCTCAGCCGTCGCCTCAGTTTTTGCCGCCGCGATTGCATTGGGCATCACCCCCGTTCAGGCCGCGGGCGTGCCTGGACAGCATTTTATCGAAAATTGGGATTTGTCGGGCGACGGTATCGTATCCTTGGCCGAGGTCATCGAACGCCGTGGCGATATTTTCCTGACCTTTGATGCCGATGAAAACGGGTTCATCGACGCGCAAGAATATGTCGCCTTTGACGAGGCACGCGCCGAAGATATGAAGGGTCAGGGCGGCGCAAATGGTCACGGCAAGGGCGCGATGAAAAACATGTCCGAGGGCATGACATTGGCATTCAACGACGCCAACCAAGATGGCCAGGTGTCCCGTGACGAATTTTTAGGCGCAGTGGATCGTTGGATGGAATTGGTCGACCGTGATGGGGATAACGCAATTACACCCGCTGATTTCGGCCCTAAAAAGTAATCCGTTTTGGCGGCCCTAATGCGGGCCGCCAATCCATATCTTAGCCGATGTGCCAGCCAGCGGTTGATTTGACCTCTAGGAAATCTTCGATCCCCCATGTGCCGCCTTCGCGGCCATTGCCGGATTGTTTCATCCCGCCAAAGGGCGACCCCGCCGCGCGTCCGTGGCCGTTCATTTCCACCATGCCCGACCGCAATTGACGCGCCACGCGATTTGCGCGTTCGCCGTCTTGGGTCTGGACATAATTGGTCAGGCCATAGGGCGTATCATTGGCGATTGCGATGGCCTCTTCTTCGGTGTCGAATGGAATCATACACATCACAGGGCCAAAGATTTCTTGGCGTGAAATCACCATATCATTATGCGCATCGGCGAAAATCGTTGGTTTTACATAAAACCCGCGGTTCAACCCTTCGGGACGGCCCACACCACCGGCGATCAGGCGCGCGCCTTCGTCGATGCCCTGTTGGATCAGGTCCTGAATTTTGTTGAACTGGGTTTCATTGACAACGGGGCCAATATGGCGACCCGGTTCATTTGCGGGGCCAACGGTGACCTTGTTCGCGGTGGCGGCGGCAATTTCGACGGCCTGGTCATAAATGCTGCGTTCGACCAACATACGGGTGGGGGCGTTGCAGGATTGGCCTGAGTTGTTCATCACACGCAACACGCCGCGCGATACCGCCTTTTCGTCGGCGTCTGCGAAAATCAGGTTCGCACCTTTGCCGCCCAATTCCAGATGGACCCGTTTCAATGTTTCCGCCGCATTTTTGGAAATGGCGATGCCAGCGCGGGTTGATCCGGTAAAGGATACCATATCCACATCGGGATGCCCGCTAAGATCGGTGCCAACCCCCATACCATCGCCGTTAATCAGGTTGAATACACCCGCAGGGAAACCCGCGGCATCCATGATTTCGGCAAAGATCATACCGCTGATTGGGCTTTCTTCTGACGGTTTTAACACCATCGTACACCCTGCGATCGCGGCGGCGGCAACCTTTAGCACGATTTGGTTCATCGGCCAGTTCCACGGTGTGATCAGCGCACAGACTCCGATGGGTTCCCACAAAATCATATCATTTGGGGCATGGTCACCCAAGGGGCGTTCAAATTTGAAAGTCTTGGCGGCGCGCAAAAATCCGTCGATATGAAATGAACCGGCGCCCACCTGTTGTTGGCGGGACATATCAATCGGCGCACCCATTTCCATGGAAATGGCTTGGGCCATATCCTCGGCCCGATCCTGATAGGCGGTTAGCAATTTTTCGACCAATGCGATCCGTTCGCTGGCGGGGCGCGATGACCATGCCGGCCATGCCGCCTTGGCCGCGGCGACGGCTGCATTTGTATCCGCCGTGCCGCCCAATGAAATGACGGCGCAGGGCTCTTCTGTTGTGGGGTTGATTACGGAATGATCACGACCGTCGATTGGGTCGACCCATGTTCCATTGATGTAAAACTGACGTTTTTCTAGCATGACATTTTTCCCAAATTTCAACTGTTTCCTTGACCGCCTGATACGGGACTGGGGCACAGTGTCACCCCTGATCTAAATTTACAACTCCTGTCTTGAAATTCTATCGGGTTCGGCAATATATACGATTTATCGAATATAAGAAGGATTCTAAACTATGGGCCTGCGCATCAACGATATCGTGCCAAATTTCACCGCTGAAACAGATCACGGAACCATCACGTTCCACGATTGGATCGGCGACAGCTGGGCAATTTTGTTTTCCCACCCCAAGGATTACACCCCTGTTTGTACAACAGAATTCGGCGCAGTGGCGCAATTGGCCGACGAATGGGCCAAACGCAACACCAAGGTGATCGGCCTGTCCGTTGACAGCGTTCAAGAACACGCCGGCTGGAAAAAAGACATTGAGTCATTTGCAGGTGCCGCCGCCACATTCCCCATCATCGGCGACCAAGATTTGGCCGTGTCTAAGCAATTCGACATGCTGCCCGCAGACGCCTATCTGCCCGATGGACGCACCGCCGCTGACAGCGCCTCGGTTCGGTCGGTTTTCATCATCAGCCCCGACAAAAAGGTTCAGCTGATCATGACCTACCCCATGTCCGTTGGCCGCAACTTTGCCGAGGTACTGCGCGCCCTAGACGGGTTGCAGGCAACATTTGGCGCGCCCATCGCCACACCTGCGAACTGGACAGTGGGTCAGGACGTGATTGTGGCCCTGTCCTTGAATGACGATCAGGCGCGTGAAAAATTTGGCGACATTGATATCAAACTGCCATACCTGCGCACCACGGCGCACAAGGCGTAATCAATCTATGATCATGGCCACCCCCGGTCCCATGCGGGGGTGCGCCCTATCCGACCTTGGACGGCTCGTTTTGTAGAATGGGCCGCAACAGATCGGCAATCTGGTCCCATGTGTGTTGTGATGTGGCTGTCAGCAAATATCCGGTTGTCTGGCGCGCGTTATAGGGTGATCCATCCAGAAACTGGGCCACGCCCCCCGCCAACTGACAGGCCAGCACACCCGCCGCATGATCCCATGGGTTCAGCGTAGCAGACAGGCAAAAATCCGCATGACCCAGCGCAATCAGGCGATATTCGTGACACGAACACCGCAACACGGTTGTGCGACGGAAATTTGGCAAAACGGGCGCTAATTCGAATTGCACATCCTTGGGCATCAGCCCCAGATGGACATAGCCTTGTAAATCCTCAACCGATTTTTCGGATGCGGTTGTCAGCGTGCGTGCGGCCCCGCGTGCGGGTACAAATCGTGTGGACTGCGTGGCGTGATCTGCGATGACATAATCGTCGCGCATCGGATCATACAAGATCCCAAAGACGGGCACACCGAACCGCAAAACCGATAAAATCACCCCGAACACGGCCACCCCCTTGGCATAGTTCCACGTGCCGTCAATCGGATCGATGACAAAGGTGAATTCGTGATCTGACATCGTGTCGCGCAAATCGGGGGTTTTGGCGACGGCTTCTTCTCCGACCACTTGGGCGTTGGGAAACAAGCGCAACAGGCCACGGGTGATCATCGCCTCGGCCGCCAGATCGGCCTGGGTCACCAAATCATCATCGCGCGATTTCGATGCGATTTCAAAATCGGCCAGATTTTGATAACGTGGCATGATTTCCGACTGTGCCGCGCGTCGAACCAAATTGATAACCTGCGCCTGCTGTGCCGGGGTCAGCGTGGTGATCGGGCTGGGTAAGTCATATGTGTCATTGGGGCGGATCAAATCAGATTTCATAATAATTCCTTGGTCTGGTTATGGGCCCCAACAGTCTAAACCACCTTGGGGCCCGATGGCTATTCCCGCGACCGTAATATGCGGGCAGGCGATGCGTTTAGCGCCCGCAGGGCAAAGCCAAGGTTTGCCAAAACATTGGCCAAGATACCACCCGCGACCACGCCCAAGGCATTGGGCCAGATCACGGAAAAATCGGCATCCATTATGAAATAATTGATGGCCCAGCCCGCAGCGATGCCAACAAAGATGGCCACAAACCCCGCCGTGGCCCCCATCACACCGGACCGCAGCGCAAAGCTGAACAAAATGTCCCGCCGGCTGGCCCCCAGTGTTTTCAGGATCGCGGATTCGAAATTGCGGGCATGTTGCGCCGAAATGGCAGATCCCACCAGCACCAAAAACCCGGTTAGCAGCGTCGCAGCCGCGCCATAGGATACCGCCGCAGTAATCGAATTCAGCACGGATGACACGCGTTCTATCGCGTCCTTGATCCGAATGGCGGTGATATTGGGAAAGGGTTCGGCCAGATCGCGCAGCAACTGTGCCTCATACTCTGCATCGGCGTAAACGGTGGCAATGAATGTATGGGGTGCACCGCGTAGGGCGGCGGGGTTCATCGTCATGACAAATCCGATCCCTGCGGTGGAAAAATCAACATCGCGGAAACTGGTGATCGTTCCTGTAATATCGCGGCCCAGAATGTTGACGGTGACCGTATCGCCCAGAACCAAACCGATTTCTTCGGCCTCTTCTTTGGCGAAACTGATCTGTGGGGGGCCGTCGTAATTTTTGGGCCACCATTCCCCGCCGGTAATGGCATAGCGGTCGGGCAATTTTTCGGCATAAGTGATGCCACGGTCGCCGCGCACGACCCAGTGATCTGGGGCCACCTCAAGCGCGGGTTTGCCGTTGATCTGGGTCACAACGGCGCGCAACATCGGGGCTGCATCATACCGCGAAACCTGCGGCGTGTCGGCCATCATTTGGCGGAATTGCGGCATTTGCGATTTCTGAATATCAACAAAGAAATAGGATGGNGCCACCTCGGGCAGGTCATTTTTGATGGCTTGACGCAGGTTCCCATCAATTTGGCCCATTGCCGCCAGAACCGACAGGCCCAAGCCGATGGCCAGAATAATGGCAGCTGCCCCTTCGTTTTTGCCGCTGATGGCGGAAATGGCCCAGCGGGTGCGGGCGTGGTTATAGCTGCGTTTGCGTAATACGCGGGCCAACCACCGGATGCCCGTGGCGGTCAGGGCCAACAGGATCAACGCCCCAATCACGCCGCCTGCCGTCCATAGGGTCAGTTGGACCGAACCTGTAAACCAACTGGCGCTGGCCAACAGGGCGGCTACCAACACCAATATTGCAATTACATAGGGCAGGCGCGGGCGGGTATAGGCGTTTTCGGCGGCATCGCGAAACAGGGCTGCGGCGCGGATGTTTTCCGCCTGCGCCAGCGGCCAAAGGGTAAATAGCGCCGCCGTTAGTCCGCCGTATAACACGGCCTCGACCACGGGTTGGGGATAGATTGAAATGGATACGGGAAAGGGCAATGATGCCGTGATCAAGGGCGCCGCCAACAGGGGCGCACCAATCCCAATGACCAATCCCAAGAAAATACCCAGTGCCGACAGGATGCCAATTTGCATGAAGTATGTTTGGAAAATCACTGCATTTTCTGCACCCAGTGATCGCAGGGTGGCAATAACGCTGACCTTGCGTTGCAGATAGGCGCGCACGGCGGTGGACACGCCAATGCCCCCCGTGGCCAACCCCGATAGACCGACCAAGATCAAAAACGCGCCCAGTCGGTCAACGAACCGTTGGATCCCAGGGGCGGCATTGGTGGAATCGCGCCAGCGCACGCCTGCGCCCTGAAACACGGTTTCGGCGGTGGTTTCCAGCTGCGCCAAATCGGTGTCGGGGGGTAATTTCAGGCGGTATTTGGTTTCGTATAGCGTGCCTTGGGTGATCAGGCCTGATCCCTCAAGATCGCGGCTTAGAACCAGTGTGCGGGGTCCCAACCCGAACCCGTCGCCCGCGCTGTCGGGGATATATTCGATCAAATCGCGCAGTTCATAGGTTTTGGTGCCTAATTTCACACGGTCACCAATAGTCAAACCCAACTGATCCGCCAACAGAGGTTCCACCACGACTCCGGGAACCTCGCCCGCGGCAGACAATACTGACTGTATATCCTGACCGCTGGTCAATCGTGGTTTTCCGTACAGTGGGTATTTGTCGTCAATCGCCTTGATCTGCGTCAGGCCACGTTCGGATTGCCCGTCAACTGTTGCCGTCAGCATGGATCGAAAATCGATCACCTCAGAGTAGGCAAGGCTGGTATCAGTGATCCATTGCAATTCTGTGTCCGATGCTCGGCGATAGGTAAATTCGGCTTCGGCATCGCCACCCAGGATGGTGGCCCCTTCGCGGGTTAGGCCCGCCTTGATCCCGCTGCGCACGGTGCCCACGGCGGCAATCGCCGCCACGCCCAAGGCCAAACAGGCGATCAAGATCCGAAATCCGCCCAATCCTGCACGCAATTCGCGCAGCGCAAATCGCAAAGCTGTCGATGATGTCATGCTGCATCCTCTTGCATCAGGGTGCCGTCAGACAGGCGGATTGTACGGTCACAACGGTCGGCCAGCGCGGGATCATGGGTGACCAAAACCATGGTGACGCCAAATTTTGCCTGCAAATCAAACATCAAATCCATCACGGCCGCCCCATTTTTCCCATCTAGGTTGCCGGTGGGTTCATCCGCCAGCAACAATTTGGGCCGCCCCACAATCGCGCGTGCCAAGGCCACGCGTTGTTGTTCGCCCCCCGACATTTGCGCGGGATAATGGCCGCCACGATGGGACAGCCCCACCTGATCCAAGGCATCGCGCGCCCGATCAAACGCATCACGATGGCCCGCCAGTTCCAGCGGCGTGGCCACGTTTTCTATGGCGGTCATAGTCGGGATCAGGTGAAACGATTGAAACACAATCCCCATGGTGTCGCGTCTGAAACGGGCCAGTTGATCTTCGCTCATCCGGTTTAGGTTGGCGCCATCGATGGTCAATGTGCCACCGGTTGCGCGTTCCAATCCGCCCATCAACATCAACAGAGATGATTTCCCCGACCCGGATGGCCCGATTAACCCCACGCTTTCGCCGGTGTTGATCGACAGGCTGATATTTTGCAAAATTTCGACGGGTCCGGCATTGCTTTGCAAAGATAAGGACACATCTGTAAGAGAGATAAGAGGAGATGCCATGTTTCAGAGAGCTTTGTTAGTGTTGCGACAGGTCACATATGGGGCCTTTGCCCGTCTGAGCAAGGTTTTGTGCCTACTATTTTTAGGCGCGTCTGTGTCATGGGCACAACCCACGGCCACTATTTTGGCGCTGGGGGACAGTTTGACCCAAGGATATGGCCTGCCCGATCACGAAGGTCTGGTGCCACAATTGCAAAACTGGCTGGCCGAGAATGGGCGCGATGTGAAGGTGTTAAATGGTGGCGTATCGGGCGATACCACCGCAGGCGGGTTGGACCGTGTCGAATGGCTGTTGATGAATGACGTTGATGGCGTCATCGTGGCCTTGGGCGGAAATGATGTGCTGCGCGGCCTGCCGCCTGCGATGTCGCGGGACAATTTGCACGGCATTTTATCCATTTTGCGCGATCGCGGCCTGCCCGCATTGATCGTCGGGATGTACGCGCCGAGCAATTTTGGTCCCGATTACAAGGCCGAGTTTGACGCGATTTATCCCGATTTGGCGCAGGAATTTTCCGCGCTTTATGTGCCCAGTTTTTTCGATGCCCTGCTAGAGGGTGATGAAAACCTGCAGGCAATCCAAAGCTTTATGCAGGGTGATGGCATTCACCCCAATCGCGATGGCGTTCGCAAAATCGTGGACTATATCGGACCCAGCGTGATGGACTTAATTGATCAAAAAACGGACTGATCCCAAAGTCAGGGCAATCATCCCGAGGGACGGATGCGGCGCTGATTGATTTACAATTTTGATACGAAATTCCCGTTAGTATTCTTATGCGTATCTGTTTTCGGGGGTACGCCTGTGGCACACTTGGGTGTGTAGTATGGTAACGAGTTTTTTGGTGTGTCTATCGATCATTTGATCAAATTGCTGCAACACGGCACCTCTCATGTATCGGGGTCTTGGATCCTGGTCATGGGGGGTGACGATGGCAGCTGGCAGTCCCTGAAACGGGGCCTCAGCTTTCTGGATATCGGGGTTGCGCAGGCGGCATCGTATCAGCAGGCGCGTGATTTGATGGATGCCGCCCAACAGCCGCCTTTGCTGGCCTATCTGTTTGCAGATGAATTGGGTGGTCTGGATGTCACCATTTCCCTGCATGCCCGTCTGCAAAAAGAAGCCCATATCAGCAAATGTCTGATCGTCTCGGCCGAGGTGTCCGACGACATGGATATGTTTGCCACATCAGGATCAACGTCGCCGATGATATTATCCGCGCCGAAACGAAAAAACCTGAATTAACCGCACCACGTCTGTACAAATTGGGGCAGTCTGTTCCATAGTTGCCGCATCAACCCTTGATCGCGCACAGGATATCTACATGAAAATCGCAACCTCTGCCTATCCCGTCAGTTGGCATGATAACTGGGACAGTTATCGCGAAAAAATCGACACTTGGGTGGCAACGGCCGCAGAAAATGGCGCAGATTTATGTGTGTTTCCCGAATATGCCATGAATGAAGTCAGCGCGATTGCGGGCGCGGATGTGGCCGCAGACCGCGCGGCATCCCTAGGGTTTATTGCCGATCATTTTGATCAGGTGCAGGACATTCATCAAACCTGTGCGACACGGCATAACATAACGGTTCTGATGGGGTCCGGTCCGGCACGCATGGGCGGGGATATGGTCAATCGCTGTGCCTTGATCACGCCCAATCAGGGTGCGGGGCATCAGGACAAACAGATTATGACCCGCTTTGAACGCGAGGATTGGTTTGTCAGTTCGGGCGGGCCGTTGCAGATTTTCGATACCCATCTGGGGCGCATTGGTGTTTTGATTTGCTATGACAGCGAATTTCCCATGCTGGGGCGGGCCTTGGCCGATGTGGATATCCTGTTGGTGCCATCCTGCACCGAGGCCGCATCGGGATACTGGCGCGTGCGCATTGGTGCCATGGCCCGTGCGCTGGAAAATCAATGCGTTAGCGTGATGGCGTCGCTGTTGTCCGATGACCCCCGGTTTTATGGCGTGGACGAAGCAACCGGCGCAGGCGGTGTGTTTTGCCCCCCCGACACCGGTTTTCCGCCAACGGGCATTTTGGCGCTGGGCCAGATGGGACGGGCCGGATGGGTCTATGCTGATGTGAATTTGGACCAGATCGCCCATGTGAGGCGCGATGGTGTGGTGTTGAACCGGACCCATTGGGATGACCAATTCCCAAGGTGCGACCAGGTAACAGTTTCCCCGCTTGGGTAAATGGGGACTTGAATTTTTGTCCATTTAGGTACATAGGCCTAGACATCCCGCGATTGGGATAGTGTTTAGTAAAGGAGAAACCATGGCCAAGGAAGAATTGCTCGAATTTCCCGGTGTCGTAAAGGAACTCCTGCCTAATGCGACGTTTCGGGTCGAGCTTGAGAACGGCCATGAGATCATCGCACATACGGCAGGCAAAATGCGCAAGAACCGCATCCGCGTTCTGGCCGGCGACAAAGTGCAAGTTGAAATGACACCCTATGACCTGACCAAAGGTCGGATCAACTATCGTTTCAAATAGTGAAGCTGGTTTTAGGATCAGGCAGTCCCCGCCGCAAAGAATTGCTGGCGCAGCTGGGCGTGCGCGTGGATGACGTGCGTCCGCCAGATGTGGACGAAACACCGCGCCGCGGTGAAACCCCCCGTGATTATTGTAACCGCGTGACCCGCGACAAAATCAACGCTTTGGCGTTGGATGACGGGGATGTTGGATTGTGTGGGGATACCACCGTGGCCCTTGGGCGGCGCATTATGGGCAAACCTGATGATGCGGACCAGGCGGCGGCGTTTTTGCGCCTGCTGTCGGGGCGGCGCCACCGTGTGATTACGGCCGTTGCCGTGCGTGCGGGTGATCGCATATGGCAGCGCGATGTTGTCAGCCACGTCAAGGTCAAACCCCTGTCAGGCGCCGAAATAAACGCCGTTTTGGCCACCAATGATTGGCAGGGCAAGGCGGGCGGCTATGGCATTCAGGGGCCGTTTGCGGCCTATATTCCATGGATCAGCGGGTCATATAGTGCGATCATGGGCCTGCCTGTTGCCGAAACCGCTGGTCTGTTGCGCGCCGCAGGATTTGAATTGTTCAAGGATCTATCATGAAGGGTCGTCAGATTTTATTGGGTCAATACCACGGCCGCGAGGCCGCCGCATTGATCGAAAATGGCAAAATGCAGGATTTGGTCATTGACCATGATGGCCCTGGTGTTGGATCCATTTATCGTGCGGTTGTTGATCGCCCGATCAAGGGGCAGGGCGGTGTTTTCGTCAAAACCCCCGATGGCAACGGATTTCTGCGCCAAGTCAAAGGGTTATCACCCGGTCAAACCCTGTTGGTTCAGGTCACAGGCATGGCCGAGGACGGCAAAGCAACCCCCGTCACCGACCGCATTTTATTCAAAAGCCGGTATGTCATTGTTACCCC
>BB_Man_B_Liq_inBBDRAFT_1000019_pt1 | contig 23813 bp, 19 predicted proteins | sample BBManParaguerPR_4_FD_10244 | JGI IMG/M metagenome (IMG submission 10244) | reverse complement strand
ATTCTCAGGAACTGTGTTTGGCGGTGTTGAAGCAGGCGTAACTTACTACGTTTCTAATGTAGTTAGTACAACTGAAGTTGAAATTACAGACGAAGTTGGCGGCGAAAGCATTAATACATTTGCAGGCGGCACAGGTTCGATGACTGCAAGCTACGACTTTGACGAAACTGCTTGTAAGAGAGATATGGCAGCATACATTGATGCTATTGTATACGATTTACAATATCCGGGCAATTATCACTCACTAAGAGCAGCAAGACTATACGTTAATGCAGTAGACGGTTCTGAATACTCGGATATGTTCTATGTACGCAACGCAACAGGCTGTCGTAACATGACACTAAACGGACTACGCGGTAACCTAAGTGAGAAAAATCAGTTTGGTACAAGACGTCCAACAGGCGGTGCATATGTATCACTTGATCCAGGCTTTGGGCCTTGGGATACAGAAGCATGGGTAACCAACAAATCATGTTATGTACAAAACGTATCAACATTTGGTACAGGTTGTATTGGTAATAAGATCGACGGTGCTCTACACGCAGGCGGTAACAGATCTGTTGTTAGTAACGACTTTACACAAATCCTAAGTGACGGTATCGGTGTATGGTGTAGCGGTAACAACTCACTAACAGAACTTGTATCTGTGTTCGCATACTACAACTATGCAGGATATATTGCAGACTTAGGCGGACGTATTCGTGCTACAAACGGTAACTCATCTTATGGTACTTACGGTGTTATTGCTGAAGGTACAGACTTAGGTGAAGAACCAATTGTTGCAGATGTTGACAACTTGTCACAAAACGCACTAGTTTACAGCGTATCAACTGACGGTGAACAAGAAGTACTAGCAATGGAATACAGCAATGCTGGTACTGGTTACACTAACGTTGAATATGCAATTAGCGGATCGGGCTTTAATGCTAATGCAATTGGCGACGAATTCCGTGATCAAGGCCTAGTTGAAGCACGTATTATTGATGTTGATGACGGTACAACAGTAGGTGGCGAAGATTACGTGATTGCACAAAACGTTGCGCAAGGTGGTAGCCCAGTACACATTCAGCTTGCTGCAACAGATTTTGCACTAGGTGATGCATACAACGGTATGAGAGTACAGGTTACAGCTGGTACAGGTGTTGGACAATACGGTAACATTATTAATTTCAACAACGGTACTAAGAACTGTACAGTTTACAGACCAAGTTTCGATAACTTGACTGTTGTTGGAACAAGTGCAACTGGAAACATTGTTCAACTAGATACACTATTTGATACTACTACACTATACGTTGGCATGCCAGTATACTTTAGTGCAGACATTGGCGGACTAAGCAGAGGCGATAATCCAAGCGATGTTTACTACATTGAAAGTATTGCAAGCAATGCAACATTCACTGTAAGTGAAACAGACGGCGGTGCAGCAGTTACGTTAACTAACACTAGTGGACAAAATGTAACAATGTACGCAGCTGGTTTCGATCATATTGTACCAGGTACACCTAGCGAAGCTGAACTAGACTTAACAACTGGTTACACCGTTGAGCCTGCAATTGTTTACGCTAAGCCAGGATTTACAGCAGCAAGTACAACAACTGCTGACGCAATTGATTTTGGCCCAGGCATTTATGCTGATGGCAGATTTATTGCAATTGANGGAGGCGCAGGAGCATCTACTAATTACTCACTAGACGGCGAAACTTGGGTAACAGGCGGAGCAATGCCTGCAAGTGCTAACTGGAGTGATGTAACATTTGGCGGCGGCCAAGGCGCAACTGCAAGAGCAGTAATTGGCGGACTAGGCGGTTCAGGTGCAGTACTTGAAGCAGAACTAGGTGAGCTAAACAGTATTGGCTTACCAGGACCTACACAGATTGCAAGAGTTAATGTAATCCAAGGTGGTACAGGTTACACTACGCCTCCAACAATTGTGTTTACATCAACACTAGGTGGCGGTGGTGCTACTGCGGTAGCAACTGTTAAAGACGGTGCAATACAAAATGTTATTGTTACAAGTACTGGTGCAGGTTATGCTCAACCGCCAACAGTTACAGCAGCAACAGATAAACTAACTGAAGTAATTGTCGAGACACGTGGTAGAGGATATCAAAGCCCACCAACTGTTACAATTACAGGCGGCGGCGCAAGCACACAAGCACAAGTACTTGCTACTGTAGAAAACGAAGGTGTAACAAGCATTCTACTAGATGTTGACGAAGATGATAACCCATTGTTTGGTGAAGGTTATACAACAACACCGACAGTTGAGATTATCGACGAAGATGCTAAGTGGGTAGCTGTTGCAGACGGTTCTGCAAACAATGCTTACCTAGAAACAATTAGTGAAGCAAATACTAACTGGACAGCAGGTACTCCGTTTACGGCATCTCACTATGTAGGAATTGCATACGGTGCAGGTACATTTGTTGCAGTAGGTAGCGCAGGCGGTGCAGACGCAGCACAAACTTCAACAGATGGTTCGAGCTGGACTGCACGTACAATGACTACGCCAGCAAGTGGTACATTTAGTGCAGTAAGATACGGTGCAGGACGCTTTGTTGCAATTAATACAGATGGTTACACCGCATACAGTGATAACGGTATTCTTTGGACCGAAGGTGGAAACATGCCGAGTGCAAATGGAAACTGGATTAGTCTAGCTTACGGTAACGGACGTTTTGCTGCAATTTCGGACATTGGCGAATATGCAATTAGTACTGATAGAGGAACTACATGGACTACAGAAGGTAATACACTAACAAATATCAGTGGCGGATCTCCTTGGACAAGAATTGCATACGGACAAGGCCTGTTTATGGCAGTATGTGATGGCATTGCAAGTTGTGCAATTAGCCCAGATGGCATTATGTGGACTGAAGAATCACTAAGTGGAACAGCAAGTTGGTCAACACCGATCTTTGGTAATCCAAACAGTGTTCCAACTTGGGTAGCACTAACAAGTGATGCTAATACAACTGCTAACAAGATTAAGACAGGTGCTAGAGCACACGGTAGATGTTATGCAGAAGATGGCACACTTATTGCTACTACACTGCTAGAACCAGGTTCAGGTTACCCAATTGGTAACATTGTATCTGTAACTGCTCCGAACACAATTGAGCTTGATAGCACAGACAATATGTATGTTGGACAGCCAATTACATTTGAAGGTGCAGATTTAGCAGCAGCAGCACTTGATTCAGAAATACTTTACTACATATCAGATATTACTGGTAATGACATTGAAGTAAGTCTACTAAGTGGTGGTGCAAGCTATGATGTTGAAACTATTGTAACAGAAGATATGGTAGGATCGACATTTGCAGCAGGACCGTTAGTTACTATTACTGATCCAAGTGCAACAGTAGATGCTAATATTAATCCAAGAATTAGAAATGGTGTACTAGGACAACCATCGTTTACTAACAGAGGTACAGGATATACATCAGCTACAGCAGAACTAGGCGGTGACGGTAATGCAGACTTGTATCAACCAAGTACGTTCATTGCAGTTCGTAACTTGTTTGAACTACCAGAACCTGGATCAAACGTTGAGTTTGCAAACATTCCAGAAGCGTACTACAAACTGGTTACTATTAGTAATGTTATTGGACAAGAAGGTAGCTACACTGCTACATTCCAAATCAGTCCAGGGCTAGATGTTCTAAAAGCACCGAAAGATGGTACAGTAGTTACTACAACTAACAAGTACTCGCAAGTACGTCTAACAGGACACGACTTCTTGTACATTGGTACTGGTAACAAAGCGCAGACTAACTATCCATATGTAGATATTACAACTGCAAGCATTGAAGCACAACAACTTGGTTCAGGCGGAGGACGAGTGTTCTACACAAGTACTGACCAAGACGGTAACTTTAACGTTGGCGGACTATTTGGTGTTCAACAGTCAACTGGTACAGCGACACTAGATGCAGATGCATTTAACCTAGCTGGTCTACAGTCACTACAAATTAACGGTCTTGGCTTAGGCATTGGTTCAGCTATTATTACACAGTTCAGTACAGACCCGTTCTTTACTGAAAACAGTGATAACATTGTTCCAACTCAACGTGCTATTAGAAGTTACATTACAGCACAGATTGGTGGTGGTCAGTCTAGCTTGAACGTTAACACGCTAACAGCTGGTACTGTGTTCATTGCAAACGATGAAATCACAACAACCAGTGGAGGACAGCTAAATATTAAAGCGAAGATGAATTTCACAGGTGGTGTTGACGGTGCGCCGGTAGCACTAGGCTATTTCTTAAGCAGATAACGACGGAGAAAAAATAAAATGGCAACAGGAAGATTAGGAGTACAGGACTTAACGGCGAACACAGATACCACTGTGTACACCGTTCCTGTGGGCACGTATGCAGTAGCAAACGTGTCCGTCACAAACAGAAACCAAACATCAATTACGTTGAGATTGGCAATGGCAACAACGTCTACACCAACTGACGAAGAATGGATTGAATATGAAACAGTTATCATTCCAAATGGTGTATTTGAGCGTACAGGACTTGTAATGCAAGGCGGACTAAATATAGTAGCAAGAGCAAATCAAGCAAACGTTGGTGTAACTGTATACGGCATTGAAACATCGACTACGTAATTTGACAGGGGAAATAAAGAATGGCACGTTATAATACAGCACCACAAACACTGGAGGTGACAGGAGAAACTACGTTTACGTATGCATTTACGGGAGGTATTATTTCTCTAACTGGAACGCCCGGTTACACGGTGACACTAGTAAGTCCTGTATTTTTCCCTGGCAGTAGACAAACATTTTATAATGCTACTGCGGACATGATTACTATTGAAACAGCAGCAGGGCAAATTACTGGTAACGGTGTTACACTAGGAACATCAATTGATATTCCAACTAACTCAACTTACCAGTTAACATCGGACGGTGAAAACTATGTACTAACAAGTGCATTAGCGGGTACTACAGTATTTGAACTTCCTGTTACATTTAATGACGTACTAAATGCTGATGGTCCAGTAGAACTTAATCCGTTAGATAATAATGTAGAAATTAAACCAACAGGATCAGGATTAGTTGATATTAGTCCACAAAGTTCTGTTAGCATTCAGCCAGGAGCACAAGCAACTATTCGTCCAACTGGTAACCTAGTACTAAGTTCTTCGTCGGGTACAGTATCACTTGGTGACATAGGCAAAACTACTAGTTTTCCTGGTAATATTGAATTTACTGCAAACAATCAGACTGTAAATATTTCACCGACTGGTACAGGTTCTTTAACAGTTAACCCGGGCGGCGATGTTGACATTGATGCAGGTGGACAACTAACAATTACTTCAAGCACACTTGGTACTATTACTAATATGAGCATTGGTTCTAGTAACCCAAGCACTGGTGCATTTACAAGTTTAACAGCAGGCGGATCAGCAACATTTACTGCAAATGCAGCGTCGACTAGTACTACATCAGGATCTATTATTGTAACAGGCGGTGCAGGTATTAGTGGAGCAGTATACGCCGGATCGTTAAATGGCGCACTTGGTTCTGGTACACGCAGCACAGCAGATGTAACAGATTTAGATGCTAACGGCGATGTTAGCTTTACTAAAAACGTTTCGTCAACAAACACTACAACAGGTACACTTGTTGTAGCAGGCGGTGTTGGTATCGGCGGCGCAATACACGCAGGAAGTATTCAAAATACTCCGATTGGTAGTTCAACTCGTTCGTCGGGCTTGTTCACTACGCTTGGTGCAAACTCAACTGCAAGTTTTACAGCAACTACAGAAGCATCAAGTGCAGACAGTGGTGCAGTACAAATTGACGGAGGCTTAGGCGTTAACAAGCGTGTTTACTCGGGAGGTGGCTTCCAAGGTGCAATCGGTAACGTATCTCGCAGCACAGGTGCTTTTACAACGCTTACAGCTAACTCTACAGTTACACTAAGCCCAGGTGCTAACGTAACAATTAGCCCAACTGGATCTGGTACAGTTACACTATCACCAGCAGGCGGCGGATCAATTAACAATATGTCAATTGGTGCAACAACTGCTTCTACCGGTAGATTTACATCAGGTACATTTACAAGTAATGTAAGTATAAGCGGAACACTAGGTGTTAATGGCAACGTTACACTAGGTAATGCTACAAGTGACTCAGTTGACATTAACGGTAGCTTAACTGTTGACAATGGATTTAACCACAACAGCACAGGTGCAACACGAGTTGCACGTGGTACAAACGCACAGCGTCCAAGCGGACTAGACGGTTACATTCGCTACAACACTGATATTGACTGTATGGAATTCAGTGACGGTACAACATGGCGTTCACTAGGTCCGGGCTTCTTGTACAGTGATGTTACTTCAAACATTACTGCTGCTGTATGGAGATGTTACTTTGTTGACACTGCTGGCGGAGCAAGAACAGTTACATTACCTAACTCAGGATTGATTAAAGGCGATACTATTAGATTCTTTGACTTAAGAAAAACATTTGACAGTAATGCATTAACAGTTAATCCAAACGGCGGACGTATCCAGGGTGATACAGGTAACATGACAGTTAATACAGAAGGCGCAGCATTTGAACTTGTTTATCATAGTTCAACGTATGGATGGAGAATCTTCTCAATCTAATAGAGGATAGAATTATAGATGGCAACATATTCAAGTTACAAAAAACTTATAAAAGATCAAGTACCGGATGGAGTTGTAACAGACTCTAAAGTACAAGACGGTGCTGTAATGAACAGAGGTGTACAATACATCTTTAGCGAACGAGGATTAAGATGTCATAACTGTGCAAATGCCGGTGGATGTATATGTCAAGCATGTGGCAGATGTTGTTTATGGACTGTTCCAAGTCGAGTTTCAACAGTAACTTTTGAAATATGGAGCGGCGGCGGCGGTGGCGCTGGCAATACTTGTTGTGACTGTTACTACCGTGCTATCGGCGGCGCCGGCGGCGGATATGCAACAAAAACTGTAGAAACTCGCCCGGGATGCACTTATACTATTTGTGCAGGAGGAAGCTGGCGCTGTAGCGGCTCTCATACTTGTTCAGCAAGCATGGGCTGTAAATCATATGTAACTGGTTATAATTTAAGTAACTTCTGTGTTGTCGGCGGATGTGGTGCTTGGGCTTGTGTAGAAGGCGACGAATGGGGTAATAGACACACTGTTAACTGCGCAAACTGTAACATTTGTGGTGTTTACGGAGCAGACTTTGGCATGATGGGTACAGTTGGTAACAACACAGGTACATCAACTTGTCGTTGTCACGGACGTACACAGTTTACAGGACAGGCTCCTTTAATAGGTAAGACACACGTAGCAGCAGGATCAGAGTTTTGGTGTGTATGTGGTTGTTATGTTAACTGGCCTGCAGGCGGCGGAAACTCAGGAGATTCGAACTACTGTGGAGACCCGGCAATGTGCTGTGCAAAAGGCTCAGGACAAGGCGGATCAGGAATTGTGAGAATTACATATGCATAATAGGAATATATAAATGGCAGCAAATTACGGAGCATACAAAAAAATATCATCTAACATGATTCCAGACGGTGCTGTTAATGGAGACATGTTACAACCGGGTGTTGGCAACAAATATTGTTCTTTTTGGGTATTCCAAGAAAGGGGAATGAGATGTCAAGAATGTACTAGTGCCGGAGGTTGTTGTTGTCAAGCATGTGGCAGATGCTGCTTATGGACAGTTCCTAGCTATGTAACTAGTGTTCAGTTTGAAATTTGGAGCGGAGGCGGCGCAGGTGCCGGAATGACATGTTCTAACTGTTGTTCTTATTCGTTTGGTGGTGCAGGTGGTAACTATGCATCTAAAACAATATGTACACGCCCAGGATGCACTTACACTATTTGTGCGGGCGGTGCTTGGAGATGTTGTAAGTCTCACACATGTACAGCAGGAATGGGCTGTAAGTCATACGTAACAGGACATAATTTAAGTAACTTCTGTACTGTAGGCGGATGTGGCGGTCATATGTGTAACGGTGATGACAACGGTTGGACAGGACAGCAAACCTGTGCTAATTGTAACATTTGTGGTATATATGGTGCAGACTTTGGTGCAACTGGGTCTACAGGTTGGAAATTATCACATAGTGGATGTAAATGTATGGGATCGGATTATAGCCAAGCAGGCGCTGCACCGTTTATTGCTAAATTCCATAGTAACTATGTAACAGAAGCATGGTGTTCATGTGCATGTTATACTAATTGGCCCTCAGGCGGTGGCATGTCAGGTACAAGTACATATTGTGGTGCTTCTGACAAATGTTGTGCAGGTGGCACATGGGGCGGTTCAGGAGTAGTGCGAGTAACATTTGCATAATAGGAAAGATTAAATGGCAGCTAATTACGATAGTTATAAAAAAATTAGAACAGATCAAATACCTAACAGTTTCTTTGACGATGCTGAATTAGCACTTGGTGCAGGTAAGTGTTACGGAGTACAATGGGTCTATAGTACTAGAGGAATGGCATGCCATCAGTGTGCTAATGCAGGCGGCTGTGTTTGTCAAGCATGTGGTAGATGTTGTTTATGGACTGTTCCAACTAATGCAACAAGAGTAACTTTTGAAATATGGAGCGGCGGCGGAGGCGGCCCAGGTAATACGTGCTGTGGTTGCTGTACACACGCAATCGGCGGACAAGGCGGAAACTATGCTATTAAAACTATTACAACGTCACCTGGTTGTCAGTATCGTGTGTGTGCAGGAGGAGCATGGCCTTGTTCAAAAGCACATACATGTACAGCAGGAATGGGCTGTAAGTCATACGTAACAGGACATAATTTAAGTAATTTCTGTGTTGTCGGCGGTTGTGGCGGACATATGTGTAATGGTGATGCATGGGGTAATACACTATGGAGTGCGCAATGTGCTAACTGCGGTATATGTGGAATTTATGGTGCAGATTTTGGTATTATGGGTTCTCCAGGAGGATACTTTGGTAGAGGTTACCATCACTGTCTACACAAATCTGCATTTACAGGACAAGCGCCATTTATTGGAAAAATGTTTGCAGCGGGAACAGGTGATGCAACCTGTCAATGTGGTTGTTATGTTAACTGGCCCGCAGGCGGCGGAACAGCTGGGATTAGTGCATGTTACAGCGGAGATGCAGAAGTTTGTTGCGCAGGCGGTGTAGGACAAGGCGGCTCCGGAATGGTTAAAATTACTTACGGATAAATATATACAGGAGAAACAGTAATGCCTAATATTAGGAAAGAATTTACATATAATATACCTAATGAATATTATTCAGACGATTTCTCGGAAGGTAAAACAGGGACTTTTGTATACGAAGGGCCTGAATATCTCACTATTGAAATTGATAAAGAAACAGGTAAAGAATTAGGATGGTGTTTATACACACCAGAAGAACACGAACGTCCAGTTGCAGAAGATTGTATGAGAATGACAATTGACTGTAAAGACAATCCTTTAGTGTGCGAAATAGTAAACGATCAGGGTAAAGACTCTGATAGAGAATTTTACGAAACACGCGAATGGTTAGTACTATACGAAGGTCCGGATGATACCTGGGGTAAAGTAGAAATTCCAGCAGTAATGCATCCACGAGATATATATGACGAGTTTAATGTAAGCTTTGACTTTGAAACGCAAGAGTTTGTATTACCGGTTCGCACTTGGGAATATATGGATAAAGTTAAAGTTGATGCTGTAACGTGGGATCATTTTAGAGCCTTGCGTAATCAAGCATTACAAGCAGCAGATGGTGTAACAGACCAAAGCATGCCTGAAGAAATCCTTAACGCTTGGGAAGAATATCGTCAAAAATTAAGAGATGCTCCCGAAATACTTAAAGATGTTCCTCCGTTCTTTGCAGCACAATTGCTGCCAGACGAGCCTGATTTTAGTCCAGGTGCAGACGCAGCAGATATATTTGCAGATATCATGATACAAGATGATCCTGATAAAGCAGTATAATTACTAATTTAAAAGAGCGGCACTGTCGCTCTTTTTTTCTCTCTAAAAAACTTACTACCTATAAATATCTTGCAATCGGATTAATATGGTGTTATAATACACTATATATAGGAGTAAATTTTGACACGTTCAACAGCATTTTTTATTAACGGAGGCGCAGGCAGAGTCTTGTGCTCCATACCTGCATTTGAAAAATTTGCAGAAGAGAATCCAAATGATGATTTTATTATTGTATGCGAAGGAGGCATGGATCTATACAAAGGACATCCTTTATTACATAATAAAGCGTTTGACGTATGGCACAAAGGACTGTTTGAAGAAAAGATTAAAGACAGAAATTGTGTAAGTCCTGAGCCTTATCGTGTATGGGAATACTACAATCAAAAGTGTAGTCTAGCTCAAGCATTTGATATTGCTATTAATAATAAAGGATTACGAGAAGTAGGCGACCCTAGTATTCATTTTAATAAACACGAAATTGTAGACGCACACAACGTAATACAGGAAGTAAAAGCAGCAACTAAACACGATAAAGTAGTAGTTGTACAACCGTTTGGAAGAACAGCAGAAAATAGACCAGATTTTGTTATTGACGGTACTTCTCGCAGTCTTACACTAAACAACACTGTTGAAATTATTAATACTCTTAAAAAAGATTATGCTGTAATATTAATGAGCGAATTTCCGATTGCTTTAGACGAAGATGGAAAACAAAGTGATCCTCCAGTTGCAATGCCGCAAATACCCGAATTAAGACTATGGGCAGGCGTTATACATATTGCAGATCATTTTATTGGTTGTGATAGTGTAGGACAACATATTGCAAAGGCAGTAGATACTACAGTAACAGCAGTCATTGGTAGTACATATCCTATTAATATTAGCTATCCTGGTGACAAAAACTTTGACATTATTGACGTAGGCGAAGGACGAAGAAAATACTCTCCTATTCGTTTAACTGGTGAAGAAGAGCAAGATCGATTTAATGACGAATGCATGGAAATGGATGAAAAACAAGTCAAAGCAGTAATTGAAAGTGCTAAAAAACGCTTAGGAAAAAGTACTAAATTTACAGGAACATTTGTTCCACAACAGCAAGAACAAAGTACTTGCTCTCATCAACCGCAGCAAGTTCCGCAAGCAACGTTTGTTCCGCAACAAACACAGCCAACACAAATTTTAGGACGTACAGGAGAATAATATGAGTTTATGGATAGCCGGTGTAACACGAGGACACAACGGCGGAGTATGTCTTTTAAAAGACGGTGAAGTAGTTTTTTCAATTGAAGAAGAACGTTTAAGTCGTAAAAAATATGACGGCGGCCCTCTAGCAGCAATGATTAAGATTCTTGATTATACAGATAAGTTAGATTACTTAGTTATTGCGCATACCCAACCGTTAGAAGATGCAGGAAAGATTGACTTTACAGGAGACGATGTCTATACTGGACTTGCACGTAAGTTAGGACTTATTGAGCGTAATATAAACGAAAGAGAACACCCTCAAGTAGTTGATTTAAGCTACGTACACCATAAGTTACATGCTGCTTGTGCTTTTTATCGTTCAGGGTTTGAAAACGCTACAGCGGTTATTGTAGACGGTGCAGGAAGCTTTATTCCAATGAACATGGGCGGCGAACAAGTAATGACTTGGGAACTAGAAAGCTTTTTTACTTGTGAATATCCTGCTAACTTTAAAACTATCTATAAGCATCAAGGAAGTAGAGGTCCGCATCTAGGTGCAAGAATGATAGTACCTAGCGAACGAGAAGGTGAAGAAGGAGAACACGAGTTAGTAATTGACGATACTGGTGGTATTGTTAAAGCATACGAAGCAGTAACGCAATATTGCGGCTGGGCACCTATTGAAGCAGGTAAAACTATGGGTCTTGCTCCTTACGGTAAGCCTAACGAAAATATTCCGCCTATATACGACGATGCAGGCGGAGACACTTGGCGTACATCAAACCGTAATTTAATTATACCTACATTTCCAAATGGTGCATTAGTAGCAGAAACACGATTTAAAGAACTAAACACTAAAGAAGACGAATATAGTCAAGACTTAACTACTCTAAGCAGTAGACGAGATTTAGCGTATGCAGTACAACAAGAAAGCCAACAAGAAGTTCTCAATCTAATTTTAGATGCAGTAGAACGTACTGGAAATAAAAATGTTGTATTAAGTGGCGGATACGGACTTAATTGTGTTGCAAATTATTGGTATTTAGATACATTAAAAGAGCATGGTATTAATTTATATGTTGAACCTGTAAGCTCTGATGCAGGCACAGCAATGGGCGCAGCAATGATTATGCACTATAATCTAACTAGAGATACTGAGACTCGCAGCTTTGGTGAAAGTTTATATATGGGATTGCCTGTTTCTTACACTGAAGGTGATGTTGAAGAAGTTGTAGGAAAATATGACGGAGAGCTTAGTGATGCTACAGTTAAAGATGTAGTAGAATTAATGCGCAAGAAGAACATTGTGGCAATGTTCCAAGGACAATCAGAAGCAGGTCCACGTGCGCTAGGTAATAGATCACTAATGTTTGACCCAACGTTTGAAGATGGTAAAGATTGGGTTAACAGAATCAAACGCCGTGAATACTTCCGTCCATTTGCTGGTAGTATTCTACACGAACATGCAAACGACTGGTTTGATATGAAAACACTTGAAGAAAGTCCGCACATGATGTATGCAATGGATTGTCGAGAAGGTGTTGCTGAAAAGATTCCTTCGATTATTCACGTAGATGGTACTTGTCGTATTCAAACAGTTAAAGAACATCAGAATGAAAACTACTATGCTGTTATCAAAGAGTTTTATGAACAAACAGGAGTTCCGATTATCTTTAACACAAGTTTTAACTTAGGTGGCGAACCATTAGTCGAAACACTTGACGATGCTGTTAGAACATTATATGATAGCGATATTGAGTACTTGTATTTGCCTGAGCACGGTAAATTGATAACAGTGAAAAACTAAATGCGTGACGGCAATAGAGGACATTGGCTACCATATTTAGAATGGATGATTACAACTTCGTGCGACTTAGCTTGCCCGGGTTGTGATCGTTTTATTGATCATAATCATAATTGGACTGAAAGTTATGAAGACATAGATCATAATATGGAGGCTTGGAGCAAGCATCTCGATCCTGATAATTTAACCCTTATTGGCGGAGAGACACTGTTACATCCTTATATCTACGACATTATTCGTAGCACTCGCAAACATTTTGATCATGCTTGTATAGAAATTTATACAAATGGATTACTATTTCCTAAACGTCCAAAACTAATTGACTTATTATTAGAACTAGGAAATGCAAAAATTAGTTTAACATATCACAATAGAGATTCTAAAATAAGAAGTCTTATAGATCGCAATATTCAAAAGTATATTTTTAAACACAAGCCTTGGAGACAAATTGCTCCTAATCAGTGGCAATATAAAGATGTAATTTTTGAAACTACAGATCCTACACAAGGAGATTGGTATGATTATAGACAAGAAATTAACGGAGTATTAAAGCCGTTTACAGATAATGATCCTGCGTCTAGTTATGCTAATTGTAGTGCAAATGTGTATCCGATTATATATAAGAATCGTTTATATAAATGTCCTCCGATTAGTATGGTAAGAACACATTTAACAAAGACTAATCAGTTAGACGACAAGGACTGGAAACCATATTTAGAATATAAAGGCTTGGACATAAACTGTGACGAAACAAAGTTAGAAGAATTTATTGACAATATTCAAAAGCCTCATAGTATATGTTCAATGTGTCCAGCTAATCCAAATCGTAAACCACAGCCCGAAGCAATCATTAAACACAAGTTAGAAAAAATATAATGAAAAAAACACCTGCACTAATAGTTTACAGTGGATCAAGATTATTTGGTAATATAATCAAAAATGATTTTAACGATATTCTTCCCACGTTTACTTTGCAATCAGACGATGCAAATAAAGAATATGATAAAGTTTTTGTATTTTTTGAATATGTTGGAAATAATCAAAAAACATTAGAGTTGTTATCACAAGTTTTATCTACAGCAAAAGTAAATGAATTCTTTGTAACTATTGACGATTGTTACGAAGGACTAATTGATAAAGAGTTTGTTGATATGTTCACGCAATTACTTGACAAAGAGCCGCGCATTACAGATTACTGTATACTAAGTAGCAATGCTATGCTAGAAAAACTTATACCATCTGGCAAATTTAAATATTTTAACATTCACTTACATTTACCAGACTATGACGAAATATATCCAGACATTCTCAATCATATACCTAACGAACATCTAAGAGATAAAAAGTTTTTATGTGTAAATAGACAAGAGCGTGTACATAGATTGCGTACTGTAGATTTTTTATTAAAAGAAGATATTGCTAAACACACTTTTTTAAGTTGCACTTTAGGCGATTATGCACCTTTATTGCAGCCAGGCACTGCATTTAAATCTCAAAACGTAGAAGTAGAAAGATATCAAGATCCTGAGCTATCAAAAGTAGTTCTTACTAAAGATTCTATTGAAAGATTAAAACTTGCACTTCCTATAGACTTAGATATGATTGAAAGTCAAAGAAAGGCTTTTGCTACAAATATGCCATCATTGGAAAAATATTTTGACGAAAGCTATTGGAGTATTGTTACTGAGGGTGATTTTAGTTCTAAAAAGAATATTCGACAATTTACTGAAAAGGTTTTAAAATGTTTTGCATATCACCATCCTTTTGTTGTAATAGGACTTCCTGGAACACTTGAATTACTAAAACAAGAAGGATTTATTACCTTTAGTGGATTTATTGACGAAAGTTACGATCAGGAAGAAAATGACGACAAGCGTCTTAACATGGCATTAAAGGAAATTAAAAAGTTAAACAACATGAACATACAAGAAATGAAACGTATGTATAATCAAATGATGCCAATTTTAAAACATAACTATAATACATATAAAAACATCTATAACAAAGCAGAACCCGCAGACGTTGTTAATAAACTAATTAGCTGGGCAAATAAGTAACATACGGTACTTTGTATTTGTCTAGTGCATCTTTAAGCTCTAATAATAACAAGTCTTTTACAGATGAATGATTTATAATTTGCAAATTAATTTTTTCTGTTATTTTTCTGTCTTTAGAAAAAGCTGTCGGCGGTAAGAAATTTGTTTCGTTTTTAAATGGATCAAACACAAATGTATTATCTGATTTTTCTACTTCTGTTTCTAAATTATTAACAATAACAAATTTAGGTTTATCTAGCTCTTTACTTATTAAGTATTCGATATTATTATCTGTAATTATAAAACTACATTTGTTGATGATGTAATATAAATCCGAAATAGAGTCCTCATTATATGTGACAACATTTACTAAATCGTCTAAATAATCTTTACAAAATTTTAAATAAGTTTCGTCGCGTAATGATAAAAATACGTCAGTAAATTGGTGTTTATCGCATTCTTTTATTATGTTGTCTAAGGGAGTATTTTTAAAAGTTTGAATTGATATATTATTAAAATTAGCACTAATTTTTTTACTAATATATTCTTGATATGTTTTACAGTCATTTGCAAACATATCTAAATCAAAATCTAATATTTCAATATCATAAGACTGTAGTGTTTTAAAAATGTTTACAGCATCTAAAAAATAAATTCGTTGATGTAGATCAGGCAACTCAAAAAGAAAATCGTACTCTTTGTCAAATACCGCAATAAAGTCATCGCCGTTCTTAGCATAATTTAATAATGCTTTTGCAGATAACCATGCTGTATTATTATTAGTATTTTTAAAAATAAATGCTTTCATTATCTGTCAACTATATCTAATGTAAAATTAATCTGAACTGCAACTTCTTCGGATGTGTTAGTAGTTGTTCCTACCTTTAAATACGAAGGCAATAAAAATATTGATGCTTCTGGCATATTAAATGCTCTAACATTATGATTATGCTCGTTATTTTGCACATTGCCAAACTTTCTAAAATAAGAGCTTGGCGTTAAAGATTCAACGGTTATCATTCCAGAATCTGCAGGAGAATGTAAAAAATACGAACCAAAAAATACACCTTCATTTTCTTTAGAACGTAGCATTCCACCTGGCGGTATAAACGTTACCCACATGTTGTCGCATACAAGATATTTTTCAGCAGGTATAATAAGTTCTTGACTTTTAAGTTGTACAAACTCTTGCATTTCTGGACTATGCAATAAACAGTCGAATACATTGTTCATTTGTAAACCAGGTGGAGACTGGTATACACTTGTGTGATGATAGTTGTTTGCATTCATTGATGTTTGTGCAATGTCGTTTACTACTCGAGATATTTGCTCTTTATTTGCAAAGTGATCTTGAAAGTTAAGTACGCACATGCTTTGATCAAACAAGCTAACTCTATGCATTGTTGACTGTTCTTGTTCTGTTGACGTTATCTTTGACATAAAACTATTTAAACTTTTGCCACATAATCCTTTAAGCTTCTGGCTTATCTATAAATATTGATATGAAAATAGCAATAGTAGGCGGCGGAACAGCTGGGTTCGTAGCTGCATTAATTTTAAAACAAACATATCCTAACTATTTTGTTGATATTATCAAATCGGATAAAATAGGAACTATTGGTGTAGGCGAAGGTTCTACAGAACATTGGCGAGAATTTATGGAGTTTGTTGGTATTACTAATACTGATATTATTACAAAATGTGATGCAACCTACAAAGCAGGCATACGTTTTGAAAACTGGTCTGACAAGGATTACTTACAATTAGTAGAAGGAAATTACACTGCAAAGTATTTAGATCATCATGTACTGTACTCATATCTAGCAGCACAAGAAGTTGACCCTATTGATTTGGCACTTCCTCTATCAGTAGGAAGTGAAATGTACTTTGTAGAAGAAAATTTTGATAATGTTAAAGATTCTGTAACAAGCCAATACCATTTTAATACACACAAACTTAACGATTTTTTATCGGAGCTTTCAAAAACACGAGGTATTCGAATCTATGACGATATTATTCAAGAAGTTAATTTAGACAATAACGGCAACATTGATACTATTGTAGGAAATACAATTTACAATTATGATTTTTATGTTGACTGTACAGGCTTTAGTAGGCTGCTTATAGGTAAATTAGGAGCCACTTGGAACAGTTATTCAGAACACTTAAAAATGAATAGTGCTATTGTATTTCCTACAGAAAATGAAGATTATCCAATGTGGACACTTGCTCGCGCTATGGATGCAGGATGGATGTTCCGCATTCCTGTATGGGGTAGAAAAGGTAACGGATATATTTTCGACAAAAACTATACTACTCCAGAACAAGCAAAGGCAGAAGTAGAAGAATATTTAGGACATACAGTTGACGTTGCTAAACATATAGAGTTTGATGCAGGCGCATTAGATCGTCCGTGGATTAATAATTGCTGTGCCATTGGTTTAAGTAGTGCATTTGTAGAACCATTAGAAGCAAGTAGTATCGGAACTAGTATACAACAAAGTTTTTTGTTAGCTGGCAGAATTTTTAATTATAGCCAAGCAGATATCGATATCTATAATAAAAACTTTAATGCTATAATGGAAAATATTAGAGATTTTATTCTTTTACATTATCTAACCGATAGAGACGACACTCCATTTTGGAAAGACTGTAAAAATATACAATTACCAGAAAGTTTAAAACAACATTTAGAAATGTTTAAAAACCGAATGCCTATTAATAGCGACTTTGGGCACTTGTCAGACAAGGTGTTGTTTATTAGTATGAACTATTTTATAGTAATGTATGCACTAGGACTAGTAGACAAAAAAGCAATTAAAAAACAATTCAATAGTTTGCCTAATGATGTAAAAGAATATGCAAAAAAAGCGGTTACAGAATTACTAGCAAATATTGACAAAGCTCCTAAGCTAAGTCATAAAACAGTTATTACAATGATTAGGGAATTATATAAATGAGAGTTTTTGCATTTGGATGCAGTTTAACACAATATTTTTACCCAACCTGGGCAGACATATTAATTACACATTACGAAGATACACACGAAGCACCTGGAATGAACTGGGGCCGAAGTGGTGCAGGTAATATGTACATCAGCACACGTATTTGGGAAGCAAATGCAGTTCATAAATTTACTAAAGACGATATCATATTAATACAGTGGAGCAATATGTTTCGTGAAGATAGATACCACGAAGATAACGGCTGGTATTGTCCAGGAGGGTTTGGTGATAGAAACTATCGTAAAGTTGAATTTGAACTTAACGGATTTAAATACGAAGATGAAATGCAATGGACAGATCAGCTACACTGTGTAATGAGAGATTGTGCATTAATATCAAGCACAAAGACAGCACTAAAACACATTGGGTGTACAGTAGTTGATACAGGATTTAGAGACTGGAAAGAAGGACTGTTATCAGAACCTTTTGAAAAAGAAACGTTGTTGACCTACGAAAATCAAGGAACAATTATCGATACATACGGCGATATTGTAACTCCGGCAGTAACACCTATATTAAATGCTTTAAACTTTGAAACTAGTAATGAGTTTTTTAATACTAGACCCCTTAGTGTGCCAGCAGATGATAACGAACTTGCAATGAAAACGCATTTACTTCCAGAAATACATCCTCTACCTTTAGAGCATTTAGATTTTGTAGAAAGATTTGTTTGCCCAGTGTTAGGTATTGAAAAATTGCACGATAATGCATACGAATTGGCTAATAAATATAACGACAAAATAAAGGACAAAGACGTCATCATACTAAGAGACCTAGCTTGGGCAAACTTAGAACAGACAGGATTTTCAGATGACGGTTGGCGCCCATGATTGATAAATATATACATATATGATTACGGAGATATAAATGTCAAATCTAAAATTGCTTACAAAGATGAAGTATGACGAAGTCAAGGCTCATCCTTTTTATCAAAAAATTCTAGAAGGCAATGTCACTGATAAACGCTACGCTTTGTACCTCTGGGAGCAAAGAGGTCGATATGAGGCGATTGAAGATTGGCTCGAAGGCTTAGACGTAATTGATGATATGCCAGAATTGCTACGTTACGAAAAAGTGCGTGACGATTTTGAAGAACTATGGAAGCATCAAATGGGCAACAAATTTATGCCACAGCCTAGTTTTTCAACTACAGAAATGCAAAAGCGTCTTAAAGAAATTGTAGAAGACGAGATTGCAGACAACATGCAGGCGCTTGCACACGTTTACGCGATGCACGGCGATTTACTTGAATTGTCTAAAGTCATTGACTTAGATAAAATTCCAGGCAGCAATACTATGTTCCAGTGGAGCAAAGACGTTGACGAGCTTATTGCACAACTAGACGAAAAACTAACTGACGAAATGGCAGAAGAAGTAATTTACTCGTATGATTTAAAAATTCGTATGTTTAACTACTTGATGTCAATTGATATTCCTCGTATTGTTCATGGAAATCTTCCAAATGAAGAAGACGACGAAATTGAAAAAACTCAGCCAGAAGATATTGTCGGAAAAGACGACTAATAAACATTAAGCAAAAAGGGCAGCCAGGACTGCCCTTTTTTTATGACTGTTTGTTTAAATATCTATATGGAAATAGTAATTGCAGGCGGCGGAACAGCTGGGTGGCTAACAGCACTAGTATTGTCAAAGGCTCATCCTTATCATAATATAACTCTTGTTGAAAGTAAAGAAATAGGTATAGTAGGTACTGGAGAAAGTAGTACCGGATTACTAGCTGCATTAATTTCTAATGGCTATTTAGATTTAGGAACATCAGAAAAAACTTTTATTGAAGAATGTGATGTAACGCCTAAGTACGGAATTAAACATAAAGCCTGGAATAAAGACATTAGTCGACATTACTATGGTCCTATATTTGGTACTGAAACTGCCCGCGAAGGCAATGACATTGTGTTTGCATATACTGTGGCAAATAATAAAATAGAAGACATACATCTTGCTACCGAACACGGTGTGCATATGGATCAAAACACTAATAGTTTTGACGTCGATCCGGGACTACATGCTTATCATTTTAATACACACAAATTTGGACAATACTGTAAACGACACTGCGACTTTAATGTTAAACACATTATCGGAAACATAGATGACGCAATTTTAGATTCGATGTCTGGCGAAGTTTCTTCTTTAGTAGTAGACGGCAAGAAAATAAAAGGCGATTTCTTTGTAGATGCAACAGGATTTAAAAAGCTCATTATAAACAAAATGGGCGGAAAATGGGTAAGCTATAAAAAACATTTGCCTGTAAATGCTGCTATGCCTTTTTGGACAAAGTACGACAAAGACGAAATTATCGAGCCTGCTACTATTGCGTGGGCTCAAAAAGCTGGATGGATGTGGCAGATACCAACACATCACAGAAAAGGCTGCGGATATGTGTTTAGTGAAGATTTTATTTCATTTGACGATGCACATAAAGAAATAGAACAGTTGTTAGGTTGTGAAATTGAACCGCAAAAACAGATAAGATTTGACAGCGGAAGACAAGAAAAATTTTGGATTAAAAATTGCTGTGCTATTGGGTTAAGCAGTACATTCTTAGAACCTTTAGAAGCAACAAGTATTCACAGTCAAATATTACAAACATTAAGTTTATCAGCTGCAATTAAACCAACAAAAAATGCAACACTGCAAGAAAAGTCTATAAATTCGTATAACGAGCATTTTGCATTTATGTATGATACATTTAGAGATTTTTTAGTAGCACATTATATTTGCGGCAGAGACGATTCAGAGTTTTGGAAGTATATTGCTACTGGTGAAACTATGACAGACTTTGTAAAAGATATGATAGAAATGTCAAAGTACAGAATGCCCGGAAGATATAATTTTCCACTATTTCAAGGATGCGCAGGCTGGAGTTTATGGAGTTACGTTTTAGCAGGTACAGGTAATATAACTCCGGAAGTTGCACTAAAAGAATTAAAATATTTAAATGCATATGAAAATGCAGAAAAAGAATATTTTAAAAATAAAAAAATATGGACAGATGCTGCAAAACAGTATCCTAATAATACAGAGTGGGTTAGGAATTTTTGGAAATGAGAAAAGTAATTGGATTAGACAGAGACGGAACTATTAATGTAGACTTAGGTACATATGTAACTAAACCAGAGCAGTTTGAACCTATTCCTGGAAGTTTTGAAGCAATTAAAATGATGCGCGAAAAAGGATATGACATTGTAATCCTAACTAATCAAGCAGGCATTATGAAAGGTATAATGACTCCTACTGATGTTGACATTGTACACGATTACATGTTGCAATTGATGGGTCAAGCAGGTATTCGCAGTATTAATGGATTGTACTATGCAACTACAAATTTAAAAGATGATATTTACGCAAAGCCTAATACTGGCATGTTTGAACGTGCAGAAAAAGAAATTGGTGTAAACTTTAAAAACGGCTTTTATGTTGGAGATAAGTTTAACGATTTAAAAGCAGCACAAAAAGCAAAAGCCCATCCTATACTAGTTAGGACGGGCCATGGATTAGAAGCTGAAAAGAAATTAAATACGTTTTCTCAAAAAGAATTACTAAAGAAAACTAAAATCTTTGACAACCTTTATGAGTTTGCAGAAACATTGCCTTCTGCTTGAGCTTGTGCTTGAAGTTGTTCTTGATTTCTTTCAGCTATTTGACTGTCACCCGGGCCAATACGATAATTATCTTCAACTGAATCAGGTGTACTTACTTCAGTAATACTTCCTTCCTTAGTAAGACAGACTAACTGATGCGGTTGCAATGGCGGATTGTGCCATACATCACCTTCTTTAAGTTCTTTTTCATACATCATACTATTTGATGTATCGATGTAACGAACTTTAAATTTTCCTGCATTTACAAACCATGTTTCATCTTTTTCTCTATGAAAGTGCATACTAGTAGTTGCACCTTCTCTAGTAAATGCCATAATCTTGCCGCAGTATTTGTCATTTGTCGCCCAAATGACTTCATATCCCCATCCTTTTTGATCTACACCGGTTTTTCTAGTTGGTTGACTCATTTACATATTCCTCTACTGTTGCAAATTTAATATCTGTTACTGTACTTAATTTACTTGTATCTGCACAGGTGTATTCTTGATATTGTCCTTTAAGATTGTCGGGCATGGGAATTTCTACAACTTTGGCATTATGCTTTTTAGCAATAATATCTGCAACTTCTTTAAAGCTAGTTGTAGTACCTGTTCCTACGTTGTATAGACCTGGCGCTTTGTTTTCGAGTAATTGTTTATGTACTTCGCATACATCGCCTACAAATACAAAATCTCGTAGATATTTGTCACTGTTTTCAAACAATTTAATTCGTCCTGACTTAGTTGCCTGTTCTGTAAATTTAGTAACAGGACTTGCTTGATTACCTTTGTGATCTTCTAACGGTCCGTAAACATTAAAATAACGTAAACCTTGGACTACAATATTATGCTGTGGTAATCCCCACACCCATCGATCAAACAAGTATTTGCTCCATGCATACGGGCTTTGTGGTTGTTTAGGTGCATCTTCGTTAAAATCTGTGTTAGTTCCGTATACACTTGCACTAGATGCATATTGTAAATTAACACCTTTGGTATTGCATTGATTAAACAGCCATTTAGAAAACTCATAATTTTGTAGCATTACTTTGTCTACATCTGTTTCTGTAGTGCTACTAATAGCACCAACGTGTATAACCCAGTCAAAATCTTCAACTTCGGGAAGACTGTCTTCTTGCCATTCATACCCAAAAAGTTCATGATCGTTTTGCAAATACAGTGTTAGATTTTGTCCAATAAACCCTTGATGTCCTGTAATTAATATTTTCATTCATTTGCCTCTAAAATTTTTGTTGTGCTGTAGCCTTCAACTGTTGGTACAATGTGTACTGGTGCTAAATCGTGCCCTACAATTTCTTCTACGGTGTAATCTCCGCCTTTAACAATTAAGTCTGGCTGCAATTCTTTAATAAGATTGTATGGTGTATCATCTTCGAAGACAATTACTTCGTCTACGTAAGGAATAAGTTCAAGTTGTTCGCGCCTAGTATCAACGTTGTTAAACGGTCTAGTAGCGCCTTTTAAGCGTCTTACGCTTGCATCACTGTTAAGTCCTACAACAAGCTTATCACCTAAGCTACGAGCTTCTTTGAGCAGTGTAAGGTGTCCTTTATGTAGCACATCAAAACAACCATTTGTAAACACAACACGTTTCTGTAAATCTTTTTCTGTAAGAATGTATGTGCCTACATGTTTAACAGATTCTGTTGATCCACGTACAGCAAGTTCCAACGCTTTTTGATAATCGTATCCCTTAGTGAGTGCATAAACAAATCCTGCAAGGAAGCAATCACCTGCACCTGTAACATCTGATACTTCTACAGGTTCTACAGGAATATTATACACCTTGCCGTCAATTTTAGCAATTACATTGTCACTGGCTTGAGTAGTAATAATATTACCATGCCAATTTATAAAATATTCTTGAAATTCTTTCAAGTTAGGTTTAACTAACCAAGCGCCTTTGTAATGATTTGCATGTGTCTTAGGATCTACAATTACTTTACATCCAAACTTATTAAAATGTTCAATAAGTTTGATTGATTCGTCTAAGTAACCTTTATTGTAGTCACTCATTATAACGTAATTGTATGCACTAAAATCAATTTCACGCACTCTACGTAATACGTCTTCGCCGTCTGAGACTATATCATTATCTATACGTGTAATATAATGTCCGTCACATATTACACGAGTCTTAATGCTCTTGGGTTCTTCTTCTGCGTTAAACAGTACAGCGTCTACACCTAG
>BB_Man_B_Liq_inBBDRAFT_1000018_pt1 | contig 23876 bp, 20 predicted proteins | sample BBManParaguerPR_4_FD_10244 | JGI IMG/M metagenome (IMG submission 10244) | reverse complement strand
TGAAGTGTTAGTTAAATGGAAAAATGGTGAATGGTTGGAGATACTAGGTTGTGGAATGGTAGATCCCAATGTATTAAAAAATGTAAATTATCCGTCAGAGTATCAAGGTTTTGCATGGGGAGTAGGTATTGAAAGACTGGCAATGCTTAGATATGGAATAGACCACATAAAGAACTTTTATGAAAACGATTCACGATTTTTGGGTCAATTTTAATGAAGATTTTAAAATCATGGCTTGCTGATTGGATTGATGTTTCATCAATTGATGATAATGATCTTTCTGAGGCTCTTGAGTCTCTAGGTTTTGAAATAGAGAATATTGAGCATGTAAAACCAAACTACAAAGATATAGTTGTTGGGAAAGTGCTTGAAATATATCAGCACCCAAATGCAGATAAAGTACGAGTTACAAAAGTAGATGTTGGCAGCAGTGTATATGAAATAGTGTGTGGAGCTTGGAACTTTGATGTTAATGCAATAGTTCCAGTTGCACTACCTAAGAGTTATATTAAAGACAACTTTCTTATTGATAAAAGGGATATTAGGGGAGTTGAATCTAATGGAATGATTTGTTCCGCTACAGAACTAGATCTTTGGGATGATCACACTGGAATTTTGTTATTAGATGAAGATAGCAAAATCGGTTCAAATTTTTCTGATACATATGCTTCTACAGATATCATTTGGGAGATAGGAGTTACACCAAATAGAGGAGATTGTATGTCTCATTTGGGTGTAGCAAGAGAACTATCTAATTATTTTGATATACCGCTAATCGAACGAACTTTTAAAGATCAAAGCTCAATTAAAAACATTCTAACTGCGAATAGTGGTGACACTGAATTATGTTCATCTTATAACTCTGTCGAAATTGAAAATGTACAAATTAAAGAATCTAGTTTATTACTTAGGACCAGATTATCTGCTATTGGTGTGCGAGTAATAAACAACGTAGTTGATTATACAAATTATGTTTTACATGATATTGGCCAACCTCTACATGCTTTTGATAGAGATAAATTATTTGGAACTGTTTCTGTGCGATTAGCAAATGAAGGTGAAGATATCTTAACACTAGACAACCAGCAAAGAAAACTAGATTCTTCATCATTAATAATTACGGACGATGATAAACCTGTAGCTCTTGCGGGGGTAATGGGAGGTTTAGAAACTGAAGTAACAGATGAAACAAAAAATTTATTAATTGAAAGTGCCTACTTTGACAAAGTTTCAATTATGAATACTTCAAGAAAACTAAACCTCATTTCAGATGCATCTATAAGATTTGAACGTGGAATTGATAGAAATATACAAAACAAAGGACTTGAAAGGTTTGTGGAACTTTTTGAAGATGATCAAGATATTTTATATTCAAGTATCCAAGAAGATCGTGCAAGTATCTATCAATCAGAGAATATAAGCTTAAACAAAGATGATATCAAAAAGCTTCTTGGTCAAGATCTCAAAGAAGAATTTATAGTTAAAACATTAAACAATCTACAAATACCATTTGAAATAAAAGATAATGAAATTATTTTTGAACAACCTTCATGGAGATACGATCTAGAAAGACCTGTAGACCTAATAGAAGAATTAGCAAAACATTATGGATTTAACAATTTTGATTCATCTCTACCTATTGGAAACAATTTAAATAATTATGGAAACTACTGGGACGTTAGAAGCTATATGCTCTCAAAATTAACATCTTTCAATTATTTTGAAACTCAAACCTTATCTTTTGTTGAAGATAGCTCTAATAATTTATTTACACCAGAAAAGGAATCTGTAAAAGTAATAAACCCAATTGACCAAACCAATCAATTTTTAAGAACTAACTTGATACATTCTCTCATCAACGTATATAAAAATAATTTTATTAAAAATGATGAATCACATGCATATTTTGAAATTAACAATGTTTATTCGTTAAACAAAAATAAAGAATATCAAGATATACCCGAACAAATTTATTCTTTAGGAATACTGTTGCCAAGTAATATAAAAAATAATGATTTTAGAAACGAAAATACAAATATTGATATCTACTACTTAGTAAACACTCTCAATGCTTTATTACCTGGCTTTACACATGAACCTATTGAAAGACCTGGAATGCATGCAAATTATTCTTATTCGTTAATTTTTAATAATAAGATTGTTGGATATTTTGGACAGCTTTCATATAAATTAATGGACAAATATGAACTGCAAGATCCTATATTTATTGCACAACTAAATCTTGAAAATATTTCTCTAAATCAAATTCAAAATAATAAATATACACCTTTATCCCAGTATCCATTCCTTAAATTTGATTTATCTTTCAATGTGCCTAGTGACTTTATATCAATTGAATTAATCGATGAGATTAAAAATATATTGAGTGAAAATGAAAATAAAATTTCTATATTTGATGATTTTTATAAAGATGATTCAAGAAATTTAGGAGTTAGAATAGAGACAAGAAGTTATCAAGGAACCATCAGTGAAGAGGAAAGTTCTGAGTTGTTAGAAAAAATTGTAAATATTTTAGAAAAGAAATTTAAAATTACTCTTAACAGAAGAGGCTGATATGCAAGTTGGTTTAAATAATAGAGTATTAAAAAATTTATCACAAAGTTCATCTAAAGCTGCAGTAGATCTTTTAGGTATGAGGTTGTCTACTACAATAAAAGATAATTTTGTTGAAATCTTAATCACTGAAACTGAAGCTTATGGAAGAAAAAATACTGATCCCATGTCAATGCTTAATACTTTTACAAATGTACCCACTTCACTAACTTTAGGTCCACCTCATATCTCAATTCTCAAAAGTGGATCAAGCAAAGGACTCTATATATTATCTGGTAAGCCAGGTAGTGCAGAAGCTGTATTAATTAGAGCTGGAAAAATTTTAATTGGAAAAAAAATTATCGAAAAAAGACGTAAAACGAAAATGAAGACAGATAAGTTGACTGGTCCAGGTAATATCACAACTGCATTAGGTTTAACGAATGAAGATGATGGAGTTAACATATTGTCTAGTCATATAAATTTATCTCCAAGAATACACTCACTAGATAGAGCAATCGCTAAACAAAGAAAAAATGCTAAAAGAAATGACAAGCATCTTTGGAGATTCAATTTAGTTCTATCATGAAATACTTAGAAGAAAGAGCTAGTGCCATACAACCACTTGAATCGTTTAAGGAGTTAGTAAAGTCTGGTAAAAAATTAAGAGTAAAACTTGGTGTAGATCCTACTGCTCCAGATGTAACTTTAGGATGGTATGCAATAATACGAGCACTGAGAAAGTTCCAAGAAGAAGGACATACAGCAGTATTAATACTTGGAGAGTTTACTGCTCAAGTTGGTGATCCTTCAGGGAAATCAGAAACAAGAACACTGTTAGAAGAATCTGATGTATCTGAAAATTCAAAAGGAGTTTTACCTGTAATTAAAAATATCTTACACGAAGATAATTTAGAAATAGTATCAAATAAAGACTGGCTTTCTAAACTGACTACTTCAGAATTAGTTAACCTTGCATCTTCAACAACATTAGCTCAAATGTTAGAAAGAGATGATTTCTCTAAAAGATTTGAAAACAATAATCCTATATCGTTAATGGAGTTTTTCTACCCAATGTTTCAGGGATATGATTCTGTAGCAATCAAAGCAGATATAGAAATTGGAGGTCATGATCAATTGTGGAATTTAATGTTAGGACGAGAAATACAAAAATTTTACAATTTAGATCCACAAGTTGCAATGACTTTTCCATTACTAATTGGAACAGATGGAAAAAAGAAAATGTCACAATCCTTAAATAACTATATTTCAGTAAGCGATAAACCTGAAGATATTTTTGGAAAAATTATGAGTATACCTGATGAAGTTATGTGGGATTATTTTTTAATGCTCACTGATGTTCCTTTAAATGAAATAGATGAAATGAAAAAAAATATTGATAGTGGAGAGAATCCTTTTGAATATAAAAAACAATTGGGTCAACTGATCGTACAAGATATATACAGTAAAGATGAAGCCTCTAATGCACTAGAAGTATTTCAAAATATAACTATCAACAAAAACATACCGGAAGATATTCCAATATATGATTTAAATTTCACAGGAGAAGTGCATTTACCTAAGATTCTAACTGAACAAAGCATCACATCATCTAACTCTGAAGCTAGGAGGTTGATTACTGCAGGTAGCTTCAAAATAGATGGTGAGAAATATACAGATTTAGATGTCGATTTCATCGAAATTTCTGGTAAAACTCTTCAATTAGGAAAAAGAAATTTTTTCATATTTAATTAAAAATATTACACACTTAAACAAGGACCTGTTATTCTTGATTTTGCGAAAAAAATTGGCTTTTTGACAACTGAGTAATGTATGAACGCCGGTAGTGCAGATAGAAATATCTAGCACTCTTTTTTTGTCAACTTTTAATTAAGTTGATTCAACTTTCAAAGTTGAAATGGGTAAAACCCATGTTGATTCTTTGGTCAGATTTAAATTATTCAAAGATTATGTTGGAGAGTTTGATCCTGGCTCAGGACGAACGCTGGCGGTGCGCCTTATGCATGCAAGTCGAGCGAAGCTTTTCAGTAGTTTACTACAGAAAATGACTGAGCGGCGAACGGGTGAGTAACGCGTGAGCAATCTACCTTAGTTACAGGGATAGCCCGAGGAAACTCGGATTAATACCTGATATTCTTTATTTCTCGCATGAGAATAAAAGGAAAGGTCAGCCGAACTAAGATGAGCTCGCGTTCTATCAGCTAGTTGGTGAGGTAAAAGCTCACCAAGGCTACGACGGATAGCTGGTCTGAGAGGACGATCAGCCACACTGGGACTGAGACACGGCCCAGACTCCTACGGGAGGCTGCAGCAGGGAATATTGCGCAATGAGCGAAAGCTTGACGCAGCGACACCGCGTGTGGGATGACGGATCTAGGTTTGTAAACCACTTTCAGGAGGGAAGAAAATGACGGTACCTCCACAAGAAGCCCCGGCCAACTACGTGCCAGCAGCCGCGGTAATACGTAGGGGGCGAGCGTTGTCCGGATTTATTGGGCGTAAAGAGCTCGTAGGCGGTTCAACAAGTCGGTCGTGAAAGTTCAGGGCTCAACCCTGAAATGTCGATCGATACTGTTGTGACTAGGATACGGTAGAGGTGAGTGGAATTCCGAGTGTAGCGGTGAAATGCGTAGATATTCGGAGGAACACCAATAGCGAAGGCAGCTCACTGGGCCGCTATCGACGCTGAGGAGCGAAAGCTAGGGGAGCAAACAGGATTAGATACCCTGGTAGTCCTAGCTGTAAACGATGGATACTAGACGTAGGAACTGGATTGACGGTTTCTGTGTCGCAGCTAACGCGTTAAGTATCCCGCCTGGGGAGTACGGTCGCAAGACTAAAACTCAAAGGAATTGACGGGACCCCGCACAAGCGGCGGAGCATGCGGCTTAATTCGATGATACCCGTAGAACCTTACCTGGACTTGACATATAGGGTCTAGCTATAGAGATATAGTGTGCATTAGCGCCCTATACAGGTGGTGCATGGCTGTCGTCAGCTCGTGTCGTGAGATGTTGGGTTAAGTCCCGCAACGAGCGCAACCCCTGTCCTATGTTGCCAGCATTTAGTTGGGGACTCATAGGAGACTGCCGGTGATAAACCGGAGGAAGGTGGGGACGACGTCAAGTCATCATGCCCCTTATGTCCAGGGCTGCACGCATGCTACAATGGCAAGTACAACGAGTCGCAATACCGCGAGGTGGAGCAAATCTCTTAAAGCTTGTCTCAGTTCGGATAGGAGTCTGCAACTCGACTCCTTGAAGTTGGAGTCGCTAGTAATCGCAAATCAGCAAAGTTGCGGTGAATACGTTCTCGGGGTTTGTACACACCGCCCGTCAAGTCACGGAAGTCGGCAATACCCGAAGCCAGTGGTCCAACCCTTTTAGGGAGGAAGCTGTCGAAGGTAGGGTCGGTAACTGGGACTAAGTCGTAACAAGGTAGCCGTACGGGAACGTGCGGCTGGATCACCTCCTTTCTAAGGAGTATAGAACTTCGGTTCTAAGGTCAATCGTCGGTTGTCTACAAGACTGATACATTACTCAGCTGTGAAAAAGTCAAATTGGCTTTTTGAAAATTGTATAGCAAGCGCAATTGCAAAGTATTCATATAGTTCAAGCTACTAAGGGCTATTGGTGGATGCCTTGGCGCTGGAAGCCGATGAAGGACGTGGAAGACTGCGAAAAGCTACGGGAAGCTGTCAAACAAGCGTTAATCCGTAGATGTCCGAATGGGGAAACCCAATTTATTTTAATAAATTACTCCTGCCTGAATATATAGGGTAGGTAGAGGGAACTAGGGGAAGTGAAACATCTCAGTACCTAGAGGAAAGGAAAGCAACAGCGACTCCCTGAGTAGCGGCGAGCGAAACGGGAAGAGCCTAAACCAAAATAATGTTAAAGACTGATGTCGTTGTTTTTTTGGTGTTGTGGGGCCCTTTAGAGAGAGCATCAGATCTCTCAATGAGTTACAAATAATTAGATTAGGAAAATTATCTGGAAAGTTAAACCATAGAGTGTAATAGTCACGTATTCGAAAATCTTTTTACTCATTAAGGTCACCCCAAGTAACAAGGAGGATATTCCTTGTGAATCTGCGAGGACCACCTCGTAAGGCTAAGTACGACCAGCGACCGATAGTGAACAAGTACCGTGAGGGAAAGGTGAAAAGTACCCCGGCGAGGGGAGTGAAATAGTACCTGAAACCAATAGCTTACAAGCAGTAGGAGGGATTTTATATCCTGACTGCCTGCCTTTTGAAGAATGAGCCTACGAGTTATCCGTATGTGGCAAGGTTAAGGAGTAAATCCGTAGCCGCAGCGAAAGCGAGTTTTAATAGAGCGTCTAGTCGCATGCGATAGACCCGAAGCCAAGTGATCTATCCATGGGCAGGGTGAAGCGAAGGTAAGACTTCGTGAAGGCCCGAACCCACTGATGTTGCAAAATCAGGGGATGACCTGTGGATAGGGGTGAAAGGCCAATCAAACTTGGTGATAGCTGGTTCTCTCCGAAATGTCTTTAGGGACAGCGTTATATGTTGCGCTTTGGAGGTAGAGCACTGATTGGGCTAGGGGGCCAACAAGCTTACTGAACTCAGTCAAACTCCGAATGCCAAAGTGTTTAAATATAGCAGTGAGCCTATGGGGGATAAGCTCCATAGACGAGAGGGAAACAACCCAGATCATCAGCTAAGGCCCCTAAATGTATGTTAAGTGTGAAACGATGTGAGAGTGTTCAGACAGCCAGGAGGTTGGCTTAGAAGCAGCCATTCCTTTAAAGAGTGCGTAACAGCTCACTGGTCGAATGTTCTCGCGCGGAAGATGTAACGGGGCTAAACATACTGCCGAAGCTATGGGATTTTACTAATTCTGATTTCGATCCAGAAGGTAAAATCGGTAGGAGAGCGTTGTATGGACAGCGAAGCAGCAACGTAAGTTAGTTGTGGAGACCATACAAGTGAGAATGTAGGCATGAGTAGCGAAGGAAGAGTGAGAATCTCTTCCGCCGAATGTCCAAGGGTTCCTGGGGAAGGTTCGTCCGCCCAGGGTTAGTCGGGACCTAAGGCGAGGTCGAGAGACGTAGTCGATGGATAACAGATTGATATTTCTGTACCACTAATAACGCGCCCAAACCGAATATATGTTGCTAAGGAAAGCCTTCGGGCCTACCGACCCACATATTTTTAGGTTAGCAAAGGAGTGACGGAGAAGGATAGATGAACCCAGGTGATGGTTATCCTGGGGTAAGTGCGTAGGGTTGATGATAGGCAAATCCGTCATCTATATACCTGAGACACGATACCGAGCCGCTTTTAGGCGAAGTCATTGATTCCATACTTCCAAGAAAACCTTCTAGTTAGTTTTATTAGTGCCCGTACCCCAAACCGACACAGGTGGACAAGTAGAGAATACTAAGGCGAGCGAGATAACTATGGTTAAGGAACTCGGCAAAATAGATCCGTAACTTCGGGAGAAGGATCGCCCTAGTAAAGTGATAAATTTACTTTTTGAGCTTGAATGGGCCGCAGTGATCAGACTCAAGCGACTGTTTATCAAAAACACAGGAGGGTGCAAAGTTCGAATACAACGTATACCCTCTGACACCTGCCCGGTGCTGGAAGGTTAAGTGGAGAGGTTAGCTTCGGCGAAGCTTTGAAATTAAGCCCCAGTAAACGGCGGCCGTAACTATAACGGTCCTAAGGTAGCGAAATTCCTTGTCGGGTAAGTTCCGACCTGCACGAATGGTGTAACGATTTGAGTACTGTCTCAACCATAGACTCGGCGAAATTGCAATGTGAGTAAAGATGCTCACTATGCGCGACAGGACGGAAAGACCCCGGAACCTTTACTGCAACTTGATATTGATGTTTGGTATGCAGTATGCAGGATAAGTGGGAGACTTTGAAGCATTCACGCTAGTGGATGTGGAGTCATCCTTGAGATACCACTTTCTTCATATTGAGCTTCTAACCTAGATCCGTAATCCGGATCAGGGACATTGTCTGGTAGGCAGTTTCACTGGGGCGGTGGCCTCCAAAAAAGTAACGGAGGCGCTCTAAGGTCACCTCAGCGTGGACGGCAATCACGCATTGAGTGTAAGTGCAAAAGGTGGCTTGACTGTGACACATACAAGTGGAGCAGGTACGAAAGTAGGAACTAGTGATCCCATGGTTGCATGTGGGTGCGCCATGGCTCATCGGCTAAAAGGTACTCCGGGGATAACAGGCTTATACCCCCCAAGAGTCCATATCGACGGGGGTGTTTGGCACCTCGATGTCGGCTCTTCTCATCCTGGGGCTGGAGCAGGTCCCAAGGGTTAGGCTGTTCGCCTATTAAAGAGGAACGCGAGCTGGGTTCAGAACGTCGTGAGACAGTTCGGTCCCTATCCGTCGCGCACGTAAGAAATTTGAAGAAAGTTGTCCCTAGTACGAGAGGACCGGGATGAACGATCCGCTGGTGTGCCAGTTGTTCTGCCAAGAGCACGGCTGGTTAGCTACGATCGGAAAGGATAAGCGCTGAAAGCATCTAAGTGCGAAGCCCCTTCTAAGATAAGATTTCTCATCGGGTTAACCGATTAAGACTCCTTATAGAACATGAGGTTGATAGGTCAGAAGTGTAAGTACAGTAATGTATGTAGCTGACTGATACTAATAAGTCGAGGGCTTGAGCTGAATACCTAGCATGAACGCTTGCTATAGAATTTTTAAGAAGAGATTTGCGGTGGTGATAGCAATGGGGATACACCCGTTCCCATTCCGAACACGGAAGTTAAGCCCATTAGCGCCGATGGTACTTAGGGGGCAACCCCTTGGGAGAGTAGGACACTGCCGATTTTTATTGAAGAACCCCTGGGAAACTAGGGGTTTTTCTTTTTTTCAATATAATTTCTAATTCCATTTATTTGCATATCAAAATGAGCATTATCAATGTAGTTGTTTATAGTTTCTGAATCTATACCAAGTGCTTCATAATTACTCTTTAACCATGAAATAACTTCAATCGAAGCTTCATTAGTTGATAGTGAATTTAAATTTTGAACAAAGTTTAACCAATTTTCAATACTCTCTTTAGCATTGTCAATTAAATGATAAGGCTTATCATGTATTCCAAAATGAGCTAAAGCTAAATAATTTAATTCAAGCTTTTTTAAATCATCAAGAGTCTTAAAAAGAATTTCTTTATTGAAATCAGGTGGAGGTAAGTTTGGTTGAACAAAATCCCCATGAGGATAAATTAAACCTAACGTATCACCCATAAAGAGAGTTTTAGATCCATGATCATAGAATGTGTAATGATGCTTTGCATGACCTGGTCCATATATAGCTTCTAGGCTTCTTCCATTACCTAAGTTAATTATTTCTCTATCAGTTAATGTATTTATATTACTAGTGGGAGTTGGTTTTATTCTTCCCCAATTTTCTGCCAACCATTCCTCTGTATATATATCAGCAACTGCTCTCCATAATTTATCTGGATTAGGTAAATGTTTGAGACCTAATTCATGTATATAAACCATATGCTCTTTAAACATCTCCACCATATGACCAACACCTCCAATGTGATCAAGGTGTAAGTGAGTCATAGCTGACCTATCTACTTTTTCTATTCCTAGTGATTTTAAACTTGAAATAAGATACGGAAAGGAATTGGAAGGCCCAACTTCAACTAATATTGGGTTTGATGATTCAATATAATAGCAAGACATTCTTCCAGGCTTGTTTTCCATAAAAACATCTATTTGGTATATGCCATCTTTATATTTCTTAATATCTTGTTTCATCTATATAGCATTTTCTCATATGGGTTTAATAAACTACAATATTTAAATGAAAGTTTCTTTAGCAAGCACATCAGAATATAGTAAGAAAGCTGCAGAATCTATATCTGACCTATCACCAAATGCTGCTGATGTTTTAATTACTAGTGCAATTACGTCAATGGTCACAGATTTAGGTGTAGTAGCGCCTACATCATCGGGTCTTCTTACTTATTATGATGGAGGTTCAGATAGTTCACATACAATAGATGGCTACTTTGTTGCCCCAAAAAACTTTAATGGTGAAGACAAAGAACAACATAAAATAACAATGACCTATGGTGGATACGTAGAAACTTGTAAGGGTGCTAATACTTTTGCTGTTCCTGGAATCTATAAAATACTTCAATTTTTGTATGAAAATTATGCAACAATACCATTAAAAAATTTAATTGAATATCCTATTAAAATTTCAAACGAAGGATTTAAACTAGCACAACCAACGAAAGACTACTTTAAACACTCACTTGAACCAATGTTTATGTGGCATGAATATTCTTCAAAAGTACTTGGTGAATTGAAAAATAATTTAGACGATGGAATAGTTCGGTTAGAAAAATTAAGTGATACATTGATTCAATTTTCGAATGAAGGATTTCAAGATTTCTATTATGGAGATATAGCAAATTCTTTAATTGAAACTATTAAAAACGAAGGTGGGCATGTAGTAAAAGATGATTTAGAAAACTACAAAATCATTAAGGATTCAAAATTTAATTTAAACTATAGAGATTTAAATATAGTCGGACATGCAGGTCCATCAATTGGATCTTTAATGGTTTTGAAATATCTTGAGGTGTTAAATTTAAATACTGACAATAAGGTTAAATTATTAGAGGATCTTTACAATAATAGAAAAAATAACTATGAATTTTTTGGAGATAGAGCAGAGTATGTTAAAAAAGAGATAAAGAATATTTTTTCTTCACCCTCAACAATACATATCGGCACTTCAGATAATAGAAATAACCATTTTTCCTTAACATTTTCAAGTGGTTACGGTTCTGGTGTATTGTGTAAAAATACAGGTATGTATTTAAATAATTCATTAGGTGAAATAGAGCTTAATCCTCAAGGTTTTCTAGGAGATACTAAGGGAGATAGGTTAATTTCAAATATGAGCCCAATAATTGTTAGTAACAAAAGTGGTATTTTTACTATAGGATCTCCCGGAGCAGACAGAATAAGTTCTGCTATCGCTCAAGTTTTATCAAATTATATTTCAAACAAAAATTGGAATCAATCAATAAAAATGCCTAGATATCATGTGAACCAAGATGGGAATGTAAGAGCTGAGTTGGGTTTACATTTAAACTCTGTAAGTGCAACCTATACTGAAGAATTTGACATGTATTTTGGTGGAGTGTGTGTTACTGGTTTAGAAGATGAGTTGCTTGCACATGGTGATCCGAGAAGGAGTAATGTACATTGGATAAATTAAGACGATTGCCATATAAATTCTTGTTTTATTTTGGAATTACAGTAGTTTTTATATTTTTGGGTCTTTCGTATTGGCAGTTAAATAGTTACAGAGAAGATAAATCTAATCTTGAGAGTCTATTGGATAACAGTAATAAATACGTTATCGAATTATCAGAAGTAAACAAATACAAACAATTTGACTCAATTACAATTATTGAACCACTTGCAATAGAAAAAACTTGGTTCTTAAGATCAAGGGTGCTTAATGGACAGAGTGGATATAATTTAATACATTTAGTAACAAATAATAATGGAAATTCTTTAATAGTTAATAGAGGTTGGGTGCCGATAGAATCAACAATAAATCAATTTGTTGAACAAAAATACTCGGATTATACGGGTAAATTATTATATTATAACGAACAAACAATTGGACAAGATGACATAGTTGGATCTGATTTTTTATTTAGGATTGATAAAACATTTATAGAAAGTGAAATGAATGTAAAGCTACCTGAATACTATTTAGTGTTAACTGAAAACTGTGGAATGAAAATTGAATGTATTGATATTACACAACCTTACGACGCACCTCATTTAAGCTATTCATTTCAATGGTTATTTTTTGCTTTATGTTTAACCATCGTCATATTTAGAAAAAATAAATTGATTTAATGAAAAAATTAAAAGTAAATAATTTTAATTTAACTTACTCTACAGAAGGAGAGGGGAGTGATATAGTTTTACTTCATGGTTTCCCATCTGATATATTTTTCTGGGAAAAAATTAAAAGTAAATTAAAAAAGAATTTTAGAGTCACATCAATTGAACAAAGAGGTTATCCATTATCTAAATTAAAGAATCCAACTATAGATATGTTCAACATTGACAATTTATCTAATGATGTTGAAACACTTATTGAAACAAATGGTTTAGTTAAAAATACAATTTTAGTTGGCCATGACTGGGGATCTATAGTTGCCTGGGCTGTAGTCTCAAGAGAAAAAGTTAGAATCAGTAAACTAGTTTCAATATGTGGTGGAACTGAGTTTCCACACTCTGGTATTTACGACGAATTAGACTATTCAGGAAACAAACATTACATATCCTCATTTCAAGATCCGAAAAATTCTTCGAAATTCTTAACCCAAAATCTAGATAAATTCTTTAGGTCTTCATACAGATTAGTAAAGAATAATATTACGCAACCTGATTTATCTTTAAATTCTTTATTTTTTAAATATAAAAAAAATGATTTAATTCATAATGTTGACATCGAAAGAATGGTAAATTCTTTTAATAACGATCTTTATCAACCTATTAGTTGGTATGCGAACATAAACAACAACATAATGTTGTCTAATGAATGGAGAAGAGTAATAGAAACACCTGTTGATTTTCTATTCGGTGGGTTGGATGCAGCTGTAAAATTTAATAGTAAAATGGAATCTAGATTAAAAAAGTCTGGAAAAAACGTACGTATTAAGCTGATTAGCAATGCTGATCACTGGCTACCTTTAACCCATGAGGAGAGTGTTATTGAAAGCATTACGAATATTTAGTACTTGTCCTATAATATATATTATGTTGCGTTATGTATAAGCATATTCTTCATGATCATTTAGATGGCGGATTAAGGCCTGAAACATGCTTAGAGCTAGCAAAAGCACTCAACTACAAACCAATTTTAGAAGTAGAAGATGTATCAAGTTTTTTTAATAGATCTGAATCTAAATCTTTAGAGGATTATCTTGAAGCATTCACACATACAATTGCTTTAATGCAAACTTTTGAAAACATAGAGAGAATTGCTTATGAAGCAGCTGTTGATATGCACAACAATGGCATAAATTTTTATGAATCTAGATATGCACCATTTTATTCGGTGAATGATGAGCTATCTCCCCTGGATGTAATTAATGCAGTAAACTCTGGATTTAAATTAGCTAAAAATGAATACGGAATAGAATCTGGATTAATTTTATGTGGTATGAGACATGACCCGCAGAATGTAATAGATGTTTCTAATTTAGCTATTGAATACAAAGACTTAATTATAGGATTTGACATTGCAGGTCCTGAATATGGTTTTATGCCATCAAAATACAAAGAAGCATTTAAAAAAATTAAAGAAAATAACATAAATGTAACTATTCACGCAGGTGAAGGTGATGGTGTTGCGTCTATTCAGGATGCACTAGATAATGGGGCAAAAAGAATAGGCCATGGAGTAAGAATCATTGAAGACGTAAATTTAATAAATAAAAATTTAGGTAAAGTAGCAAGCCATATAGTTGAAAAACAAATTCCACTAGAAGTTTGTATAACATCTAACTTGCATACGAATATGTATAAAAATTTAGAAGAACATCCGATAAAACAACTTATTGAACTAGGTTTTAATATTACTTTAAATACAGATAATAGATTAATGAGTAATACATCTGTAAATCATGAACTAGAAAACTGTAAATTAATTGGAATCAAAGATCCTGATGCTTTGCTAAAATTTTCAGCTAGCGATAGCTTTCTCAAAAGTAGACATTGAACCTGTTATTAAATTCTCGTACATACTTTCATTAATTAATTTAAAACTGTACTCAGGATAAAGTTTTTGTACTTTTTTATATTTTTTTTGCTTTTTAGTGATGAGGCTTTGGTTCATGGTTGTTATCTCAATATAGAGATTGTAATCAGGTAGAAAAAAATCAGGTGTAAACATTTTTTTAATCGCACCACTTCCCCACTCTAATGGGAAACTTGTAGGTTCGTAATACCATGTGATATTGTACAAATCTAAGTGGTCAGCAAATAGTTTTTCAGAACTATGTGCAAATTTCATTAATTACTTTGAGATATCTTATCAGGGTAAAGGGAAAATATTTCAGCTTCAGTTTCGTTTTGTACTGGACCTAATGAAATACCAAAAACTGCTTGTCCTTTTTTAAGTAAATCAATCATTTGATCATTCTCAGTAACTACATAAATTGAGCTACCATCTGAAAAAATTGTGACATCAGATATATTTTTTGATTTACCTAATATAGATTTAACATTTGATAAAGCTATTCTAATTTTTTGTAAACTTATACCTGCATCTCTTAATTTATTAACAAGTTTTACCAATACAATATCATTAAAAGAGTAAATTCTATGAAATCCAGACCCTTTTATATTACGAATTGAAGCTTCAACTAAATTTGATGTTGTCCAATGATCAAGTTGTCTATAACTTATTCCAGTTATTTTACACACTTCTGGACCTGTATAACCCTGCTGCATATTTTAAATTTACTACATAAATAATTTTATTCAAGGATTTAGAAAATTTAAGAATTTTATAATTTAAGGAAACAATCTAGAAATAATGTTTGATCTTATGAAATTATATGAAATTCTTCGATTAGTATTCTTAATTTTTACAGTATGTACTACATTATTGTATAAAAACTCTACTTCTGAAGGTCCATAATCATTTAAAAAAAGTTTAACCTTATTATTAATCTCTCCAAAAACGCTAAAACTTTTCTCGTTTTGAACCCTTAATGACGAGTTGTAATTTAAATTACTATAAATATCTGAACCAATAGAAATAATTTCATAATTTTTAAAATTATCTAATGACAATTGATAAATAATTTTTGTATCATTAAAGTGATTTAGTCTATCGGTATCTACAACAGATTTATTTACAATAGTTAATATATTCCTATCAGAATTTTGATTAAAACCTATAAATGTAAGTCCAGCTTTTGATGTCCAACCCGTTTTTAAACCTATAAATCCTGAATCAATAATATAGTTAGTTGATTCATATTTTTGATTTATATTATCTCTTTCTAATGTAAAACTTGATTCTTTAGTTATTGCTAATAATCTTGTGTTTTCTAATATATAAATACTAAGTTTAAGTAGGTCATTTAACGTAGTGAATTGACCATCTTCATCTAAGCCATCAGGATTTGTATATTTAGTATTGTTCATTTCAAGCTGTTTAGCTTTAGTGTTCATTAAAGCTACAAAACTATCCACATCCTCACTTACTAAATTGGCAACAGCGTAAGCAGCATCGTTTGCTGAATAAATTAAAAGCAGTTTTAGAAGTTGTTCAACTGACAAAAGCTCATTATCTTTCAAATATGCAACCTTGCCTGCATATGTATATGTATCTGGGATAGAAATATTAACTTTTTCGTTGATTTCAAAAGATTCATATAAAATTAATGCGGTCATCAGTTTAGTCAGTGAAGCTTGTGAAATTTTATCATCTATATTTTTAGCATACATAATACTTGAATTGTCAAGATCATACGAGAGATAAAACTCAGTAGTAAATTCTTCATTATCTATTTCAGTTGCGTATGAAGACCCAACTATAAGCAATAAACTGATGATTAATATTAAATATTTAATGAATAACTCCGAATTAAATTAGTAAAGTGTTTTGCTGAATCATTATTGTCAGATATATTATTTACACTATTTATTAATTCTAAAAAATCAGAAGTACGTTCAGCAAGAGATTTTATGATAGAGAAATTTTTAGGTTCTAACCCTAAATTAAAAAAGTAAGCCCACGATTTCATCCTATCTATGTCGTTAGTAGTATAATTCTCTTGTTCATACTCAAATTCATATTCAACAAGTAAAGCGAATTGTTCATGGCTTATACCTGCTACTTTCAACATGCTGTGTAGAGAATAATTTTTTATATTAACTGGTTTACTGACTTTATTTTTATTAAGAAGATTCGGATTGTTTTTTATAGCTTTTAATGAGTAAAATTGTTTTTCTTGCAATTCTAGAATTTTTTTAATATCTTCTATATTTTTGTTGTTAAATTTTCTCGTTCCGCCTTTTGTTCTTGGTATCTTTATCAATCCTTCTTTTTCAAGAAATCTTATTCTTGAAATTGTAATAGAAGGGTAATCTTTTTGAATTACTTTTACAACTTCACCTATATTCATTATTGAGACTTTGTTAATAAAAATTGATACTTGCCTATTTGCAAACGATCTCCGGAATTGAGTTCAGCCTTTTCTTCTAAATTACCATTAACGAATAAACCGTTGGTTGAATCTAAGTCAATCAAAGTAGCTTTATCTTTTAATATATGCAGAATGCAGTGGTTTCTTGATACAGTGATGTCATCAAGTATTATTCGGTTTTCACTAGAGCGTCCAATATTATACTCTCCTAGGTGTAGTTTCCATGAAGTAGTCTTTAATTCATTATTTAGCAAAGAAAGAACATACAAGGGTTCTTCAATTTCATTGGGATTATTAGTTATTGGTACAGTATGGTTATTCACTCTTATATATTAAATTGTATAAATATTCAAAAGCAACATAAAAATAAAATATTATTGTGAATATTGAATAATAAAAAACAAATTCATTGAGGATTGATAAATTTAGAGAAAATAAACAAATAAGTATAAAAAGAAAAACTGTCCCGAGCTTACCTTTGTTTGAGACTGTTACTGTTTTTTGAGATTTTAAAACAAAAAGAGAGCCAATAATAACAAATATTTCCCTTAAGAGTATTGAATAAAACACCCAGGAATACATTAATTCATTTACCCAAAAGATTAATAAAAGAAAAACAGCTCTATCAGTAAAAGGGTCTAAAATTATACCCAATTTAGAAACCATATTAAATTTTCTAGCAACTATTCCATCTAGAGAATCAGACAAGCCTATTATCGCAATTATTATGACAAGAACAACTGGGGTGAAATCGAAAGGTGAAAAATTAAAAAAAAGAAATATAGCGGAAAAAAATCTAGTTAAAGTTATTAAATTTGGTATTAAAAAGATATCTTTAAATTTCAAAGAAGACCTTTGACATCATGAGTTGCAACAAAATGCTCATTGCCAATATCAATCATGCCAATATTTTCAGTATCCTTTGCGATTATTGAGTCAAGCTCATCATAATTTAAATCATAAACGACCCTATCGTAAGAAGGATCGGGAACAGGTATTGAAGATATTAAACGCTTTGTATATGGGTGAATAGGATTTTTTAGCAATTCTTCTGTTTCAGCTATTTCAACAATTTTACCATTAAACATAACTGCTATTCTGTTACACATGTATCTAGCAACTGCTAAATCATGAGTGATATATAAATATGATACTTCTAAATCTTTAGCAAGATTTAACATTAAATCCATAATTGAAATGCGAATTGATACATCTAACATTGATGTTGGTTCATCACAAATAACAAACTTTGGTTTCATGATAAGAGTTCTTGCAATAGATACTCTCTGTCTTTGACCTCCTGATAATTCATGTGGGTATCTTGGTAGATAATTTTCAGGAGGAGTAAGACCTACAGTTTTTAAAATTTCAACAACAGCCTCTTCCCTATCATTTAATTCTCCAATATTATGAATATTCAGAGGTTCTAAAATGATATCTTTAATAGTCCATCTAGGATTTAGAGACTCATAAGGATCCTGAAATATCATCTGAATATTTCTTCTAAACTTTTTTAACTCATTTTCGTCTAAATCATCAATACTTTGCATAGAATCACTTTCTTGATTGTAAAAACTTACATCACCATTAGTTTTTGGATCTAATAAGCATAAAGAACGTGCTGTTGTGGTTTTACCACATCCACTTTGACCGACCAGGCCTAAGCTTTCACCAAAAGGAATATTAAATGATATTCCATCAACTGCTTTTACTACGCCTTTATTTCTACCAAACAATCCAGAAGATACTTCAAAATATTTTTCTAAATTTTTAACTTCAATTAAATTTTTACTCATTTGTTAACCACACTTTACACAACATTGATCAGCATAGTGACCAGGCTCAATTTCTATCAATTTCATTTCAACACTTCTTTCACTACATTCATTAGTTGGTTCAGGACAACGAGGAGAGAAAGAGCATCCTTCTTGTTCATCAATTAAACTTGGTGGCTCACCTTCTAGTGACCGTAGTTTTTTCTTATCACCGACAACTGATGGAGTAGATTCTAAGAGAAGTCTGGTATAAGCATGTTTTGGCGATTTAAATATTTTTGAAGTTGGGCCTTTTTCTACTATTCTACCAGCATACATTACTGCCATGTTGTCTGTCATTTCAGCAATCACAGCAATATCATGAGAAATATAAATTAAACTTAAACCTAATAATTCTTGGACTTTTTTAATTTCTTTTAAAATTTGATCTTGTACAACTACATCTAATGCAGTTGTTGGTTCGTCAGCTATAATAACTTTTGGATCGCAAGATAAAGCTAGTGCTATAACTGCTCTTTGTTTCATTCCTCCAGATAATTCATGAGGATATCTTTCCATTATTGATTCATCAAGATCAACCATTTTAAATAAAGACTCTATTTTTTTTGTATTCTCAGATTTTGAATTTGACGGATAATGTTCTCTAATTGCTTCTCTAATTTGCTCGCCAACTTTAATTACTGGATTCCATGCATTCATTGCTCCTTGGAAAACAATACTAATGCCATTCCACCTAACTTTTCTTAATTCACTTTCAGATAATCCAACTAATTCTTGACCATCTAGAACAATACTTCCACTAGAAATCTTAGCGTTGTCTGCCTGAAGCTGAAGTAAGGACATAGCAACAGAAGTCTTACCGCATCCTGATTCTCCAACTAAACCAAAAGACTCACCTTTTTGAATATTAAAACTAACATCTTTAACAGCACTTACATCACCAGAAAGAGTTTCGTAATGCATATTTAAATCTTTTACATTCAACACGCTATCAGACATCTTATCTCTTCCTCAATCTTGGATTAAAAACGTCATCTAATCCCCTACCTACCAAATAAAAACCTCCTGCAAGTAAAGTAACTGCTAATCCTGCAGGTAGAATTAACCACCAGTATCTTAAACCTGAAAAAATAAAACCATCTGTTTGCGCAATATATATCATAATGCCCCAACTCATATCTATATTTAACAATCCCAAAAAGGACAGTACAGATTCTGACGCTATTGCACCTGTAACGCTAAATACCATAAAAAGTAAAGCTAAAGGAGCTACATTAGGTAAAACGTGAGAAAATAGAATTTTCATATTAGAACCACCTGTAATTCTTGCTGAGTCCACAAAAGGTTTAACCTTAACCTGTAATGCTTGAGACTTAATTGTAATTACAGATCCACCTAATCCACCTAGTACTCCTAAAACAACTGCTAAATGCCAGACTTTAAGTTCTGCAAATGCTGAAATTATAAAAAGCAATGGCAAAGTTGGAAGCATAAGAATTAGATCAGATTGCCTCATTAAATAAGTATCAATTCGACCACCAAAGAATGCTGCAATTGTACCAAGTAGTGTTGATATGCCTACTCCTAAAGTTGCACTTAATAAACCTAAAACAAAAGCAACTTGACTACCTTCCATAATTTGTGAAAAAACATCTCTTCCAAGAGAATCTGTTCCTAATAAGTGTCTACTAGAAGGAGGAGCTGGTTGTATAAAAGCCTCGTAATAATCACCAGCTTTTAAGTTTGGTTCATTAAAAATAGTTTTTCTACTTATTTCACCCCTGGCAGGACAGTCATAAAATGAGTCATATTTTTCAGTCGGATATTCATTTGACTTTGGACAATCTACAACCAACAATGTTTCTTTAATCGGTTCATATCCAACTACAGGATCATATACGCCTTTATTCCAAATACCAGTGATGAATAGCATAGGTTGTAATAAAGCAAGAAAAAGGAAGAAAATAACTATATAAAGACCCACCATTCCTAATCTACTTTGCTTGAATAAATTCCAATTCTTTTTAAATGATTCTCTGCGTAATCTTTTTTTAATATCTTGTTCGTTTAATTCACTCATATCAACCTTGGGATTTTATTCTAATTCTTGGATCTAAATATGAATAAGATATATCTGCAACAAAATGAGCAATTAATGCAAAAATACCTACAAAAGAAAATGTTGCCATTGCTACTGGTATATCTTCTTCTAAAACACTCTGTAGAAGCAACTGCCCCATTCCAGGCCATGAAAATATTTGTTCAGTTAAAACTGAGCCGTCAATAATAGTAACAATAGTAAAAATGAAAGAAGTAACAACAGGTAACAGTGCAGTTCTTGCAGCATGTCTGTCTCTAATTCTTTTTTGACTTATACCTTTAGCTCTAGCAGTTAATATATAATCCTCTTTCAACACTTCCATCATTGTGGTCCTAGTTAATAAAGCAGTACCAGCAAACGCTACTATAGTTACTACTATTACTGGAAGTATCATATGGTAAGCAATATCCATTGCATACGGTTTTTGAATTATCATATTTGAAGAATTCCAATAAAAATAACTTCCTGTAATTATTAACAAAAGACTTGAAAATCTAATATATTTTCGAAGGTTTAAAGATTCAATTCCTCTTGTAGCTAAATATGCTAAAAATTGGAGGAATGAAATTGCTATTGTAAATTTAATCATTGAGGTAAATACTACATCACTATCAAAAGGAGCATCATACCATTTCTCAGGATACAAAAATTTACCAATAGGTAGCCATCCTAGTTTATAACCAAATACCCACAACATCATTAGTGCAAACCAAGGATAAAACACTGTGTAAGAAAAAACAGAAGTTATTGTTATCCAGGTTTCAGATCTAGATCCTCTTCTCCAAGCTAAAATTTTACCAATTAAAAAACCTGTGTAAAAAGCAACAATATTAACAATAGAAAATAGCATCAAAGTTCTTGGTAATCTTTCAGCTATTAATTCAATAGGTGTTTTCGGGAAAAATTTATAAGAATAACCAAAATCACCTTTAAAAAAATTAATAATATAAAGTTGAAGTCTTTCAAATAATGGTTTGTCTAATCCATATGTAGCTAAAACTTGTTCATAAGCATCAGGAGGAAGCGTTGGATTTAATAATAAATTTGAAAAAGCATTTCCAGGAATTGCATTAAATAATAAATATGAAGATACTAAGAAAATAAAAAAAACAACAATAAGTTGTAAAGTTCTTCTTATCACATACTCAAGCATTTAAACCTCAAAATATATTTGGCGGGCTTTATAAGCCCGCCAAATATTATATATTAATTAGCTATTTACTTTTACAAGAGTTGGGTAACCGCCGCCTGTACTAGTAAGACCATCCAACACATCGGTGAATGGGAATTCAGTTGTGTCTCTATATACCTCTAATGTAGGTACATTGAACAATACTAAATATGGTAACTCTTCAAATAGAATTGCTTCCATTTGTTGAGAAATTACAATTGCTTCGCTTATTGTTTTAGCAGCTTTAAATTCAGCAGCTAATGCATCAAACTCTGCATTGTTGAAACCTGGGGTGTTAAATCCACCTTCACAGGTATCGTTGTAAGATGCGAAGAATGCTTCTGGATGATCAGGATATGGAGTTAATCCCCAACCTAACATATAGAAGTACCAATCTTCACAATTTTCTGGTGTAAATACCTTGTCAACAATAACGCTGAAACCAGTTGGTCTAGCAGTTACGTCAAAACCTAATTGTTGCATCCAATCAGCAATGAATAATGACATTGTAGATCTTAAAGGATCGTAACCAGCACCAGGAGCATACAATAGCATGTCGCTTGGTGGAGTTTCGCCATTAGGACCTTTTACACCTGTTGGAGCAACAGCTCTATCAGCACCACCTGGGTGTGAACCCCAGTCAGTTGCAGTCCAACCACCTGCTTGAAGAATTTCAACGGATTTATTCCATCTTTCTTCTGCAGATAAACCTGCACAATCAGCTAATACACCTGTTACAGGAGCAACCCATGCGGTTAATGCCTCAGGCATTTGACCGTCCATGTTAACAGCAACTCCTTGAAGAACGTTATTTAGAACGAACTCTTTATCTGAGATACAAGCAACTGATTGTCTGAATGCTTTGTCACTACCTGGGAAAATTCTTGTATTGAAAGCCATGTATCTCATACCATTACCTAAGTTTGCAATAGTTTCAACACCTGGTTCTCTTCCAAGTTCTTCCCAAAGATTTCTCTTAACACCTAATGGGTTAAGAACAAAGTCAACTTCATTGTTTTGGAATGCTAAATAAGCAGCATCTTGATCGCTGTAAAGTGTGAACTCAACAGTACCAACGTATGGACCAGCAGTATATGAGAAAGATTCACCACTTGTATCACCAAAAGAATAACTTACTTTAGGTGCTACACCGTTATCTAATTCATAACTTGTACCACTTGGGTAGATAGTTGTAGTTCCACCAAAATACATTGTATCTGGATCATATGTCCATGTATAAAATGCACCTTGCTCAATCTTGTCATAGACAAATGCTCCAGCTACTGGGGCATCTGCTCCGGATGCAGCTAAAAGAGTTTCTCTGTCTGTAGCAAATTGACTCCAATATGATTCAGGTAGTACGGAAGCAGAAGCTGCTCCATATTGCCAACCGGATAATCCAGCATCATAGTTTAGAGTAATAGCGACTGTATAATCGTCTACTGCTACTACAGATGTAACTCCATCACTTTCTTCATCTCCTATTGGCCAGGCTGAAAGCCAGTTACCAACTAAACCGAGATCTTTGACTGTGTTAAATGTAAAAGCCCAATCGTTTGCAGTGATTGGCTCTCCATTACTCCATTCCCAACCTTCTTGAATTGGAACAGTATATGTATATGTACCGTCTCCATTATCAGTAGAAGTTTCAACAAGTTCAGCAGCAGCATAAGTTACTAACTGATAGTTTGGATAACTTGTTGTGAATAGAGATACAGATTGTCCGGACATAACATATGCTGTCCAAACATCATTCTCAGTATCGAGATAATTCCAGAAGTTTTGTGTTTGTGGATCTGAGAAAATTGCCATCTTATAAACACCATCAGGTCCTGATGGAGCTTCTTCAGCAGCTTCTGCAGCTGTAGTTGCTGGAGCAGCAGTAGTTTCAGGAGTTTCCTCCACAACTTCTTCTGCTGTGTCGCCACATGCAACAACAACTAGTGCAAAAACTGAGAAAAGTAATATAAGACGCCAAGATTTTGACCCTTTGAAATTACTCAATTTTTCTCCTTTTTGTATACAAAAAATCCA
>BB_Man_B_Liq_inBBDRAFT_1000017_pt1 | contig 24185 bp, 6 predicted proteins | sample BBManParaguerPR_4_FD_10244 | JGI IMG/M metagenome (IMG submission 10244) | reverse complement strand
TTTATAATTCATTAACTGAAATTTATATTGATGAAAATATTGAATTATCTGTTGAAAGTGGAATTGCTTCTACTCACAGATTTTCACTATCCAAATTATATAATAAAAAATTATCACCAAGTTTTTCTTTAAGAAAATATCCAATTTCAATAAACAAAGATGTAAATAAAAAAGTAAAAACCCCGATCGATAAAACAATTGGATCTCTGATAAATGGAGTCGAAATTTTTAATTATAAAGGCGAAGACAAAATATTTTATGGCCCACTCAGTGATGTAAATGTTTTAGAGGGTGGTTCTGGGTATGATGTAGTATATCCACCTAAAATTGAAATTGATGCTCCCGTAGAAGTTGGAGGAACAACTGCATTAGTTAATCCTGTTATTTCTGGTACTGTTCATTCTGTTTTACTGAATGAAAAAGATGTTCCAGTAAAATCAGTAAAATCTGTTTCTATTTTGGGAGGAAATGGGACAGGATCTGTTTTAGAACCTGTGATTGAAAACAGATTCAGAGAATTAACATTTGATGCCTCTTCGGGTGTCAGTACTTCTTTAGATAAAATTACATTTACGCAAAATCATTACTTTAAAGACGGACAAAAAGTTGTCTATAATACAAGTGGAAATAATCCACTAGGTATAGGTACATATCAAGGATCAAATGAAAATCAAAATAAGTATCTATTAAACGGAGGAACATATTTTGTAAATTATCTTTCTTCTACAAGTATTGGTTTATATGAAACTGAAAAAGATTATCTTGCAGGAATTAATACTGTAGGATTTACGACAGTAAATAAATCTGGTATTCACAAAATTAGATCTTTTAATTCAGAAGCAGTTTTATCAAATATAAGAGTTACTAATCCTGGTAATAATTATCAATATAGAAAATTAATTATTACCTCAGACGATAGATCTACTGCAATATCAACAACTAGATCTACTATTAACTATAAAGATCATGGATTTGATGATAAATCAATAGTAAAATATGAAAGCACTAGTGTTATTGATGGATTAACGAACAATCAAGATTATTATGTTATAAAAATTGATAATGATTCGTTTAGACTTGCTACAAGTGAAAGCAATTATGCAAATAAAAAATATATTTCTATTGGAAGTATTGGGGGAAGTGTTGAGCACTCATTTAAATATCTTCCAATTTCTGTAGATATAAAAGTATCTTACGCAAATACGGAACAATCTATATCAGCAACACCTGTTGTTCGAGGTGAAGTTATTGATTTTTATGTTTATAATAAAGGAAGTAAATATGGATCAGAAATTTTAAATTATGAAAAACTTCCAGAAGTTTTTATAAGAAATGGAAAGAATGCCATTGTTCGACCTGTTATAGTCAATGGCAAAATTGATAATGTGGTTGTTGTTGAAGGTGGATCTGAATATTATTCTCTTCCAGATTTAGTAGTTAGTGGTTCTGGGAATGGTGCAAAGTTAACACCGGTAATTAATCCTACTACTGGTTTACTTACCGAAGTTACGGTAATTAATGGTGGAATTGGATATAATTCAAATACTACAATTAGCGTTAAAACTACAGGCACGGGTTTAAAACTATCACCAAAAATTAGATCTTTAACTCTTGATAATAAGAAAAAGTTTGGAAATGAATATTTCAAAAAATTTAGTGCATCTTTTACTGACTTATCATACAGTATTCTTGGATATTTTGATAAAGTAAGAAGTTCCTTTGATGATAATATTGGAACAGAATCTGAAAACTTTAATCATTCGCCAATAATTGGATGGGCATATGATGGCAATCCAATTTATGGTGCATTTGGATATTCGAATCCAAATGAGGGTAATATTGTAAAAAGATTGGAATCTAGTTATGTTTTAAATGCATCTTTAGTTGAAGATAGACCAAATCTAACAGATTTTCCAGCAGGAACTTTTATTGAAGATTATACTTTTGATGGATCTGGGGATTTAGATGAACATAACGGAAGATTTACAAAAACTCCAGATTTTCCAAATGGAATTTATGCATACTTTGCTCCAATAGAAGAAGATCCAAATTTACCGAACACATATCGATCAGTTTTTCCATATTTTATCGGTGATACTTACAGATCTTCTTTTATAGAATCAATTTTGTCCAATACGCAAGAAAATTTTGATCTGCAAAATTCTGGACTATTAAGAAATACTTTTCCGTATAGAGTGGGACAAAAAAATTCAAGCAATGATTATATTGATTTTAATTTTACTGACAAATTTAATGGAGCAGAAATTGAATCTTCATCAAAAGGTGATATAGATTCTTTTAAAGTTTCTAAAAATGGATTTGATTATGCTGTTGGTGACCCTTTAGTTTTTGATAATACTTTGGCAGGTGGTTCTGGAGTTTCTGCCGAAGTTTCTGAAATACTTGGAAAAACTATAACCAATATTTCTGCATCAAAAACGAAAGATACTGGTTTTGTTTTAGAAAACCAAAATGGTAAATTAAAATTATATTCAGATACTTACCATAATTTTTCAAATGGTGATTTCGTAAAAATTGATAATCTTTCAACTCAAATATCAGGACTTAGTGGATTTTATAATATAGAATCCACCACATTATCAACAACTCTCAATGAAGAAATTATCATAAACTCTGGTGTTGTCACTGATATTTTTGTTTCCAGTATACCTTCTTCTGTTTCTGCAGGAAATACTATTGGAATTGGTACAGAAAATTTAGAAGTTTTGAACGTATTTGAGAAAGAAAGAATTTTAAGAGTTAAAAGAAGTATTACTGGAATTGCACATTCTGTAGGGACAGCAGTTACATATCGTTCTGATTCTTTTACTATTCCTTTTCAAATTGAGGAATTGGATTCATATAATAATGATAAAGTATACTTTAATCCTACTCAATCTGTCGGAATAGGCACTACAGTTGGAGTTTCGACCTCTGTTTCTTATATTATAGGAAACAAGACTCAAACTTTATCAATACCAACACAAACAATATATTTGCCCAATCATGGGTTTGAAAACAAACAAAAAGTTACAATTGGAAGGTCTTCTGGAGTATCCTCAATAACTGTCTATAATAATTCTACAGAGTCGGAATTCAAAATTTTAGAATCTTCTGCTGAAGATGTCTTTATCATCAAAAAATCTGATAATACTGTGGGTATAGTTACATCATTAACAGGTCTTGGCAACACCGATGGTCTATCATTTATATCAAATGGTGAAAATAATTATGAGTATTATTTTGAATCAAAATTCAATCAAATAACTGCAGATGTAACTAAAATAAATTCTACAGTATCAGTTTCTACAAGTCACGGTCTAAAGAATAATGATAAAATAACATTATCATTATTATCAAATAAGAATGTAGGTATAGGCACATCAACGCATCTTCGTTTAAAATTTGATGAAAGTAATCAAAAAATACTAATTAATTCAATTGGGTTTAATTCTACGGGTATTAATACTGCAAATAACACTATAGAAATACCAAATAACGATTTCAGAAATGGGGATAAGGTATATTATGAGACTGATTCTTCACCATCAGGTTTAGCAAACAATTCTTTCTATTATGTTGTAAAAGTTTCTGATGATAAGATAAAATTATCAGAAACTTTAAATGACGCAATAGGGTCAACTATAAAAACTATAGGAATAGGAAGTACTGGAGGATCTGACCAAAAATTAAGTCTTGTAAACCCTCAGATTGATGTNATTAAAAANAATAATTTAGTTTTTGATATTAGCGATTCTTCATTCGAAGATAAAGATATTGTGTTTTTTAGAGATGAGAATTTTGTCAATCAATATTTCTCTAGTAGTGATAGTTCTTCTTTTAATGTTGTTGGAGTTGGAACTGCAGGAAATTCTGGAGCAAAAGTTACTCTAAATCATTCTTCGAGTTTAGACTTTAACTTATATTATACAGTAAAGGATAAAACTACCGGAAAAGTTATAAGTGCAGATAAAGATGTAAAGAATTATTCTAAAATCTCTTATGTAGATAGTTTTTATAATGGAAATACGTATACTATTAGTGGTATAGGAACAACTACATCAACTACATTTCAAATTAATTTGACTGGAGAACCTGAAAGGGATTTATATACTTCCTCTGATGTAGACTCCTTTGAATATTCTACTAATTCCAAAAATGCTATAGGACCTATTTCCAAGATTAGAAAAATTTCTCCTGGTTTTAATTATTCATTTTTACCAAAAATTTCAGATATCACTTCATCAAAAGGCAATGGTGCAGGTATCACATTAGTCACTAAAAATATTGGAAGTCCTGAAAGAATAAAAACTGTAAACAGTGGATATTCTTTTCCAACAGACAAAACTTTATCTCCCAAAGGAAACTTACCAATAATTGCAAACACAATTAAAGATCATGAAATTGAAAATATAGTAGTTACTTCTGGAGGTAGTGACTATTATACAGAACCAAATTTAGTTTTGGTAGATTCTGAAACTAGAAAAATTGTAGATGTAGTTTCTTTTGAAATTGAAAGGAACTCAAATTCTATTGAAAGTGTAACCGCAGTTGATTCGCAAGGATTAGATCTAAAGAATTACGAACTTTTTACAACTGATAATTCTAATGGAGTTTCTATAAGTAAAGTTGAATATTCTAGTGGAATTGTTACATGTACACTGATAACCCCTATTGGAGGATTCAGTGTTGCTCCTTTTACAGATAATCAGGAAATATTTGTCGAAGGAATTGAAAAATTTGGAACTGATGGCGATGGATTTAATTCTACGGATATTGGATACAAATTCTTTACAATTTCAGAGTATTTGGACGATACTTCTCCTGCCAAAGTAGTTTTTAATATAAGTGGTTTTTCTACAAATCCTGGTATTGCATTAACTGATCAGACATATGCTTCAATAATTCCAAAATCAAAATACCCAACATTTGAAGTTAATTTAAAGCAAAGTGAATTCATAGTAAATGAACAATTGTTACTGAATATTGGTAATGGATATTTTCTATCTGATAGCAATATTGTAAAATTTGATGCGAGTGTTGCAAAAATTGTTGGACCAGATTTTTTAGATAAAGGATATAGTATAAAGGGAAGAAATTCTGGTGCTACTGCAGAAATAGATACCATCACATCTTTAGGGGGAAGATTTTCTGAAGACGTAATTTATTCAGATACTAATGGATGGAAAAATAATATTGGAAATTTGAGTGATGATATTCAAGTTCTTCCTGATAATGATTATTATCAAAATCTTTCATATTCTATCAAGAGTCCTATAGAATATGAAAGATTTATAGATCCTGTAAATAAAATTGTTCATTCTTCGGGATTGAAGAATTTTGGCAATCTCGGAATTACATCATCTGTTTCAACCAGAATTGGAACTGCTGTTTCAGATTTATCTTTCGTTTCAGAGTATATTTCAGAATTAAGAGTTGATACAATAAAAGATTTTGATACCGTGAGAGATGTTGATGTTAAATTTACATCGGATGGCAATAAAAAATCGAAATATGTTGAATTTCAAAATAAAAAATTAACTGATTTCTTCTTGTGCAAAACAAATAAAGTCTTATCAATAGATAGCATTGAAAATGAATTTTCTAGCACTACTTTAGGACAAGAAGAATATGTAGATTTGCTCACATATCCAAAATCGTTAAGATATACTAATTTTCTTGTTCAAAGCGTTGGTATTGCATCTACAGAACGTCAATTTAATGATATTGTTGTCCTTAACAACAATTTAGATTCCTTTACTATCGATAAAGGAACTTTAACAAATTCAAATACTATAGATTATTACGTAGATATTAATGGATTTATTGATTCTGCAGGAAATTTATCTCTCAGATATGAACCAACAAATCCATTTGATAAATCTTATAATATTAAAATTTATAGGAATTATTTTGATACTACAGTAACTGGTATAGGAACGACCTCTATTGGATTTGTAGATATTACAGCAAATGTCGAAAAAGTCGGAGTGGGTTCTACTGGTCAAATTATAGGAATATCAACAAATTCATCTCAAGCATTATTAAGTGAAATTTATGTAAATGATCTAACAACAAATCAAATAAATTTCTTTGAGATAGCTGTTGTCAATGATGGAACATTGGCAAAACACGCAGAGTATTTTTTAGATACTGAAAAACTATCTGGAAAAAGTTTATCACGATTGGTTTCTATAGGATCTACTATTGAAAGTGGTATTTTAAAATTAAATATTACAAATGACTCCTCAAATACTATTCTTTATAAGGCAAAAACGACAAATATAGATTCTCCCTCCGTTGGAACTGCAGGAACATATAGATTCTTAGCATCAGGTCAACCTGAAGGTAGCGAAAGATCTATGAGATTGGAATCTAGTCATGTTGAAACTGGTTCCGTTGGAGTTGGAACTACAGTTTTAACTTTTGATGTTTCAACAATTGGATCAGTAAAATCTTTAATTAGAATTAAAAACACCGACACTAATAATACATCAATACACCAAGTATTGATGGTTAATGATGGAACAGATTCTTTTATAATGCCAAAATTCTATGTTTCTATAGGAAACACTACTGGAATAGGAACATTTGAATCCCAAATAAATGGTTCTGATTTAAATTTATTATTCTACCCAGATTTTACTGCAAACTATGAAGTAAGTTCATATTCTCATGTATTATATGAAGAATTAGACTCTGATAATATTATCGTAGATAAAGAATATGGAAATGTTGTTGAAACTTTGAAGAATAGTAGATTTAATTCTATTAATGGTGATGGGAATGATCAATTAGAGTTTGAAATGGAATATAATGGAATTCCAATTTTCCAAAAAACATTCGATCCTTCAGATTCTAGTATTTTAAACACTAGCACTGGTATTTTCACAATAAATGATCACTTTTTTAGTAATAATGAAGCAGTAAAATATGAATCGGGAGCAACTTTTGTTGGAGTTACTCCTTCTAAAGTTGGAATTGCAACAACCACCGTTGGTGGAACACAATTTGTAGGAGATTTCATTGCAGGTCTTTCAACTATAACAGGTATTTCCTCTTCATTATTAGATTTCTTTGAAGTTGGTCAAACTGTTTCAGGACCATCTATTCCTGCATCCACCGAAATTGTTAGTATTGGGAATACTTATCAGTATTTCACAGGAAACATTGTTGGTGTAGGGTCGACTGTTATAACTGGTGTTGCTAATACATCAATATTAAAAGTTAGTGCTGGTATTTTCTCTGGTGATGGAACTTCATTAGGAACAATTCAATCAATTGGCGATGAAACAGTAACATCAAATCAAACTATAAGTGTTGGAATTGGAAGAACATTCTTCACTGATACTGTAGGATTAGGGATTTCTTTATCAAATGTAAGTACTGCTACTACTATAAGGCAATCATATAATTCTGGAATTTCTACAGACATTTGTCCATCGGATGTTTATATTATAAAACTATCTCCAAATACATTTAAGATAACTGGAACAAATAATAGTGGTGTAGGAATTACTTTCACTGATACTGGTGCTGGTAATGCTCACAAGCTTACTATGAAAAAGAATATTGAAAAAACACTTATTAATATTAATGGTATTGTTCAATACCCATTGTCATATTCTAATATATCTCATACATTGGAAGAAACTATAAATTCTAGTCAAGAATTTATATCTTTAAGTGGAATCACTACAGTAAATCCGACAGATTTATTGAAAATTGGAGATGAATATGTTGAAGTGCAAAATGTAGGTTTTGGAACTTCAACAACTGGTCCAATTACAGGAATTGGAACTACTGCATTAGCAAAAGTGAAGAGAGGATTTGTTGGATCTGCAGCGAGTTCTCATAATTCAGGAGCATCTGCAGAAGTTTATAAAGGTTCATATAATATTGTTGGAAATAAACTTCATTTTACTCATGCGCCTAAGGGTTCTGGAGAAAATGATAGAGAAGACTCTCGTGGATTACAGTTTAGTAGAGATACTTTTAATGGCAGAGTATTTTTAAGATCAGACTATACTGATAATATCATTTATGACAATATTTCTTCAGAGTTTAATGGAATTGGAAGAACGTTTACTGTTAAAAATAATGGTGAAGATATCAATACTATTGAATCTGGTAGTCCATTGTTGTTCATAAATGAAGTATTCCAAACGCCAACAACTTCTAATAATGCTGGAAATAATTATGAATATACCGATAATGGAGATACAACTACAGTAACTTTTACTGGAATAACTAATAATGATAATTCTATCGTTACATCAATTACAGACGTTAATCAGAATGGTGTTCCTAGAGGTGGTATTATTGTTTCTCTTGGTTCTACTCCTGGTTTAGGATATGCACCTCTTGTAGGAGCATCTGTAACTGCTGTAGTTGGTGCTGGAGGAAGTATTGTTTCTGTTGGGTTGGGGACAACGGATCATAATGGGTCTGGATATAATAATTTTGTTGGTATTGCAGTTACTGTTTTTGAAGAAGGACATGTTGGTACAGCAGCAACAATTTTAGCAACTGTTGGATTAGGGGGAACATTATCTTTTAGTGTTGATGGTGATGGCGGAAGTGGTTATAACAATCCTCAAATATTTGTTTCAGACCCATCATACTCAAATCTTGGTGCATATGGGATCTCTAGAGTTGGAGTTGGGACAACAACAGATACTGGATCCGGTTTTGCAATTAACTTAGAAGTTGGTGCTGGAGCTACTGTGGGAGTTGGATCAACTCATTTCGGAGTTACTGATTTTGATATTATTAATTTTGGTTATGACTTTAAACTTGGCGATAAATTTACTGTTGCTGGTTTAGTTACCGCAGCAACATTATCAGAACCAATCCATAAATTCGAACTTGAGGTTCTTGGTGTCTATAATGATAATTTTGGATCTTGGCAGTTAGGAGAACTTGATTATATTGATTCCATAAAATCTTTACAAAATGGAATTCGTAGAAGATTCCCACTAAATTATAATGGAGATTTATTGAATTTTGAACTGGATATTACTGATCCAGATTCTGCCCAGATCGATTTAAAAGAGTTACTACTGATATTTGTAAATGGAATACTGCAAATACCGGGAGATTCATATGATTTCAATGGAGGAACGTCTATTATCTTTACATCTGCTCCAGTTGAAGATGATATTATTGATATTTTCTTCTATAGAGGGACTAGAGGAACTGATAGTTTTCTGGAAAACATCACTGAAGTTGTTTCTATTGGAGATGAAATTCAGATTAAAAGAGATCCTGAATTTGGATTGACAACTACACAAGATCCTAGAGTTATACTTGATTTGAGAGAATCTGATTTGGTTGAAACTGTTACTTACAGTGGTGTGGGAATTGTTACTGAAGGTGATGCTAATTCATTTGGAATTACTGACATCAAGTTTACAGATATTATTCCACAAAAAGCAGATATTATTTCTAATGGAGAAAATATTAGTAAGGCAAGAAATAGATTATCATCTTTAATTTATCCAACATCAAGACTTATCAAAAATCTTGGAACATCTGATACAGAAATTTTTGTTGATGATGCAAATTCATTCAATTATGAAGAAAATGATTTAAGTAAGACAATCACTACATTTAACGTATTAATAACTGAAGGAACTGATAATGAATTTGCTTCAACCGAAGTAACTGTTTCTAGTGCATCAACAATTTCGTCTATAGGAATTCTTTCGGGTGGATCTGGATATGGTTCAGGTGGCACTATTGACGTTGAAATATCAACTCCTCCGAGTGGAATAGGTATAGGAATAGGAACGACTGCTACAGCAACTGCCACAGTTTCTGCAGCAGGGACTATTTCTTCAGTTTCAATCACAGATGGTGGATTGGGTTATAGTACAACAACTTCTCCCCAAGTTCTAATTCCACTACCAACTTTAAAAGTAGAAACTATTAGTGTTGGTGCTGTCGAAGGATTTTCAGGAATTATTACTGGAATTGCAACGACGACAACTTCAGGAAATCCTGCAATTGAATTTAAATTATTCAATGAAGATGCTGAATTTGGAAACACCTTAGAAGTTGGTTATCCATTCTTTGTATCAAATAGCATAACAGGAACTGGTGTTACTTCACTTACAGGTGCAGGAGTTATTATTGGAATTGGAACTACATCAGTTGATAATATCTACGAAGTTGCAGAAGTTTCAATATCACCAAATAATAATAAAGTTGGAATTGTTACATGTAGAGTTTCTAGTAGTGATGTGGGTATTACTACTAACACAGAAATACCAGTTTATGGAAATTTCTCTTGGGGAAGATTCTTTACTTTGACTAGAGCATCTTCTGCTCAGTCATATTCGATTAATGGAAATACCGTTTCTGGATTATCTACATATCCTCAAATTCAAAGAAGAGGTTATGGATTAAATGATAGTGGAGCATACTCTAACTAAAGTCAACTAAATAAAAGAAAAAATAATTAAAATGTCTGGAGCAATTGTAACAGATCAATTTAGAGTTTTGAGTTCGAATAATTTTGCAGATTCTTTTGATCTTTCTACAAATTCATATTATCTATTTCTTGGATTGACAAATCCGTCTCTTGATTATTATGGTAGAAGTACTACATGGAATACTTCTACTCCTACACCGAAAGATGATTTTTCACACTTATCCCATGCTAAGGATACATTAATTTTTGGAAAAAAGATAACGTCAATTGGATTGAGGAGAGTTGTTGCAAAAAAAACTTGGAAATCTGGAACAAGATATGAAATGTATCGTGATGATTATAATATTGATAATCGATCACCAATAACAAATTCTACTAGATTGTATGATACTAATTACTATGTAATTACATCCGAATTTAAAGTTTATGTTTGTATTGATAACGGATCTTCTGGAACAAATATTAACGGAAATCCATCAATTGATGAACCAACATTTACTGGATTAGAACCAGCAGCTGCTGGTTCTAGTGGTGATGGATATTTGTGGAAATATATGTTTACTATTTCTCCATCTGATGTTATAAAATTTGACTCCATAGAATATATCCCAATTCCAAATGATTGGGATACTTCAACTAATGAGGAAATCAAAAATATTAGAGAAAATGGCAATTCTGATACAAATAATAATCAGATCAAAAAGATTTACATAAAAAGTGGAGGATCTGGTTACAGTGGATCTGCAATTTGCGATATATTAGGAGATGGTTCTGGAGGAAAGGTTCAAATTGATATCAATAGTACTGGAGAAATAACTTCCGCAACTGTAACGAAAGGAGGTAGTGGATATTCTTATGGTATTATTGATCTGGATTCAATTAATGAAAGTGTTACTACTGGAAATTTTGCAGAATTGATTCCAATTATTCCTCCATCAAAGGGACATGGATTTGATGCATATACTGAATTAGGAGCAGATAAAACACTTCTTTATGTAAGATTTGATGACAGTGATAGAGATTTTCCTTCTAGTACTAAGTTTTCTCAAGTTGGAATTATAAAAAATCCTAAAAAATTTGGAGTCGATGAATTACTTACAGCATCTCAATTTAATGGATCTTATTCTATTAGATTGAGTTCTGATATAGCAACACCGATTATTGGCGAAATAATTGAACAAACTTATACTGATGGCAATTCTAATAGTGTAAAGGCAAGAGGTTTTGTTGTTTCATATGATAGTGATACTAGAATTTTAAAATATCATCAAGATAGAAGTCTTTATTTTAGCGATAATAAGACCCATTTAGATAGTGCTGACAATAGATCAGTGGAATCTAGAGGTGCAGTTCAATTTACATCTGGAGGAGGAACTATAACTTTTGTAAGTAGTTCTCAAACTTCTTCAATTGATTCTACTTTAAATGGTTCTACAATTACAATTGATAATACAGTAATTAATCTTGGAGTTACTTTTGCAAGCGGAGTCGCCAATCCCGAGATAAATAAAAACACGGGAGAGATAATCTATCTCGATAATAGACCTGTTGTCTCTAGAAATTCTAGACAAAAAGAAGATATTAAAGTTATACTGGAATTCTAAAAAATGTCCCAAAAAACAAATTTAAACACAAGTCCTTACTATGATGACTTTGATTCTGGAAAAAATTTCCATAGGGTATTGTTTAAACCTGGATATCCAGTACAATCTAGAGAACTTTCCAATTTACAGTCTATTCTACAAGATCAAGTAGAAAAATTTGGATCTCATTTTTTCAGAGAAGGATCGCCTGTAAATAAAGGTCAGACTTGGTATGATTCTCAATTTTATGCTGTAAAGGTCAAATCTTCCGTATCAGGCATAGATATTTCATTATATTTGGATAAGTTGGTTGGAAAAACTATCAAAGGTCAAGATTCTGGAGTGAAGGGTGTAATAAGAAGAGTATTAACTGCTATAGATTCTGATGATAATGTAAATACGATTTACGTAAAGTATAATCAAGGAAATGGAGAATTTGAGTTTCAACCTTTTTCAGATGGAGAAGCATTAATTACTGAAGATTCCATTACTTATGGAAATACTACAATAGCAGCTGAAGATGTATTTGCAGAATGTATTGATTTCAATGCAACTTCAATTGGATCCGCATATTCTATTGGAGAAAGTATATATTTTATTAGAGGACACTTTATTAGTGTTCCGGCACAAGAAATTATCCTAGACCAATATAACAATACACCGACTTATAGAATTGGTTTAGAGATTAGTGAAGAATTAATAAATGCTAAGCAGGATAATAGTCTTTTTGATAATGCAAAAGGATTCTCCAATTTTGCTGCACCTGGTGCAGATAGACTTAAGATTTCAACAAAATTAATCAAAAAAAGAATTGATGACTTTGATGATAAAAATTTCATTGAACTTGAAAGAGTGCGTGATGGTTTGATCATTAGTAGAAAAAATCCTAGAAGTGATTATAATTTATTAGAAGATTATTTCGCACAGAGAACTTTTGAAGAATCGGGTAATTATTCTTTACAAGACTATAAATTAGAGATTCAAAATTCTTTAAATGACGGAATTGATTCCAATGGAATCTTTTTAAGTAATGAAAGAACTCAGGACAATAATGTTCCCTCAGAAGATTTGTTAACACTTAAAATTTCTCCAGGAACCTCCTATGTCGAAGGGTATAAGATAGATACACAAGCAACATTTATAGATTTCAATAAACCAAGAGAAACTACAAAATTAAAGGAAACTTTTATTCCCTTTGAGATGGGAAATCTCCTCAGAGTCAATAATGTTACTGGAACTCCTCTTGTTGGTATTGATAATAGTTCTTATCTAAATTTACAAAATCAAAGAAAGAATAGCACTACTTCTGCAACAGGAACAACTATAGGACAAGCAAGAGTTTATTCTTTTACTTCAAATCAAACTTATGAAGATGCTTCTTCATCTTGGAATTTATACTTGTTTGATATTCAGACATATACTCAACTAACTTTAAATATTTCTGCATCAATTTCAGAATCTACTTACATTAAGGGAAAAAGTAGTGGAGCAAGTGGATATACTGTATCTACTACTAGTGGTACTGAAGTAAATCTAAGACAAACATCAGGATCTTTTATTGAAGGTGAGCAACTTATTATTAACGGAGTTACAGAAACAAGCATATCAATTAAATCTATAAGGATTTACAATACTGAAGATATTAAATCAGTTTATCAAGATACAAGTGCGGTTTCGGGATTTTCTACTGATTTTGTTGCAGATTCTATTTTATCAAATAAAAAAGTTTCACAATTTAGTATTGTTGATACTTTAGATATTAATGGTGGCATCGCAACATGTGCGGGCAAGAACTTTGTAGGAATCAAAAGTGATGCCATAATTAGATATCAAAGAGCAGGTTTTAGCACTGCTACATTCAATAGAGTTGAATCAATATCATCTGATAATTCAATTTTAACTTTGGTTGGCGTTGCAACTGTTGCAAATGTATGTGATGGTGCTGTAGATACCAATGAAGAAGTTACTTTTTCTGTTGTCACACCGACATTAATAAATGAAGATGATGCATTTTTATATGCTGAGTTACCAGAAAAAAATATTTCAGAAGTAAGTTTTTTAAATTCAAATATTAATGTCAATGCTCAAGCAACGGGTAAATCTACTAATGCAACTGGAGAGTTGACAGTATCTCTTACAGATGTAGGTATAACTAGTGCATTTTTTGATACTTTTGATATTGACAAGTATTCTGTAATGTATAGTGACGGCACAATAGAATCATTGACTTTAGATCAATTCAATTTAACAAACAATATTGTTACGATTAAAGGTCTAAAGCAAAGCGAGTCTAATGTAGTTGTTAACACATCACTGAAAAAATCTTCAATTTCTAATAAATTAAAGCAACTTTCTAGAAGTCAAAAAACTTTAGTTTCTAGAACTAGATCTGGAATTTCAACTTCTTATGGATTATCATTAAATTCTTATTATGGTTTAAGAGTTGAGGATGATCAAATTTCTTTAAATACTGCTGATGTAGTAAATTTAATAGCAGTTTATGAATCTTTAGATAATTCTTCGCCTTCACTGGACTCTTTAACTTCTAATGCACTTTTAGAATTAAACACCAATGCAATTTTGGGAGAAAGAATCGTAGGCGCTACTAGCGGCGCAGTTGCACAGATTGTAACGTTGGTTTCCGCTGAAGAAATTGAATTTGTATATCTGAATGATAAAAAGTTTTCTGTAGGAGAAAATATTAATTTTCAAGAATCTTTACTTGAAATTTCGCCAACATCTCTAAAAGTTGGAAGTTATATTAATAGAACAGGAGATTATAGATTAGATAATGGTCAGAAAGAGCAATATTATGATTATTCTAGAATTGTAAGATCAACCAATACAGCGTCTCCATCAAGAAGATTGCTTATTATATTTGACAAATATGTTGATTCAAATTCAACAGGAGATCTATTTACTATAAGCAGTTATAATACTAGTATTGATAATATACCCCTCACATCCTCTGGCATTAGAAATTCTGATGTTTTAGATTTTAGACCAAAAGTTTCTGATTTTGATCCATCTACAGCAACGAAATCCCCATTCGACTTTGAGGCAAGAGATTTTTCTTCTACAACTTTTAATGTTATTTCGCCAAATGAAGGTTCAACATTAAGATATTCCAATTATCTTCCAAGAACAGATAAAGTCATTCTAGGGAAAGATGGCAGATTCCGCATAATTGTCGGAAAATCTGCACCAAATGCACCAGAACCTAATGATAAGTTTGAGGGAATGGAGATAGCAACTATTTCCTTTCCCGCATATTTGTTTGATGTCAAAGATGCCTCTATTAATCTGAAAGACAATAAAAGATTTACGATGAGAGACATCAGAAGAATTGAAAATAGAGTTGAAACTCTAGAAAAAGTTACAACTCTTTCTTTATTGGAATTGGATACTAAGTCAATTGAAATTCAAGATAATGATGGATTTAATCGATTCAAGACCGGTTTTGTAGTTGACGATTTTAAAAGTTTTAATGTTATTGATATTGATAATCCTGATGTGAATGTTAATTTGGATGTTGAAAATAACATATTAACTAGCGATACGGATGAGTTTTCACTCAAAACTTTCTTAGCACCAGCAAGTTCAATTAATTTGAACACTTTAGATTATAGTACAGATTATGAATTACTAGACTCTAATCTACAAAAAACTGGTGATGTAGTTAGTTTAAAATATCAGGAAGTTGAATGGGAAATTTTAAATCAACCACTGGCAACTAGAGTTTCAAATGTTAATCCATTTAATGTTGTATCATCAGATGGAAACATAACATTAAATCCAGCAAATGATACTTGGACGAGAACTGTTGTTGTTCAGGGTAGACCTAGAACTAGATGGGTTGCTTGGTTTAGAAGCACAGTCTCAAATCAACTAACTCAGGAATTAATTTCTAATACTGCAGATCAATTTATGAGATCTAGGAATGTTTCTTTCCAGGCATCTAGTATAAATGCATACACAAGATATTATCCATCCTTAGATTCAAATAGACAAATTGATATAATTCCAAAATTACTGGAAATTAGTATGGTGAGTGGGGTTTTTGAAGTTGGGGAAACCGTTGAAGGATTTGTTGGAAACGAAAGAGTTATTTCTTTTAGAGTTGCTTCTCAAGATCACAAGTCTGGTCCTTATGATGCATTATCAACGGATCTTACTTCTAGTTCCAGATTCTATTCATCAAATCCATACGATAATCCCATCATATCTCCTTTATCTGGGTATAATGCATCGAGCAGTGTTTTAAATGTTGATTTAGATTCTTTATGCCGAGAGGCAATTGGAGAGTTTAGTGGTAGAGTTGAAGTTGGAATGACTTTATTGGGAACCACTTCTGGAGCAGAGGCAACACTTTTAAGAAATAGATTAATCTCAGATAATGAAGGGCAAGTTTTAGGATCTTTTTTCATTAGAGATCCTAATTCAACTCCTCAACCATCAGTAAAAATTTCTACTGGAACTAAAGTATTTAAATTATCTTCAATCTCAACTAGTGAACAGGACTTACCAGAAGGATATGTTATCTCTAATGCAGAAGGAGAATATACTGCTGAGGGAACTGCAGAAACTGTTGAAGAATTTGCATTAACTACTCGTCGAGAACGACGACGAGCTCGACGAGGAGATCCTTTAGCACAGTCTTTTGCCGTTACGGATGAAAGTGGATTTATTTCATCGGTAGATCTTTGGTTTCAACAAAAAGATGAGTTCCAACCGATAACAGTTGAAATTAGAGAAATGGAGTTGGGATTCCCAACAGATACTTTAGTTGATTCTAATGCAACAGTTCAGATTTTCCCAGATAGCATTAACACTTCTACTGATGCTAGAGATTCTAGTTTTACCCGAGTAACATTTCCAAGTCCAATTTTTGTAGAGAGAGGAAGAGAATATGCGATTGTAATTTTGTCTCCATTCTCAAATAATTATTTTGCTTGGATTGCAAGAATGGGAGAAACAACTATAGAAACAAGAAATCTTCCGGACTCTGAAACTGTAATTTATAGTAGACAATATGTTGGCGGATCTCTATTCAGATCTCAAAATGGAACAACATGGACAGCAGATCAACTAGACGATTTGAAGTTTAGAGTTAATAAGTGTAGTTTTACTTCTACGCAAGGAACTGCATTTTTCTACAATCCATCACTGCAAAGAACAAAAAATATTAGAGACTTTAATTCTCCTAGTACATATTCAACTGAAAATAATCCAATTACAGTATATCCTAGAAAGTTAACTGTCGGAATTCAAACCACTACAAATTCCGAATCAATATTAACTATTGGCAGAAAAGTTGGTGTTGGCAATACAACAACTGGTATTATTGAACAAGTGGGTGCTGGAATCAGTGAAGTTTCTATAACGAATGTTGGAACTGGATACTCTACAGGAACTTTTAGTAATGTTTCTCTTTATAATGTTATTGGATCTGGTGTTGGTGCAGCTGCGACTATCGTTGTAAATGCTAATGGAGAAATATCAAACGTAACAATTGGATCTACTGGTTTAGGATATGTTACTGGTGATGTTTTGGGAATTACGACAGCAGATGTTGTAAAAGGAGACAATGCAAGAATTAGCATTACATCTACAAATGGAATTAATAGGTTATATTTAACTGATGTTGTAGGAGAAACTTTCTATCCAAATTCAACAACACCCTTAGTTTATTATACTGGAGATACTAGAACTTCACTGGCAAGTACTTATACAACAAGCAGTTCAGTTACTGAAGATAAGTATTCTGGTAATGTATTTGAGGTTTTTGATCGTAGTCATGGAATGCACGCTTCAAATAATGTAGTTAGAATTTCTGGTATTTTGCCAACATCTAATGCAATAAAAACTACTGAAGAAATTAATTCAACATCTTCTACAATTACATTAGAAAATGTTGGTATATTTACTTCTTTTGAAGGTCTAACCGTTGGTTCTGGTGCTGGTCAAACAACTGGTTATCTTTTTGTTAATAATGAGATTATTTCATATAGTTCATACAATACATCTACGAATACGATTACAATCGGAACCAGAGAAATTGATGGAACAAAATCAAGGGCACATGAATCGGGATCTTTAGTATACAAATATGAATTAAATGGCGTATCTCTGACCAGAATTAATAAAGATCATAATATGTCTTCAAATTCTGCTGCAATTAATTCAAATAAAACTATTGATACTTATCAAATTGAATTTAGTAGATCGGGTAGAAGTTCTGGAGACAATCTACTTTCATTTACTGATGAAAGAAAAGTTGGTGGGAATAATTGTATTTTATCACAAAATATTCAATATAGTTCTGTTTATCCATTCTATGATGTATTTGCTCCAGATGGTACATCTTTCTCTGCATCACTAAGAAGCGTTAGTGCAACTAGTTCTGATGGTTCTGAGATTTCTTTTCAAGATGAAGGATATGAACCTATTCAGTTGAACAGAATTAATAATTTAGATTCACCAAGAATGGTTGCATCGCATGTAAATGAATCGGAAAGATTATCTGTGCTACCAAATAAAAAATCACTGACGGTTGCAATTAGTTTGAATGGAAATAGAAATTTTTCGCCAATGATTTACACTGGGGGACCTGCGAACATCAATCTCTTTAGAAATAGAATTAACAAACCAATATCAGATTATGCTTCAGATTCTAGAGTAAATGAACTTAATGGTGATCCTCATTCTTCTGTTTATATCACCAAGAAGATAGAATTATCTAATCCTGCAACTGCATTGAAAGTTATATTATCGGCATACAGACATTCTTCTTCGGATTTTAGAGTTTTATATCAATTATATAAATCTAGTAGTTCTGAAGTTGAGCAATCTTTTGAATTGTTCCCAGGATATGATAATTTGAATGGACAAACTGTAATTGATCCATCTAAAAATAATGGAAGATCAGATGTTTTTGTTAGATCGAGTAAAGAAAACGAATTCTTGGATTATGAGTTTACTGCGGACGATTTGGATGAGTTCAGTGCATTTAAAATAAAAGTTGTGATGAGTGGAACAGATGAGTCTGAAGTTGTTCGAATCAGAGACTTTAGAGCAATTGCATTATTATGATTAGAGTTGAAGGTCATAAAAGTCTCAAAAGAGATGAAAAGACTGGTGCTATCATTAATACTGATAGTATCGAATATAATAGGCATTTAAACAATAAAAAAAATAGAAAAACTCAAAAAAGTGAAATAGATGAAATCAAAAGTGACATTACTGAAATCAAATCAATTTTGATGCAACTTCTAAAAGAAAGGAACTCATAATATAAATACCTTATAGAATAAAATCTTTAGATTTATGGCAGTATATGTATCAAATATAATAATTGAATCTGGTACTACTTTTGATTCTGTTTTTGAATTTGAAGATTTTGCTGATGAATCTGCATTCGATTTAACTGATCAAACAGTTTCGGCGCAAATAAGAAAGCATCCTAATAGTTCTAGTGCTGTTTCTTTTGCTTCAACAATTACTTCTGCTTCTGAAGGAAAAATTTCTATCGAATTAAGTCCTACACAAACAGCATCTTTAAAACAAGGAAGATATGTTTATGATGTAGTTATAGAAAGCACAGGAGGTAAAAAAACTAAAATTGTTGAAGGATCGGCAATTGTTCGTCCTGGAGTAACGAGGTAACTAAATGCCAAAAATTCTTGTTAAAAGAAGTGGCGAATCTTTAGTCTCAGTAAAAGATCGAGTAGGTTCAGAAAACGCTGTAAGAGTTTTAACTAGTTCAGCATCTGCTCCCTCTAAATTATCTCTACTTAGTGATGTTGATAGTACTTTTACAAATGATGGATCTGTAATAGTTTATGATGCGCCATCTAATAAATTTACAATAACGGATACTATTCATGGTCCGATAAAATTTACTAATATCGCTCANTCAATATCACCTTCTACCGGAGCATTAATAGTTTCTGGTGGTATAGGTATCGGGGGAAATTTAAATGTTGCTGGCGTTTCTACATTTTCGGGAGAAGTAACCTTTGGATCAGGATCTTTAAATCTTGGAAATTCGGATTCTGATAATATTAATGCAAGTGGAGAATTTGTATCCAACTTAGTTCCTAATGAGACAAATCTATATGATTTAGGAACAAATGTTAAAAAGTGGAGAAATTTATTTATTTCTGGAATAACCTCAACAAATAATTTATATGTTGTTGGAGTATCTACTTTTACAAATACTCTCAATATAACTGGAGTATTAAATGCTAATCAAGGTCTTTACTATGATACGGATGATTTTGATGGTCCTAATGGAATTGCATATTTTAATGATAGTGGAAAATTAATAAGTGCTACTAGCAGCACTACGGAAATTATTACCGAAAGTAATCTCATTCTTACAACAAACTCCTCTGGAGTTCCTAAATGGTCTTCAGTTATTGATGGAGGAACCTTTTGATAAATAAATTCAAAGGAATATAAATATGGCAAAACCAACAACCAGACAAGAATTAATTGATTACTGCCTTAGACGCCTTGGTGCCCCGGTATTAGAGATAAATGTTGATGATGATCAGATCGATGATCTGGTTGATGATGCTGTGCAATATTTTCAAGAAAGACACTTTGATGGTGTCGAAAGGATGTATTTAAAATACAAAATTAGTCAGGATGATATTAATAGAGGAAAAGCAACTGGAACTAGTGGAGTTGGTATTGTAACTACAACAGGCACATCCACGATAGTTGGATCTGCAACTACTTTCAGCTTTTATGAAAACTCGAATTATATTCAAGTTCCTGATTCTGTAATTGGAATTGAAAAAATATTTAAATTTGATACTAGTTCAATCTCAGGTGGGATGTTCAGTATTAAATATCAACTATTTTTAAATGATATGTATTATTTCAACTCTGTTGAATTAATGCAATATTCTATGGTAAAAACATATTTGGAAGATATAGATTATTTACTGACAACCGATAAACAGATAAGATTTAATAAAAGACAAGATAGATTATATCTAGATATTGATTGGGCATCTCAAACAAAAGATACTTACTTTGTCATTGATTGTTACAGAGCATTAGATCCTGCATCATTTACACAAATTTATAATGACTCTTTCTTGAAAAAATACTTAACTTCTCTCATCAAAAGACAATGGGGACAAAATCTTATTAAATTTAGAGGAGTTAAACTTCCGGGAGGAATAGAATTAAATGGAAGAGAAATATATGAAGATGCTGAAAGAGAAATAGATCAGTTGAAGCAAACTATGGCATTGGAGCACGAATTACCACCCTTAGATCTTATTGGATAATGGCACTTAATCCTTTTTTCCTTCACGGAACTTCCAGTGAGCAATTTCTTGTTCAGGATTTAATAAATGAACATATTAGAATGTTTGGAATGGAGGTTACTTACATTCCCAGAAAAATGATTGACACTGATGATGTATTTAATGAAGTGCAATCATCGAAATTTGATGATAATTTTATTCTTGAAGCATATTTAAATAATTATGAAGGGCATACAGGTCAAGGAGACCTTATGACAAAATTTGGCATTTCCTTAAGAGACGAAATAACGTTAACAATTTCAAAAGAAAGATTTGAAGATTTTATTTCACCATTTTTGATGGGTAGACTTGATAGTTCAGAATCTAGTGATAGTTATGATGATGGTGCCACAGTAAAAATAAGTTCTAGACCTAAAGAGGGAGATTTAATATATTTTCCATTATCATCAAGATTGTTTGAAATTAAATTTGTAGAGCATGAAAGCCCCTTTTATCAATTAAATAAAAACTATACTTATGAACTAAAGTGCGAATTATTTGAATATGAGGATGAAATTATCGATACAAATATTACTGATATTGATGAACTGATTGATGATCAAGGTTATTTGGTAGATCTAACTTTAGTTTCCGCAGGAACAACAGCAACTGCAACTGCAAATATTGGAACTGGTTACATTAGAGAAATATTCTTAAATGATGATGGATATAATTATACTTCTGCCCCAAATATTACAATAACTGCCGCACCTGATAACGGAACTAATGCTACTGCTGTAGCAACATTAAAAACTGTTTCCGGTCGCAAAACAATAGATCAGATACTTTTAACTAATGCTGGTGCTGGATATACTGTGGCACCTACCATCACAATAAATGGTGGCGGAGGCACGGGTGCTGCCGCAACTTGTTCTATTGGTGTTGGTTCTACTGGAGTTATTTCTCTGACAGTAACTGATGACGGATCTGGTTATATTACTGCACCAACAGTTACAATTGATTCCCCAATAGGTCCTGGTGCCGCAGCAACTGCATCAATTAGTGGTCTTGGAACTGTGAATGGAGTTACCGTTACTAACGGCGGAGAATTCTACAGTCAGTCAAATCCACCTACAGTAACGTTTAGTGCTCCTACAGGTGGTGGTAATGAAACAAGTATTGTAAAATTTGGTTCAAGGTCTTATAAATCAACAGGTTCATCTATTACAATACCAACTACTGGTGTTTCTGACCTTCAATACGGTAGTGTAGGTTTCTGGTTCTATGTATCCAGCAATTATTCTGGAATCAAAACTATTGTAGAATTTGGTGCTAATGATAATGATACAGAAAAGTATTCAGTAAGTCTTCAGGAATCTGGCGGGACTGTTCAAGCGTTTCTAAAGTTTCCACTTAACGCATCATCAAGTGGTACAGGAGCATCAACACTATCAACAGATTTGACAACTGGTGAGTGGCACTTCTTACAATTAGCACAAATAGACCAAGCATTTAATTCTAGGCAAATTCATTTAGATAATAATAGTTCGTTTGCTACAGCATCATACAAAGGTAATATAATTGACGATAATGGTTTTATTATTGATCCTGATGAATCTTTATCAGATGGTGATGTATTCTTTGATGAGTTTTATGCAACAACAGTTAATAGTGAAATAACTATTCCAACATCAACTCTGTCTGGTCAAAGTGGCGAAGTATATTTCCGAGGTGGTGAGAGAGTAACTGCTACAGGTATTTCATCTGTCAGTTCTGCAGGAATAGTAACTTCTGTTACCATAACAAATGCAGGAACTGAATATACTACGGCACCAACGGTAAGTATAGCAAATACTGCAGGAAACAAAGTTTTCGGTTCAGAATTAGCGATTGCAACAGCAGATTCAGTTCTCTATTCTGGAAATCTTTCTTCTAGACTCAATACTGTAGATTCTTTTAGAATTATAAATCCTGGTATAGGATATACTGCAGCACCTGCTGTAACTATATCTGATCCGTCAGTGCTATCCGGAATTGGAACATTTGAACTTGGAGAAAAAGTCACTGGAGGAACTTCAGGTGCTATTGGAAGAGTTAGAAATTGGAATAAAGATGATCTCATATTACGGGTTGGAAATGTTTCTGGAACATTCACGGATGGTGAAGTTATAACAGGAGCAGAATCTGGTGCAGTTTATGCATTCAAATCTTCTACGGAAAATGAGACTATCAATGATAAATATCAAGATAACTTAAATATTGAATCTGAGGCAGATTCAATTCTAGACTTTACTGAAATTAATCCCTTTGGAACTTACTAATGTTAGGAACTTACTATTATCACGAAATAATTAGAAAAACGATTGTTGCATTTGGAACATTATTTAATGATATTCACGTTAAACATGAAAATAGTTCTGGTGGAACTTTAAGTGATATGAAAGTTCCTTTGGCATATGCGCCAGTACAAAAATTTTTAGCGAGAATTGATCAACAGACTGATTTAAATAAACCAGTTCAGATTACTCTTCCAAGAATGTCATTTGAAATGACAGGTATTAATTACGATTCTTCAAGAAAAACTTCAGTCACTTCTACATTTAAAGCTTCTGATGGATCAAATATGAAAAAGGTTTATATGCCTGTTCCATATAATATTAATTTCGAACTCAATGTTTTAAGCAAATTAAATGAAGATTCTCTTCAAATTATAGAACAAATTTTGCCATATTTTCAACCATCATTTACTGTTACTGTGGATTTAATCAGTTCTATTGGAGAGAAAAAAGACATTCCTATCATTCTTAATTCAATAGGATTTCAAGATGATTATGAAGGAGATTACAGTACAAGGAGGGCTTTAATATATACATTGCAATTCACTGCAAAGACTTATCTCTTTGG
>BB_Man_B_Liq_inBBDRAFT_1000016_pt1 | contig 24215 bp, 23 predicted proteins | sample BBManParaguerPR_4_FD_10244 | JGI IMG/M metagenome (IMG submission 10244) | reverse complement strand
CGGGTATAGTGCGGATGCTCCAACAGGCCATTGGAAAAACTTTCTTCTTGGGTCGAGTCAAAATTTCCCAAGACACCCGGAATAAGGCGAATGGTGGCATCTAGCACCGCTTGGGCGGCAATCTCGCCGCCCGTCAGAACAAAATCACCTAGTGAAATTTCTTCCATCTCGTAATGGTCAATCACACGTTGATCCACCCCTTCGAACCGCCCGCACAACAGGGTCATGCCGTCACAGCCCGCAAAGCGCGCGGCATCGGCCTGTGTAAAAGGCCGCCCCCGAGGTGACAGATAGACACGTGGCCATCTTGCAGGGTCAGGTGGTGTGTTATCAGCGGCCATGTCCATGGCGCGCCCCAAAATGTCGGGACGCAAGACAAGCCCTGCGCCGCCCCCTGCGGGCGTATCATCAACATTGCGGTGCTTGCCCTCGCCGAAGATGCGCAGGTCGATGGTGTCTAATGCCCAAAGACCGCTTTGCAATGCCTTCCCCGTCAGTGAGCCCCCCAAGACACCTGGAAACATGTCAGGGAAGAGTGTGATGACCTTCGCGCACCATGCGTCCTTCAGGCGCTGCGGCCCCATCAAATCGCGTGGGGTCGCATTGGCCGAAATCGACAGACGGCCATAGCTGCGGGGTGGTTTAGACGTCATCGTCAAACAAGCCTTCTGGCGGATCAATCACGATGCGCTTGGCGCTGAGGTCGACTGTGGGAACAACCGCCTGTGTAAAAGGCACAAGAACGCTGCCCTTGTGATTGGGCACGCTGCGCAGTTCGAGAATATCACCTGCGCCATGGTTCAAAACGGCCGCCACCTTGCCGCGCGCCGCGCCGCCTGTGTCGACCACGTTAAGACCGAGAAGGTCGCTGTGATAAAACTCATCATCAGGAAGGGCGGGCAGGGCCGTGCGCGGTGCAAACAGACGGGTGCCGCGAAGGCCATCTGCCGCTTCTTTTGTCATCACCCCAACAACCCGCGCGGCAAAGCCACCTTTGACGGCACGGGTGATTTTAAGATCAAAGCTGCGGTCGCCTTTTTCAGAAAACAGTGGCGTGTAAGTGCCGATATCTTCGGGATTGGCGCAAAAACTTTTGAGGCGCACTTCACCGCGCACGCCAAAGGAGCCTGCAATCGCACCGACACAAATCAGGTTTTGATCGCTCATTCCAGGGGCCCTCTCTTAGGCATAACCGATCTGCGCTGACCCAGTCGCCCGAAAGGGCAAGACAGGCCGCTTGCGCATTGCGCCGTTCTTCAACGCGCCCACCTATATAGGCGAAAAGGCAGAGGATCGAAATTAGGATCAGGCGGCGCATTTAAGATACTCAAAGCCACATCTACGCTTGGCCCTAAGGCCGCCTTGCCCCCAATACACAACAAGCGGGGGCAAGGCAGGGGGCTGATTACTCAGCCTTTGCTTCTTCTGCGGCTTCCTCAGCGGCAGGCGCTTCTTCAGGTGCAGCTGCTTCTTCAACAACGGCCTCTTCTGCGGGCGCCTCTTCTGCGGCAGGTGCAGGTGCGGCTGCTGCTTCGGCTGCTTCTGCGGCCTTAGCGGCTTTTTCTTCTGCGCGCTCTTGTGCCTTTTTGCCTGGAACAGCTTTGTTCGGGTTGTTGCGGGTTTTCGCGGCCAACACGCCAGCTGCTTCCAAGAAACGGCTTACGCGGTCGGTGGGCTGTGCACCCTGCTCGAGCCAGTATTTCACGCGCTCCATGTTCATTTTCACGCGATCTTCGCTGTCTTTTGCCAAGAGCGGGTTGTATGTGCCGAGCTTCTCGATGAAGCGGCCATCGCGGGGCATGCGGCTGTCAGAGGCCACGATGCTGTAGAATGGGCGCTTTTTCGAGCCACCACGGGCCAAGCGGATTTTCATTGCCATGTTAGTCTTCTCCTTCGGATAGATGATCGGGGCGTCTTTGTTTATTGCCCGTTTTCAATGTGTTGTTCATGGTGACGGATGACCTCCTGAATGATGAATTTCAGAAAGGTCTTGGCGAATTCTGGGTCGAGGTCTGCCTCCTCAGCCAAACGCTCAAGCCGTGCGATTTGTTTGGCTTCGCGGTCTGGGTCGGAAGGGGGCAAATCATGCTGTGCCTTCAACTTCCCTACGGCTTGGGTGTGCTTAAACCGCTCGCCAAGGGTATAGACAAGGATTGCGTCCAAGCGATCAATCGAGGCGCGATGTTCCTTGAGCAGCGCTGCGGCGCGGGCGGCTGTATCGGTCATGATGCGATCCCTTTATTTCTTTTTGCCAAAGCCCGTCAGGGGCGGCAGACCACCGCCGCCACCCAGGCCGCCAAGCCCCATCTTGCGGGCTGCGGCCTCCATCGCTTTGGGATCCATTGCTGAAGGATCCATGCCCGCCAAATCTTTGGGTGCGCCTTTGCCCATTAATGCGCCAAGGCCCTGCTTGAGCATCCCGCCTTTGCCCATTTTGCCGAGCTTCTTCATCGCATCGGCCATTTGGCGGTGCATTTTCAAAAGCTTGTTCAGGTCAGAGACATCTTGCCCCGCGCCTGCGGCAATGCGCTTTTTGCGGCTTGCCTGCAAAAGGTCAGGGTTGGCCCTTTCCCGCTTTGTCATGGATTGGATCAGCGCGATCTGGCGTTTGATCACCTTGTCATCAAGCCCAGCATCATCAAGCTGCTTTTGCATCTTGGCCATGCCCGGCATCATCGACATCATGCCCTGCATCCCGCCCATTTTCAGCATCTGCTCTAACTGGCCTTTAAGGTCGTTCATGTTGAACTGACCTTTTTGGAAGCGCTTCATCATGCGCTCGGCCTGTTCAGCCTCAAGGGTTTCTTGGGCTTTTTCAACAAGGGCCACGATATCGCCCATGCCTAAGATGCGGCCAGCGACACGCTGTGCTTCGAATGTTTCAAGCGCCTCGAGCTTTTCACCCAAACCCACAAAGCGGATCGGTTTGCCCGTGACGGCGCGCATCGACAGTGCCGCGCCGCCGCGACCATCGCCGTCCATACGGGTCAAAACGATGCCAGAGACGCCAATTTTATCGTCAAATTCCTGCGCAACATTCACCGCATCTTGGCCCGTGAGGCCATCCACGACCAAGAGTGTCTCGCGCGGGTTGGCAATGTCACGCACGGCTGCGGCCTGCGCGATCAGGTCTTGATCAATATGCAAGCGCCCTGCGGTGTCGAGGATATAGACATCATAGCCGCCAAGCCCCGCTTGGGTTTTGGCGCGCTTTGCAATCGTCTCAGGGTTTTCACCTTGGATGATGGGCAGGGTATCCACGCCAATTTGTTGGCCAAGGATGGCCAACTGCTCCATCGCGGCAGGGCGGTTTGTGTCAAGGGATGCCATCAACACGCGCTTGCCTTCGCGCTCCTTCAGGCGCTTGGCCAGTTTCGCGGTTGTTGTGGTTTTCCCTGAGCCTTGCAGACCCACCATCAGGATGGGTGCAGGCGGGTTGTCGATTTTCAGTGCGCCAATCTCGCCTTCGCCCTGAAGGGTGGCGATCAATTCGTCATGCACAATTTTGACGACCTGTTGACCCGGGGTCACCGATTTGGTCACCGCAGCGCCTGTGGCCTTTTTCTCGACCGCGCGAATAAATTCCCGTGCCACGGGCAAAGAAACATCTGCCTCAAGCAAAGCCACCCGCACTTCGCGCAGGGCTGTTTTTACATCATCAGCAGACAAAGCGCCTTGCTTTGTCAGCCCCTCAAAGACCGAGGAGAGGCGTTCTGAAAGTGTTTCAAACATTGGCCAAGGCCCCTTTGTCGCGTCATCTCTTTGGTGATCTGTGCATCAGGCCACCGCATTGCAATGCACCAAGGCCCCCGTGGGCGAAACTCGCTGACGGGGGGCGATCTTGGACATATCCTAAGACCAGAAAGCCAAAGCTTGCTGGAAGTTGCGCTGCTCTTACGCGCGCGAAGAGGGGAATGTCAAGCCTTCGCGCCTTAGTTCAAATGGCGCAAGAGCCGCGCATGACGATCAAAGGCCGTGATCAACTGTCCCAAATTTTGGATATCTGTCGCCTCAAGCATGGGCAACATCTTCACAAAGGCCCGCGCCGTTCCCAATGTGTCGCCAAGTGCGGTATGACGGGCATTGTCGGGTATGCGGATGCTGAGGCGGTCACAGAGCGCGTCCAATGTGTGTTCCGCAGACTGACCAAAAAGGATGGCCGAACACAGAACAGTGTCCAAGATCGGCTGATCAAAACGCGCACCAATGGCCCCTTCGCGCCGCTGTAGAAAAGCCATGTCAAAGGGGGCGTTATGGGCCACCAGAACCGCGCCATCGGCAAAGCGATGAAACCGCGATAAGGCATCAACAACCGATGGGGCGTCTGCCACCATCTCATTGGTGATGTGATGCACCGCTGTTGAGGCCGCAGGGATTTTGCGCGCAGGGTTGACCAATGTGTCAAAGCGTTCGCTCTCGACCAATTTGCCGTTTACAATCCGCATCGCGGCGATCTGACAGATTTCATCGACTTGCGGGTTCAGCCCGGTGGTTTCTGTATCGAACACCACGAAAGACAAGTTCTTCAGCGGGGCCTGTGACAGCTCAGCAGGCAGTGCGGTTTGCAACAGGTCAAAATCATATTGGATCACGCGCGGCGTTTGCAGCGTTTCGGGGGCGGCGGCTAGTGACAGGCTGATCCGTTGATCTGTGGCTTCGATCTTGGCGCCGTGGCTGCGCAAAACATCGGCCCCCGCAAAGCGTGAATGGCCCGTGATCAGGGGGCTGTCTAACCAATCATTGAGCCGTGCCGCGTCAGGGGCCTTTGCATCTCCCTGCAGGTCAAGAATGGCCTCTCCCTCTGACAGTCGGGCCGAAAGTCGAATCTCAGACGCCCCCGCGCCAATCCACGACAGCGTCAGGCGCTCTAACAAGCGGCTGATGGCAAAGCCATCGGCGCGCAGTCGCAGGTCAGGCAGCGCGTCATACTGCAGTTGGATATCCTTTTGCGCCAAGCGCGTGGCAAGCGCGATTGCAATATCGGATAGGTCAAGCTGCTCAAGGGGCCACCATGCTGTATCGGTTTTGGCTTTTTCTTTTTGCACATCGTGCAACGTCTTTTCCAACTGCGCACGCGGCGCCCCTTGGGGCAGGTCTGGCAAAACGGCATCCACGGCCTCAATTAAATCGGCAAACAAAGCCTCGCGCATGCCATGCAGTGCCAAATCCTTGGATCGGTCTTGCAAGCACAAGAGATAGGCAGGATCGGCTGTTTCCTGACCTTCGAGCCAGAATAAGCGCATCCGTGCCTCGAAAAGGCGGGCATCGTGGCGGGTTGTTACCAAAATATCCGTGCCCTTGGCGCTCTGTGCGCGCAACAGCCTGCCATAAGCCTCGCGCAAGGGGGCCATGCGCAAAAGCTGATCAAGGGGGCGGTTCAGACCCAACCCCTCATCATCATTGAAGAGGTCCCGCATCTTGCCATTGTAAAGCGCGATTTTATGGTCAGGCGTGCAGAACACGACCCCATCGGGAATTTCGGCTAGTAAGGTTTCAAGCCGCTGCTTCTCAAGGCCGAGCCGTGCTGTTTCACGCCCCACGGCCAATGCCATTGCGTTGCGCGTTTCGGTCAAATGCGCGGCAACAGCCGCAGCAGCAGGGGCTAAATCACCCAAATATCGCGCATAGTTTGGATTGATTTCATCATCCACATCGGCATGGGCGCGGGCGCGCATATCCGCGGCCAATGCCTCAAGGGGGCGGGCGACATACTCATCGAACTTCGTCCAAACCCAAGCAGACAGGCCGATAATTGCAAATGCCCCAACCGCCCCTGCGGTGATAAAGGCCGATAGCGCGTGATCCTCGCCCAAACGAACATACCCAATCACCAGACCCGCGGTCAGCAGGGCCGCGCCCCCAAGGGCCAAGAGCGCAAAGAACAAAAAGATGCGCAAACGCAAACTAAGATGGGTGAACATGGGCGTGCGGGCCTCCTCCTCCCGCAGCGGTGACGCGGCCTAGCCGCCCAGAGTTGGGCAGACCACCGCAATCAACGGATCATCCGCGGAAACCGCTAACCAATCGGCATTCTCGGCGCGGCCATCAGCATCAAAACTGGTGGTTGGAAAAATCTCTGCGCGGGCGGGGGTCGTGCAATCCACCAAGATGGGTTTGATGATCGCGGGCTGCCACCGCTCATGCAGGCGCGTTTGCACAACCCATTGGCCCGAGCCTTCGACTGTTTCGACAGTCTCTGACGGGGTAACTGCGACAAAACCTTTGATCCATGGCTTCACATATGTCCACGGCTGCCAAACAGCGCGCTGTTCGCGCGTGGCGATCATTACAGTGTCTGTGGGCAGGGTGGCCATGACGCCGCGCGCCCATGAATATTCGAGGGATATTGTGGTCAGGATCATCGCCAGCCCTGCGCCTGCAGGCACGAACCATTTTGGTATCCGCTCTCCTATCAGGCGGCGCAGGCCATAGGCGATGCCTGCCCCTGCAAAGGCTGAGGACAGTGCCGCAATAAGGACGAGGAACATTTGCATTTCGTTGGTCTTTCTCTTTTCGTGACAACCAAAAACAGGTGCGGGGGTTATAGAAATCCGCTGCGCTGTCCGATTGCCGATTGCATTGTTTTAATCACAACGAAGGCATCGCGGAGATGACTTCGATCAAAATCCGATAAATAAGCAGGTGCCATGAAATTATCGGGCGCGTGGCCATTGCGGATTTGGCGCGCTTGATGCGCAAGCCGCGCTTCTGCGATCATGTCATAGGCATCCAACAAATCACGTCCGCCCGAGGCAGAAACCGCACCTCCGTCAATTGCGGCAACCAAGCGCGCGCGGGTGTTTACTTCGGTCAACTGTCCTTTCAGCGCATAGATGCGCCCCAAATCCACCACGGGCACAACGCCGTTATGCTTGAGATCAATGCGATCTTTATGCTCGCCCGACCGAACAGTGGCAAAGCCCCGAAAGAGACCAAGCGGGGGCGTATGCTTGAGCGAATTGGAAATCATATGAGCCACAAAAATCGAATTTCCCGAAGCCTCTGCAAGGGTCGAGGCGTGAAGATCGTCAAACAGGGCCATCGTGCCGCCAATGGGCCGCAGGTCAAACATCACCGATGCCAACATCTGCGCCTCGGTGTCAGGTTTGTTGATCCATTTCGAGAAATAGTTTCGCCAAACGCGTAAGGGTTGCCGCCAACGCGCGGCGGTCGCCATCATATCACCTGGGCAGTAGAAATAGCCTGCCTCATCTAAACCATCCGAGACGAACTTTGCCAAAGCGGCGAAATACGCGTCATCTTCTGGGCGCATGGCATCGTCTATGATCAGGCAATTGTCTTGGTCGGACACGCCCGTTTGTTCTTGCCGACCTTGGCTGCCGCAGGCCAGCCACAGATAGGGCACAGGCGGCGGCCCAAGATGGTCTTCGGCAAGTTTTAGCAACCGCCGGGTCGCGGCATCGCCGATATCGGTGATCAGGCGTGTGACCACCTGATGATCATTATTTGCCCCAACCAATTGCATCAAAAGGGCAGGGATGCCTTTTACATATTTGGCAATTTCTGCGCTATTCGCGGCATAGGCGATATCCATGATGATTGAGGCGGAACTGGTCGCCTGAAAGCGCATCATATCGGTCTGGCTTAATATGCCTTCGGGCTGTCCGCGATCCATGACGGGCATATGGGTAAACCCATGCTCGACCATCAAATGCAGCGCATCAGCCACAAGGGCGGAGGCGGGCAAGGTCTTGGGGTCGCGCGTCATCACTTCAGCCACGGCCGTGTCTGATGGCAGCCCCGCCGCCATCGCGCGATTGGTTAAGTCGCGTGTGGTGATGATCCCTTGCAGCGCCCCCTTTTCGGAGGTGACAAGCAAGCAAGAGACGCGGTGATCCCGCATCTTCTGCGCGGCGCTCAGCAAGCTGTCTTGCGCTGTGCAGGTCAGAGGATTGCGCGTCATTAAATCGCCCAAGGTTTGGGTCGACAAGGCACTGCGCTTGGCGCGGGCTGGGCGGGTGCGGTCAAAGAAATCTAGAAAGGCGGGGTGCTCTTTCACCAATTTATGGAAAAGTGGCGCCGAGATCTCCAAAAGTTCGGTTGGTTTCACGGCGGTTGCGGTGACAGGCGCAATACCATCGCGCATCAAGCCACGCTCTCCGAAGGAGTTTTTTGGGCCGAGGATCGAGACCAGTTCACCATTGGGTTCGGTGATATCAACCTGCCCTGACACGATGAGGTAAAGCGCCTCAAGCGGCGCGCCCGCGTGATAAATCACAGCGCCCGCTTTTGCCATGGAGCGGTTCACCTGCCCTGCCAGTTCCGCCAGATAATCATGCGGTAAGCTGTCATAGGGGTGCGTTTGTGACAGAAGTGTCAGGATTTCTTTTGGCATCTGGATCTGGGTCTGTTTGGTCGGTCTGGCTCAGCCTAGACTATTTATGAAAAAGGCGCATCCCGATTGATCGGAATGCGCCCATTTTTCTTAAGGGGTAGCCCCTAAGTGATCAAAGGATCACTTGTTGATGGCTGCACCTGCGCCACGTGGGATACGTACGGATTCCACGAGGTCTTGGATCTCCTGCGGAGGCTCTGCTGTCACGCGGGATACTGCGAACGCAACGGCAAAGTTCAGCAATGCGCCCACTGGCCCGAAATGGGTTGGTGGGATGCCGAACAGGTAGTTCGCTGCAGTGTTATCCAGCATGTTGGTGCCTGGGATGAAGAACCAACCCAAGAATGTGAACAGGTAGAGACAGGTTGAAATCAGACCTGCAAGCATACCTGCTGTTGCACCTGCGGAGTTCATGCGCTTGGAGAAGATACCCATCATCAGTGTTGGGAACAGCGAAGCTGCTGCCAGACCGAATGCCAGAGCCACGGTTTGCGCCGCGAAGCCTGGAGGGTTTAGACCAAGATAGGTTGCCAAAGCAATCGCGCCTGCCATCGAGATACGGGCAGCCAGAAGCTCGCCTTTTTCGGAGATGTCAGGATTGATCACCGACTTGATCAAGTCGTGGCTGATGGCAGAGGAGATCGCCAACAGAAGACCCGCCGCTGTGGACAGAGCCGCTGCCAGACCACCTGCCGCGATCAGAGCGATAACCCAACCTGGCAACTGTGCGATTTCTGGGTTTGCCAGAACGAGGATGTCACGGTTGAAGGTCACAAGCTCGTTGCCTGCCCAACCACGCTCGGCTGCCATTTCAGCCATACCAGCACCATTTTCGTTGTAGTACTGGATCAGGCCATCGCCGTTCTTGTCTTCAACAGCCAGAAGGCCAGTGACCGACCAAGTGTTGAACCAATCAGGCAGATCAGCTTGTGCAACAGGCTCACCTTCAACGCCATTTGGCCACATGGTGGTCATGATGTTCAAACGTGCCATGGCACCTACCGCAGGAGCGGTCAGGTAAAGCAGCGCGATGAACACCAGCGCCCAACCAGCAGACCAACGTGCGTCAGCCACTTTGGGAACGGTGAAGAAGCGAATGATAACGTGGGGCAGACCCGCGGTACCAATCATCAGCGACAAGGTGAACAACGCCATCAACCATGGGCTAGAGCCTGTGGTGTAAGCATTGAAGCCCAAATCTGTCAGCAAGCCGTCCAATGTGGTCAGCAGAGGCTGGCCAGAGGCGGTGTGCTCGGAGAAGAGGCCGAGGCTTGGGATTGGGTTACCCGTCAGTTGCAGCGAGATAAACACAGCAGGGATCGTATACGCTGTGATCAGAACGCAATACTGCGCCACCTGCGTATAGGTGATGCCCTTCATGCCGCCCAAAACCGCGTAAACGAAAACGGTTGCGGATGCGATGTAGAGACCTGTTGTGCTGTCCACTTCGAGGAAGCGGGAGAAGGCCACGCCAGCGCCAGTCATCTGACCGATAACATAGGTCACGGACATAACGATCAGCGAGATAACGGCCACAACGCGTGCAGTCTGGCTGTAGAAACGGTCACCTACGAATTCAGGAACCGTATACTTGCCGAACTTGCGCAAATAGGGCGCAAGAAGCATCGCCATAAGCACGTAACCACCCGTCCAGCCCATGAGGAAGGTCGAGTTGTTATAGCCTACGAATGCGATCAGACCTGCCATCGAGATGAAGGAGGCCGCCGACATCCAGTCCGCTGCAGTTGCCATACCGTTGATGACAGGGTTAACACCACGCCCTGCGGCGTAGAATTCAGATGTGGAACCCGCGCGGGCCCAAATCGCGATACCGAAGTAGAGCGCAAACGACAGCCCCACAACGATAATATTGAGTGTTGTTTGATCCATAATCTGGCCCGTCCCTTACTCTTCGTCCACGCCATATTCTTTGTCTAATTTGTTCATACGCGCGGCGTAGAAGAAAATCAGAACAAGGAATACGAGGATTGAACCTTGCTGAGCAAACCAGAAGCCCAGATCTGTGCCACCCACCGCGATGCCGCTAAGCATCGGGCGGAAAAGAATAGCAAAGCCATAGGAACACAGCGCCCAGATCACCAAGCATAGGGTGACCAAGCGGATGTTCGCGGCCCAGTATTCAGAGTTATTTGCCTTTTCGGCCATTGATATCTCCCTTCGGTTTCTAACCAGTGAGGCACTGCCCCAACGGTGACATCTGACGCCGCCTCCTCCTAAGGCGCCGACAGAATTCTTTTGCCCAATTACGCCCCAGTAAGGTGGGACACGATCTTGCCAAGTGCCTTGGCAATATCGTCAATAGCCCCCATAGCCGCGACTTTGCTAAGCGTGCCGCGGGCATTGTAATACTCGATAAGGGGGGCCGTTTGGGCATGATATGCCGACAGGCGCGTGCGCACTGTTTCGGCATTATCATCAGGGCGGCGCTTAAACGAGCTGCCCTGACATTTGTCACAAACACCCGCTGTTGCAGGTTGCTTGAATTCGTCATGATATCCTTCGCCACAATCGGCGCAGGTATAGCGACCCGATACGCGGGCCACCATCGCTTCATCATCCACCTCAAGGCTGATGACAGCGTCAATCTGCTGGTTGCGTGCCGCCAAAAGGCCATCAAGCGCCTCGGCTTGCGCGGCGGTGCGGGGGAAACCATCCAGAATTGTGCCTGCGGCCACATCGGGCTGCTGAAGGCGTTCTTCGAGAACGGCGAGCACAATCTCATCCGAGACCAACTCGCCCTTTTCCATAACCGATTTCGCGGCCAAGCCTGCGGGTGTGCCTGCATTGACTGCGCCACGCAGCAAGTCACCAGTGGACAGCTGCACAAGCCCGAATGCCTCTTCTAGCATGCGGGCTTGGGTGCCCTTCCCAGCGCCCGGAGGCCCGAGAAGGATTAAGTTAACTGGTCGTGTCATCGTATCTGCCGTCATTTACTGAATTCCACGCGTTACTTAACGATGCGATTGGCGATGAGGTCATCCACCACGCTTGGATCTGCCAAGGTCGATGTGTCACCAAGGCTGCCGAAATCGTTTTCGGCGATCTTACGCAAAATGCGGCGCATGATTTTCCCCGACCGCGTTTTGGGCAGGCCAGGTGCAAATTGCAGCGCGTCTGGTTTTGCAATTGGGCCGATCTCTTTACGCACCCAATTGGTCAATTCTGCCCGCAATTCTTCGGAGGGCTCTTCGCCCGCCATCAACGTGACGTAGCAGTAGATCCCCTGACCTTTGAGATCATGGGGGAAGCCCACCACTGCGGCCTCGGATACTTTTTCATGCGCCACAAGCGCCGATTCAACCTCGGCTGTGCCCATGCGGTGGCCCGACACGTTGATCACATCATCCACGCGGCCCGTGATCCAGTAATAGCCATCTTCGTCACGGCGGCATCCGTCCCCTGTGAAGTAATAGCCTTTGTAGTCACTGAAATAAGCCTGCACAAAGCGATCAGGATCACCCCACAGGGTGCGCATCTGACCAGGCCAGCTGTCTTTGATACACAAAACGCCTTCTGCGGCGGTTTCGTGGATTTCTTGACCTGTGGTCGCATCCAACAGCACGGGCTGAACGCCGAAGAATGGATTTGTCGCTGAGCCTGGCTTAAGTTTGGTGGCACCTGGCAGAGGCGTAATCAAATGGCCGCCCGTTTCGGTCTGCCACCATGTGTCAACAATGGGGCAGTTCCCCTTGCCAACAACGTCATTATACCAATTCCATGCTTCTGGGTTGATAGGCTCGCCCACCGACCCCAAAAGTTTGAGGCTAGAGAGATCATATTTGGTCACGAATTCATTACCCTGACCCATCAGCAAGCGAATGGCTGTAGGGGCGGTGTAGAATTGGTTCACTTTATGCTTTTCACAAACAGCCCAGAAACGGCCCGCGTCTGGATAGGTTGGCACGCCTTCAAACATCAAGGTTGTCGCGCCATTCGCAAGCGGGCCGTAGATGATATAGCTGTGGCCTGTTACCCAACCCACATCGGCGGTGCACCAGAACACATCGCCATCATGATAGTCGAATGTGTATTGATGCGTCATCGCAGCATAAGTCAGATAGCCACCTGACGTATGAACAACGCCCTTGGGCTTGCCAGTTGAGCCCGAGGTGTAAAGAATGAACAGCGGATCTTCAGCGTTCATTTCTTCCGCAGGGCAGGCGGTGGATTGGCCCGCAGAGGCCTCATGATACCAGATATCGCGACCATCGGTCCAAGTTACATCTTGACCTGTGCGCTTCACGACCAAGCATTTCACGTGGTCATCACAATGCAAAAGCGCCTTATCCACGTTAGATTTCAGATCGGTCACACGACCGCCGCGGGGGGCGCCGTCCGAAGTGATGACAACCCGTGCTTCCGAGTCATTGATCCGATTTGCCAATGCGTCAGGCGAGAAGCCCGCGAAGACCACGGAGTGGATCGCGCCGATGCGCGCGCAGGCAAGCATGGCATAGGCGGCCTCGGGGATCATCGGCAAATAGAGAACAACACGATCACCGCGCTTAACGCCCAATGATTTCAGGGTGTTGGCAAAACGGCCCACTTCATCGCCAAGCTGTGCGTAGGTGATATGCTGCGCGGCTTCGTTGGGATCGTCTGGTTCAAACAAAATCGCGGTCTGATCGCCGCGCGTTGCCAAATGGCGATCAATGCAGTTTGCCGCTACGTTCAGCGTGCCGTCCTCATACCAACGGATATCTACATTGTCATAGGCAAAGGAGGTGTTTTTGACCTTGGTGTAGGGCTTGATCCAATCAAGGCGCTTGCCTTGCTCGCCCCAAAACGCCTCAGGATCGGAAATGGAGGCCTCATACATTGCTGTGTATTTATCCGCGTCAATATGCGCGCCAGCAAGAAGGTCAGGGAATTTCGAAGTCGTTGGCAATGTAGTTCTCCCTCAAAGGTGGCGGCGCGGATGTCGTTTGACAAAGGGTGCCGCGCCGCAGCTTGGGTGTCGCTCACCCCGATCCCTTCGTGGAAATATGGCGGTTCGTGCTTGTTCAACGTAAACAAACGACACAAACGCAGCTCATGTGATGACTAAAACAGATCCTCCCCGATCCCCAAATTTTGCGTCCTTGCCCCCTCCATTGGGCGGTTTCGCAAAGTCGACAGTGGCCCCATCCTTGGCCTGATTTCCCGATCAGGCACACCGCTATCAATCACGAACAGTTTACAACAAGTTTTTGGCTTCAGAAGGAATACATCCTGATTTCCGCGATTTCTGTGTAACAAATTTACACTGCGTTGCGGAATTTGTAAATTTATTAACAATATTGGAAAATTTCCTTGGAAAACATACCTAGTTTGGTGGCGAGCGTATTTAAACCATAGGTTGTATTTGTGCGTTTTTAGAGAGTTAGCGCTAAATTCTGCGCTGCGGCGCAACCCCAACATGTGGTGTTTTTCCTGATTATCGGTTGATGGAGGGCCAAAGCCGCGCGCGAGTCACCCGAAATTAAGGGCGCTAAAGCACGCGGAAATCCGCCCCCAGCCAAGGCATCCTTTGCAGGGCTGGCGCAATGAACAGCTTCTGTGAAAGATCGCGGATCAGGTTCGCCATTTCACTGGGAATGGCGCCCGTCCAGTCATCGGTGCAATAGAGCATGATCTGGCGCGGTTGCGCGGGTGAGGGCAAAGGGTAGGTGTCAATCCCATCTGCAAATCGCTCGCCCCGCATCAGGCTTAGGGGCGTTGTGATGGTGAAGCCAAGCCCTGCCGCCACGAGGGCCGAAATGGATTGGTTCGAGTCGATCTCAAATCTGCGACTAACCTGCATATCATGCGCCTGAAGATACTCATCAATATGCTGCGCCATAACCTGCGCAGGGTCGCGACCCAAAAAAGCAAGCCCGCCCAAATCTTCGAACTTTCCCTCAAAGGCATATCCTTTTGGGAGGGCCAAAATATAGGGATCCTGCACAATCGGGTGCGCCACGATATCGGCGGGCGCGGTCTGCGGTGCGGCGCAAATGATCATATCAAGGTTCCGCTTGGTCAACATATTCAGCAAGATGTGGCTCGCCCCAGTTTGTAGGCGGAATTTACAATCGCTGAGCGTCTCGGCCAAACGTGCGGCCAATTGTGGGGTTAGATCATTCTCAAAATCATCAATAACCCCAAGACCAAGGGCGGATATGCCCGATAGGTTTAGGCGGCTGAGATCTTTTTGCCCTGCACGCAGCGCACCAAGCGCCACTTCCACCCGTTTTAGGAACAACCGTCCCGCAGGTGTCAGGCCAATAGGCCGCCTGCGGGTGTCAATCAATTCAACCCCCACTGCCAAAGATAAATTGCGCAGTTGCTGCGAGGCGGCGGGAACGGATAGACCCATCTCCTCTGCCGCATCGGACAGCGATCCCGTGCGCGCCATGACCTCGAAGGTCTCAAGGCTCTTGAGGCTGATCCCCTTAAGATCGGGTCGCGTCATGCGGCGATGATCCGTTCCAATAGCGCCTGAGGCACAGCGACCCCTTCTGTCAGCGCGGTTTCAAATTTTTGCCTACGCGAAAGCGCCTGCAACCTATTGGGGGCATCGGCAAGAAGGGCTTGGGTGAATTGCTCAAGCGCCGATACCTGCCCGTATGATTGCGGCTTGATGGCAAAAAGACAATGCCCCATGCGCAGCGGCCCGCTGCTTGGATCATCAGGGTCACCGATCATGGCAGAGGCCCCCGCCCCAACAAGGCTGAGCACGAGAATTTCGACCATCACCGCAATATTGAACCCGTAGTTGCCTTGAACAGGCAAGATGCTGCCCTCAATCGCCGCGCGGGGATTTTGCGTGGCGCGCCCGTGGTCATCAAGCGCAAGGTGGGGCGGCAGCGTGGTTCCTGATTTGATGTGATCAAACACAGTGTCGCGCGATATCGCGGCTTGGCCTTGTTCAAAAATCAACACACCCTGTCCGCGCTTGTCAGGGACTGCCAGTGCCATTGGATTATCCCCCAAAGTCGGGGGCAAAGGCGGGTTTGTGCTGATGCATGCCGTGTCGGTCGATAGCGCCAAGCTCACATAGCCGCGCCGCGCAACGTCTTCGGCCATCTGCGGCAGAAATCCTGGGCTATGACCATTGGCAAAGGCCAAACAAGCCGTCCCTTCCGCCTCGGCGATCTGCAGAAACTCGGGCAGGGCCAGATCAAAGGCCGCGGGCAAAAAGCCGTTGGCGATGTCACAATGTAACCGCACGCCGTGTCTGGTCTGCAATTTCGGCATCGCCCCCCCATCACAGCGACCAAGCGCCAGATCCTCAAGGCAATGCAATAAATAGCGAAGGCCTGCGCGGGCGCGTCCTTCGGCTTCGGCGCGGGCGATACGGCGTGCAAGGGGTTTGGCTTGATGTGTTTTGGCCGACAATCTGCTGAGGCTGTCAAAACTCAGCGCCTCTAAATCGGCAAGGCTTAGCCGTTGATTGTTTTCGTCTTGCTGCTCATTCATACTCTGTCGCCTTTTACACTGCGGCTCAACATTGAGCCTCTATGGGACAGATTGTTTCACTCAAGAACGGCGGCAGAAGGGCGCAAGCGCGGCAAAAGCGGTGCGATATTGGGGCGCGCCTAGCCCTCGATGATCAGTTCGGGCAATTGACGCGCATAGCCGCGGATCACATCGGCCAATTGCCGATGCGCAGTGCTGGCCCCTGAGGTTGAACGCCATACAAGCCCGATAGAGCGCGAAAAACGCTTGCCCTTAAAGGGCCTTACCGCAACATCCTGCGCGCGCCCCGATATTTCGGAACGCACATAAAGCGCAGGCAAAAACGTGGCCCCCATCCCCATTGCAACCATCTGGCGCAGGGCATCAAGCGATGTGCCCTCATATTCGCGCGACAATGTCGCCCCTGTTTCAACACAAAGTGCAGATATCTGATCATGCAGCGCATAATTCGGTGACAGTGACAGGATTGTTTCGCCGCTGAGGTCTTGCGGCTCAATTTGGCTGCGCTGCGCGAGCGGATGATCGGCTGAGATTGCCACGACCAAGGGCTCTCGGAACAATCGTTCCGTGACCAAAGACGCGCCAGGGATTGGCAATTGCGTCAAGATCAGATCATGGCCCCCTTCGCTGATTTGACGAGCAAGGTCATGTGGGGCCGCCTCGCGCACATAGAGACGCAGATCAGGGTGGGAGCGATGCAAATCGCCCACGATATGTGGCATCAGATAAGGCCCCAGCGTGGTGGACGTGCCAAGGCGCAATGTGCCCGCGAGGCCCGTTTGCAAGGTTGCGGATAGATCAACAATCGCTTGAGTCGCGTCCAAAATATCGCGCGCGCGCGCCACAACTTCGCGTCCCGCTAGGGTCAATTTCACAGGCCCGCGCCCCCGTTCAATCAGGGTCAGGGATAATGCCTCCTCCAAGGTTTTGATCTGCACCGAGAGCGAGGGTTGCGATATCCCACAGGATTCTGCCGCTAGGCGGAAATGGCCCGTTTCCTCAATCGCGACCAAGTACCGAAGTTGGCGCAAGGTAAGCGGAATTTTTGGAATTGGCATGGCGGATGCCTCGTTAGTTTTTTCCTATCAAAATATGTTGTAATGCAATATTTTCTTTCAGCAAGGGTGACCCTAAATCTTGGTCATGATCAGGCGCAAACCTGATTGGGCCGATGCGAAGGCACGCGCGCAAAGGCCATTTACACGCAAGGCCCAAGTCTCTGGTTGTTAGTCCCTTCCAGTGGTTTGAGATGGGCAAAGCGTTTCGGGTGTCCTGACGGGATCCTGCCGTCACCCCTGAGGGACACCCGATTTCTCCTTAAAAGCGCGGATTAATCAGCTCTCCCCGGTTAATCCGCGCTCACCTCTCTCTTAGGTATGAAATTCGGTGGTGCTGCCATCGGGCAAAATTGCCACAGCGCTTAAGCGTCCTGTTTCATCGGGGCGCGTGTTTAGCGCGATGCGCCCCTCCGCTTGGGTTACGCTGTCGACTGCGTTATGGCCGTGGGCTATCCATAGGCCATCTCCACGCAGGCGATAGGCAAATTCAGGATGGCCCCAGATCAGATTGCGCCCGCTTTGTTGGTCAAGCGGATGATGCGGATCAGCGCCAGCATGGGTTGCAGCCAAGCTGCCTGATTTCCAAAACAACGGCAGGTTGGCTAACCACGCAATGCGCGCCTCTCCCAAGACTTCTGATAGATGTGCAACCAAGTCATCGGGGGGCAGGTTCGGGTCAAGCTTGAGTTCCTGCAAAAATCGCGGTGCCCCTGCACGCAGCCAGCGTTGAAGTCGCACCGCCGGCGCATCTAAACTATCGAGCAAAAGCCGTTCCTGCGCACCGCAAAGACAGGTGACGTTATTTGGAAATTCTTGGGTCAAATCCATCAGGCGGTCGAGCGTGGCTAACCCTTGCCCGCCCGCGTGCAGGTAATTTCCAACGAAAACCAATTGTGGATTTGTTGCGCCACTATTGCCGATATGGGCATCAATGCGCGCCAAAATACCTTCAAGCAAACTGGCGCAGCCCATAAGGTCGCCCACGATATAGCTTGCCAATTCAGGCCGCGGTTGCCCGCCTTTGCCCTGACCGAAGGCTGCCTGTCCTGTGGGTTTGGGGGTGCGCTTGAACAGTTTGAACATGGTTAAAATCTGCGCGGATATGGGCGCATAAGCAAGGCTAAATTTGCGGTGCGGCTGCGCGCTTAATCGCGCGCGCGCAACCGTCCCGCAGGGCGCATGGCCAAAGGTCGCCATGCGTAACCAAGCCCCGCAGCAAGGCTGACTAAGGCACCGCCCCCAATGATGAGAATGGCCGAGGTGAGGTCAAACTGAAAGGGCGCCTCCATCACAAATTCCATGACTGCAAAGCCGCCAAGCGTGCCTGCGCCAAGGGCGACCAAGCCCGCCATCGCCCCTAACAATGCGGAACGAAGGGCGAAGGATGACAGGATTTGCCCACGCGAGGCGCCGAGGGTTTTCAAAAGTGCCGCCTCATAGCTGCGCGCCCGTTCGCCCGATGCGGCCGCACCGATTAATACGATCAATCCTGTCAACAGGGTCACGCCTGCGCCAAGGGACGTTGCCGTTGCAATGGCCCCAAGCGCCTCGGCCACGCGGTCTAGTGCATCACGGATACGAATGGCGGTAATGTTGGGGGCATCGCCCGCAATATCACGCAACAACTGCGCTTCTGCCGACTCTTCGGCATAGACTGTTGCGATGAATGTATGAGGTGCGTCTGCAAGCGCGTTAGAGGAGAGGGTCATAACAAACCCAATCCCTGCATTCGAGAAATCAACCTCACGCAGCGCGGCAATGGTCGCGGTGATGTCCCGCCCCAAAACGTTAACAGTGATCTGATCGCCAAGCCCGACACCTAATTCGGCGGCCTCTTCGGCGGCAAAGGCCATCAATGGTGGCCCGTCATAGCCTTGATCCCACCATTGCCCTGCAACGATTTGGTCAGATGGTGGGGCTTCGTCCAGATAGGTCAGGCCACGATCCCCGCGCACGACCCAGTGATCCCCTGCCACTTCGCGCGCGTCTTGCCCGTTGATCCCCGTCACGATGCCGCGCAGCATGGGCGCGGTTTCCACCCGTGATACCGCAGGGTCGCTTGCCGTGCGGGTGAGAAAGGCGTCAATTTGGTTTGGTTGGATATCGACAAAGAAATAGGAGGGGGCAACCTCGGGAAGGTCGCGGTCAATCGCATTTTGTAGATTGGACGAGATTTGCCCCACCGCCGCCAGAACTGACAGGCCCAGCCCCAGCGAGATCATCACCGCGGTTGCTTCTGAACGGGGGGCGGCAATCGCAGCGAGGGCCGCGCGCAGCATGACCCGTCCGCGCAAGGCGCGCCCGCGCGCCAAATTGCGCAAGACACGGCGCAACACCCATGCAGCCACCCATAGGATCAAAAGGGCTGCGGCAATCCCCCCTGCTGCGCCAAGCGTCAAAATCGGCACGCCAGACCGCCATAGCGCCAATCCCAAGAGCGCGGCGCATAGGCCAAGCAGCGCTGCGATATAGCGTTTGCGCGGGGTGGCAATGGCTGGGCTTGCCGCATCTCGAAAGATCGCTGCGGCGCGCAGGCGTTCGGTTTGCGCCAAGGGTAGCAGCGTAAAGATTAACGCCGTCAGCGCGCCATAGCTCGCCGCCTCAAGAAGGGCGGCAGGGGAAATGGTTATGTTCAAATCCACAGGCATATGCGGGGCCAAGAACGGAGCCGCCACAAGCGGCAACACCGCCCCAAGCACGACACCCATGCCAACACCAACGGCACCCAAAATAATAATTTGGATCAGATAGGCGGCAAAGATTGTATGCCCCTCGGCCCCGATGGTTTTCAGGATCGCAATGGTGGATAGACGATTTTCCAAATAGGCCCGCACCGCGGCAGCAATGCCAACTCCACCTACGGCCAGACCTGCGAGGCCAACCAACACCAAGAACGTGCCGATACGATCGACAAAGCGTTGCACCCCCGGGGCCGCGCGGCGGCTGTCTTGCCAGCGGATACCGCCTTCGGGAAAGGCCGCTTCCATCTGACTGCGCAAGCTATCGAAATTTGCCCCTTCGGGCAGTTTCAGCCGCACTTCGGTTTCATAAAGTGTGCCGGGTTGGATTAGGCCTGAGGCGGTTAATCCGTCTAGCGATATGATGGTGCGCGGGCCAAGGCCAAAGCCGCCTGCCGCGCCATCAGGTTCTGCGTCAAGGGCGGCGCGCAGTTGAAATTCTGCTGTTCCAATGGTGAAGACATCACCAATTTGCATGCCCAAACGATCAATCAGCACTTGCTGCATCACTGCGCCATGCAGGCCGTTTTGTGCTGAAATGGCCTCTTGGATCGGGTGATCTGGTATAAGATCCGCCGCGCCATAAAGCGGATAGGCCGCATCGACCGCCCGTAATTGGGTCAGGGCGTAATCCATCCCCTCGGGCCCCGTGAAACCCGCCATAGACCGCAGTTCGATGGTCTCAGAGAGATCTGTTGAGATTGCCGCCATAAAGGCGCGCTCTTCATCATTTGGGCCGCGATAGGTGAATTCCATTTCAGCGTCTCCGCCAAGGATCACCGCCCCCTCACGCGACAAGCCATCGCCAATTGCGCTGCGCACTGTGCCAACAGTGCCGATAGCCGCCACGCCCAAAATCAAACAGGCGAGAAAAATGCGAAAACCACGCAACCCCCCACGCCATTGCGCGCGCAATTCGCGCTGCGCAATTCGCCACGCCATGATCATGTGCGCGATCCTTTTTGCGGGCGTGTTTCTGAGACGACCCGACCATCACGCAAGGTGACCATGCGGTCACATTTTGCGGCCAGTTCCGAAGAATGGGTGACGAGGATCAGCGTAGCCCCGTGACGGGTTTGCAGATCCATCAGAAGGTCCATGATCTGCGCCCCATTGGTTGCGTCCAAATTCCCTGTCGGTTCATCCGCCAACAAGATCGAGGGGCGCGGTGCTGCCGCACGGGCCAAGGCCACGCGCTGTTGTTCACCGCCTGACATTTGCGCAGGATAATGCCCCGCGCGATGCGCAAGGCCAACCGAAGCCAGTTCCGCCTCGGCCCGATCAAACGCATCGGCCACCCCTGCCAATTCAAGGGGCGTTGCAACATTCTCAAGCGCGGTCATGGTTGGGATCAGGTGAAAAGATTGAAAAACAACGCCCATATGGTTGCGGCGAAACCGCGCTAAGGCATCTTCATCCATACGTCCCAAATCATGATCAAGCGCACGCACTGTGCCCGATGTGGGGCGCTCTAATCCACCCATCAACATTAAGAGCGAGGACTTGCCCGAACCCGATGGCCCAACGAGGCTGACGCTTTCCCCTTTGCTTATCGCCAAAGACACCCCATGTAGGATATCGACAGGGCCCGCATTGCCCATCAAGGACAGACCCGCGTCTTCAAGCGAAAGGATGGTTTCAGCCATGTTCAATAACCCCGCATACTTGGTTGCATCTCGATATGGGGTTTTGCCGCGCTGCGGCAAGGGGCGGCCTGTCTGGGCGGCGCTCTTTGGCGTGCTGCTGATGCTGCTGCCACAGACGGGGGCCGCACAGGTGCAGGTCGTTGCCTTGGGCGACAGTCTGACCCAAGGATACGGCTTGCCCCAAGGCGAAGGTTTTGTGCCGCAGCTGCAAAATTGGATCAATGAGCAAGGTCTTGATGCACAAGTCGTCAATGCGGGTGTCTCGGGTGACACGACCGCAGGGGGGCTGTCTCGGATTGACTGGACGCTGACCCCTGATGTGGATGCCGTGATCGTGGCATTGGGGGGGAATGACCTGTTGCGTGGGATTCCACCTGCAACTAGCCGCGCCAACCTTGAGGCAATTTTGCAGAAAATATCTGCGCGCAATTTGCCGGTTCTTTTGGTGGGCTTGCCCGCGCCCAATAATTACGGCCCCGCATTTAAGGCTGAATTTGACGCGATTTACCCCGATCTCGCGGCCCAATATGAGACTAGTCTTGTGCTTGATTTTCTTGGGCCTATTGCCGCGGCCGCAGAAAGTAACCGCCAAGAGGCATTGAGCGATTTGATGCAGCCCGATGGCATTCACCCTAATGCCAAGGGCGTGGCTTTGGTGGTCGAGGCACTTGGCCCTGAGGTTGCAAACCTTATTGCCCGCGCCGAGGCAGGCGGGTCATGAGCGAGGCTGCCGATCATCTGCGTGTGGCTCTTGGGCAGATGTGTTCTGCCACGACCCACGCCCCAAATATCGCCGTGATGCAAGAGTTTGCACGCGATGCGGCGGCAGCGGGCGCAGATCTTTTATGTCTGCCTGAAGTGGCGGGTTTGATGTGCCGCGATCGTGAGAAAGCTTTGGCACAGGTCAAGACCGCTTCGGAAGATCCGTTTCTGGATGCCGCGCGCAATGCGGCGCGCAGGCACAACCTTTGGATCCAAGCAGGCACAACACCGATCCGACCTGAAGGCGCAGAAAAATTCCGTAATCACGCTGTTTTGATCGCGCCTGATGGGGATGTGGTCGCGGCCTATGATAAAATTCATCTGTTTGATATCGCACTGGACGGGCAGGCCCCAATTGGAGAGTCGAGCCGATTTGACGCGGGGGATCAGGCGGTGTTGGTCGACACCCCTTGGGGCGCGTGGGGGATGAGCGTGTGTTATGATCTCCGCTTTGCCCATCTCTTTCGCGACTATGCCAAGGCCGGCGCGCGCATGATCTTTGTGCCATCGGCCTTTACGGTGACCACGGGCCAAGCTCATTGGGAGGTTCTGCTGCGTGCCCGTGCCATTGAGACGGGCAGTTTTATCGTAGCCGCCGCTCAATCAGGCAGCCATGAAGATGGGCGCAGCACCTATGGTCATTCGATGATTGTCGCGCCATGGGGCGAGATTTTGTTGGATGCAGGCACGGCAGTGCCCGCCTTACATATCTGCGATTTGGATTTGAGTCGTGCGGATCACGCGCGGGCACAAATTCCGAACCTGTCCAATGAAAGACCCTATCAGCTATCGCGAAAGGATGCGCGCACCAAAGCGCGCAATCCCAACGAAAGATAGGTGTGTCTACCGCTAAGATGGCGTGACCTGCTCTCGTCCTTCTTGGGGCGTTGGGATAAATTAAACCTATCGAAAGCGTGGATGTCTTTGCGATGGATGACGCGGCTTTTGCCAAAGGGGACGGATGGTTTTTGAGTAAGTCTGTCCAGATTGTTGTTGTCGTGAATTCTTTCTGTGGCAATGCGCTGAGGGCGGCATCGTCAAACGTGAAAGGGTTTTCTGCCTCTGGTTTAACCACCAGCAACGCATCATTTGCCAAAGCGCTTTGGGTAGCGGCGCTTAAAAATGCGCCACAAAGCATCAGCCTTGCTGCGCCGCGAAAACTTGCGCGGTTTATCATCATCGTCTCAATCCCAGTTTAGCTTGCATGAATCTATAGCATGACGGTTGTCTTTTTTATGGTATCGAAAGATAGTTATGCCTATCTATCGTTTATAATTTTTCGAGTAAGTATGCTGTGCTGCGAAAGGCTGGCATATTTTTTGAATAAGTAGTCATATAGTATAACTCTATATGATATTTGTGTATTTAGTTTCGAGGTCGCAGGCGTTGGACAAGGCAAAGTGATCTTGAATATGTGGACGTATCTATTGGGAGATTGTGAATGTCCGAGGGGAATGGGAACGCTGCTGCTGCCCTTCAGGTTTTAATTGCCGATGATCACCGCCTCTTGGGTGAGGCAGTCGCAAACCTTCTGAAAACGGGGGCGGGCTATGGTGTGAAAACCGCTGAAACCTACGACAGCACCCTCAGTGCACTTGCCGAGGCGCAATATGATATTGTGCTGCTTGACCTGAAAATGCCGGGCATGGTGGGTTTGGCCTCTGTGCGCACAGTGATCGAAAAAGCGGGCGCAGGGAAAGTTGTTCTTTTCACTGGCCAAGTGGATCGCCATTTCTTGAATTCTGCGCTTGAGCTGGGGGTCAAGGGATTGATCCCGAAAACTATGCCGCTGCAATCATTGGTATCAGTCATTCAACTGATCGAGTCGGGTCAAGTTTTTGTGCCTATGCAAGAAACGGGCGCGGCGCTGCCCTCAGCGGGTCAAAGCGATGTGCCCCTGACGGAAAAAGAATTTTTCGTGCTGCGTTTGGCGGCAGATGGTCTAACCAATAAGGAAATTGCCCGCGATATGGGCACGACTGAGGTGACGGTGAAGATGCATATGCGTTCAGTTTGTAAGAAACTGGGCGCGCGCAATCGGGCGCATGCCGCAATCATCAGCCGCGAGCGCGCCATTTTGTGACCTGTCGGGTGTAGCGGTCAGTTTTTGGAAGAATTGGCTGGGGTGGTAGGATTCGAACCTACGGTACGCGGTACCAAAAACCGTTGCCTTACCACTTGGCTACACCCCAAC
>BB_Man_B_Liq_inBBDRAFT_1000015_pt1 | contig 24318 bp, 31 predicted proteins | sample BBManParaguerPR_4_FD_10244 | JGI IMG/M metagenome (IMG submission 10244) | reverse complement strand
ATGAATGCTATTGAAAGAATAAGTAAGCACGTTCAAGGACAAGGACAACTTGAATCTTGGGTTCAATCTAAACTCACCCGTGCTGCCGATTATCTTGATTCAGTAGCAGATTATATGGATAGCAATTAAATTTGTATTGATTACAACAGACTTAATAAATTGTAACATAACGTTACACAAAATTTTCCTACATAAGCTTATAATGCTTACAGCGGATTTATTTAAATGTATCTAAGTTACTCAATTTTAATAGTCACTCTTTTCCTATTCGCATATGCTGGATATGAAGAGACTATGAAATTAATTTCTTATCTTGACTTACAAGTTCGCTACGCATTAATCAAAGTTCAGATGAAATGGATGGCCTGGAATTTAAAACGAGGGCTTGTAAAAGATCTTGCTAACTTTGATAAGTTTATAGAGGAATACAAAAATGAACACAAAGACTTGCAGTAAGTGCGGTGCCACTTGGATTGATGGTCAGCACTACTGGACTGGAACTAATAAGCTAGGAAATGAAGATGACCTAGCTGGTTTAGTTTGCAATAAACTCGGAGATGATACTTGTATCAATCCAAAAAGGGGTTCTGAAATGGGAATCACTTGGGAAAAAAGAATGGAAAATCTAGAAAATGACTACCCAAATTCTAAATAATTAATAGTGATTTAATTTTTCCGTGGCAACAGATCAAATATATCTTGGTAATCCTTTACTAAAAAAAGCAAACGTTCAGATTGACTTTACCAAAGAACAGGTAAAGGAATATATGAAGTGTGCTAAAGATCCAGTATACTTTACCAAAAATTACGTAAAGATTGTTTCTCTTGATGAAGGTCTTGTGCCATTCAAAATGTGGGACTTTCAAGAAGAGCTAATTAGAAAGTTCCACAACAATAGATTTAATATAGCAAAGATGCCACGACAGACTGGAAAGTCTACAACAGTGGTATCTTATCTTCTTCATTATCTTTTATTCAACGATAACGTTAACGTTGGTATTCTAGCAAACAAAGCATCTACAGCGAGAGATCTTTTGGCTAGATTGGCAACAGCATATGAGAACTTGCCTAAGTGGATTCAGCAAGGTGTTGTTGTATGGAACAAAGGTAATATTGAATTGGAGAATGGATCTAAAATCCTAGCTGCTTCCACATCAGCATCTGCTGTTCGTGGTATGTCATTCAACATTATTTTCTTGGACGAATTTGCGTTCGTTCCAAACCACATTGCAGATTCATTTTTTGCTTCTGTATATCCAACTATTACTTCTGGTAAAAGCACTAAAGTCATTATCATATCAACACCTTATGGTATGAACCACTTCTATAAGTTGTGGGTTGATGCTCAGAATGGAAGGAATGGATATACGTATCACGAAGTTCACTGGTCTCAAGTTCCAGGCAGGGATGCTAAGTGGAAAGAAGAAACAATTAAGAATACTTCTGAACGACAGTTTACGCAAGAGTTTGAATGCGAATTCTTAGGATCTGTTGATACGCTTATTGCAGCATCTAAACTTAAAGCTCTAGTATTTGAAAATCCAATTCAACAGAATAAGGGGTTAGACATATATGAAAAGCCAAAAGAGAAATCAGAATATCTTATTACAGTGGATGTTTCTAGGGGCATTGGCGGAGACTATTCTGCTTTTATTGTATTTGACATTACAACAGTTCCCTATAGAGTCGTAGCAAAATATAAGAATAATGAAATTAAAGCGATGCTATTCCCCAATATCATTAATGATGTTGCAAGATCTTATAACAACGCTTGGGTATTATGCGAAGTTAATGATGTTGGAGATCAAGTAGCATCTATCTTAAACTTTGATTTAGAATATCCAAATGTTCTTATGTGTGCTATGAGNGGANGNGCTGGTCANATTGTNGGNCAAGGATTCTCTGGTAACAAGACTCAACTTGGAGTTAAGATGAGTATTACTGTTAAGAAAATTGGATGTGCTAACTTAAAACAAATCATTGAAGATGACAAACTGATCTTTAATGATTACGATATTATTAATGAGCTTACCACATTCATTCAGAAAAAACAATCTTTTGAAGCTGATGAAGGATTCCACGATGACTTAGTAATGTGTCTTGTTATATTTGCCTGGCTTGTTCAGCAAGATTATTTCAAAGAAATGACAGACAATGATGTTCGTCAAAGAATTTATGATGAACAAAAAAATCAAATTGAACAAGATATGGCTCCATTTGGATTTATTACAACAGGACTTGAAGGTGATGAAGGATTTGTTACTGATGGAACTGTATGGTATGGAGACACTCAAGAAGACGTATCATATATGTGGAACTATTAATGGATATCACAGACCAATTTAGACTTGAACATTTACTTCTAAAAGAAAGAGTGTGTAGAGTATGTGGAAAAAGTAAAAGTTTGCTTGATGATTATTATCTAATAAGAAAAAATCGTTGTGATTTAATTTCTTCTTACTCTTATGAATGTAAAATGTGCTGTATTAAACGAGTGGTAGAATCACGTAAGCAGAAGATCTATGATTTATGGGCATATCCTGACTGGTAGGGAGTTCGTGCATTGTTTCCCCACTTAAAGAGTTCAAAATAATAAATAATTTTAGATTAAATTTGGACATACCAAGGAGAAACAAATGGCAAGTCAAGTCTCGCCTGGAATTCTAATCAAGGAGCGTGACCTTACTAATGCTGTCGTGACAGGTGCGTTGCAGATTCGTGCTGCACACGTATCAACTTTTGCTAAGGGACCAATCGGTGATATCGTAAATATCAATTCACAGAAAGAACTAGTATCTGTTTTTGGTGGACCAACAGATACCAACGCAGAAGACTGGATGGTTGCATCCGAGTTCTTAAACTATGGCGGAAGACTAGCTGTAGTTCGTGCAGAAACTAACGTATTGAATGCAACTAGCGGTGTTGCTGGTGTTCTAATCAGAAATCAAGATGACTGGGAAGCTGGTTCTGGAATTGGAGAAACTTTCTCAGCTAGAACTGCAGGAACCTGGGGCAACTCACTTCTAGGTGTTGTAGTAGACAAAGGTCCAGATTACTATGTAACATTTGCGACTACTCCAACTGACACAGCTGCTGGAACTGCTCTCACCTTTACTAGTGGAGCTACTGGAACCATCGTTTCTTATGACGCTGGAACTATGACAGCAACGATTACTGCTTCTGCAGCGATCACTTCATCAGATACTCTAGCTTCACCTGAAGTTGGAATCATTGCAACATTCTCCGATGACTCTGCTATTGAAGCGGGAAGAACTCCTGGTTCTTATAACGCTGTTGCTGCTACTGGAGGAACAGGAACTGGAGCTACTTTCAACGTAGTAGTTGGAGACGCTGGCGTAGAAGGTGGCGGTGCTGCTAATGGAGTTGGTGGAACTGTAACAGTAACTCTAGCAAGTGGTGGATCTGGTTACAATGCATCAGAAACATTAACTCTCGCAGGAGCTTCTACTGGTGGTGGAACTGACATCACTGTTACAGTAAGCACTATTGCTGATGGAACTATTGCACTTTCACAAGTTCAAGATTGGTATTTAAATACTGAGATTGGTTCAACAGGTCTAACTCTTGCTTCCATTGGTCCACGTCCTGGAACTTCACAATATGCAGCTGACAATGGTATTTCTGATGACCAAGTTCACTTCGCTGTAATTGATACAACTGGTCTTCTAACTGGAACAGCAAACACTGTTGTAGAAAGACTAACATATCTCTCTAAACTTTCTGATGCTGTTAGTGAAGAGAATGCAAACATCTATTACAAGAATGTAATCAATCAACAGTCAGAATATTTGTTCCACGGAGCAAGCGTTTCTACNGACGCAAATATGACTGGAGAAGCTTGGGATCAAGAAACTGCTGATGTTACTGGAGGATTNGCTCTATCTGGTCTTGTATCAGCNGCACTAAGCAACGGTTCAGACGANTATGCATATGATGCTGGTGAGTTTGGAGCTGCAATGGATCTATTCCTAGACACAGAAGAAACTGATGTTGATTTTGTTCTAATGGGTGGTTCAATGACAGATGAAGCAGACACCAAATCAAAAGCCACTAAGGTAATTGCTATTGCTGCTTCTAGAAAAGACTGCCTAGCATTTGTTTCTCCTCATAAAGGAAATCAAGTTGCTTCTTCTGGAAACACTGCTCTATCATCTGTTCAACAGAAAGAAAACACTCTTGCGTTCTTCAGTGATCTAACTTCCACTTCATACGCTGTGTTTGATAGTGGTTATAAGTATGTTTACGATCGTTTTAACGATAAGTATCGTTACATTCCTTGCAATGGAGACGTTGCTGGTCTATGTGTTCAGACTTCTAGCCTACAAGCTGACTGGTATTCACCTGCTGGTCTAAATCGTGGCGGAATTCTAAATGCAGTTAAGCTTGCATACAATCCTAACAAGGCTGATAGAGATGAGCTTTATCAAGCAAGAATCAATCCTATTGTTTCACTAAGAGGACAAGGAATTACCTTGTTCGGTGACAAGACTGCTCTTGCTGCTCCATCTGCATTTGATCGCATCAATGTTCGTCGTCTCTTCCTCAATCTTGAGAAGAGAGCACGTAGACTAGCTGAAGGCGTTCTATTTGAGCAGAACGATCCTACAACAAGAGCTAGCTTCTCTAGCGCTCTTAACTCTTATCTTTCTGAAGTTCAGGCGAATAGAGGCATTACAGATTATCTAGTTGTCTGTGATGAGTCAAATAACACTCCAGATGTTATTGATAGAAATGAGTTTGTTGCTGAAGTTTATGTTAAGCCAACACGCTCCATCAACTTTATCACAATTACCTTCACTGCGACGAAGACTGGAGTTTCTTTCTCCGAAGTCGTAGGTCGCTGATATAAATCGTCGCAAACACAATCAAGAGGTTAAACAAAAATGGCAACGAAATTAAGCAACTTTATCAGTGATATTGGACAAGGCGTAAAGCCTAATATGTTCATTGTGGATATCGTATTCCCAAATGAAGTTTCTGGTGCTGGTGGGGATGCAGATATGATCAACTTACTTTGTAAGTCTGCTGCACTACCTGCTTCAAACCTAGGAGTTATTGAAGTTCCTTTCCGTGGAAGAACAGTTAAGATCGCTGGTGATCGCACCTTTGATACCTGGACTGCTACATTTGTAAATGATAAGGAAATGAANATCCGTGGTTACTTTGAGCAGTGGTTGGAGCAAATGAATACTCACGAAACAAACAATGCTCCACTNTTCACACCATCTGTNAGTGATGGTTATGCTAGAAATCTCAAAGTAAAGCAACTTGANAAGAATGCATCTGAGTCTGGTTCTGTTCTAAGAGAATACGTATTATACTACGCATTCCCAACTAATGTTTCTCAAATTGATCTTGCTTATGANAGCAATGATCAGATTGAAGAATTCACAGTTGAGTTCCAGTATTCATACTGGAAGGTTGAAAGTGGAACAACTCAGAACGGAGTATCTGAAGTTAAGAGTGGAGTTGGAGATTCTCGCCTAGTTGAGAATTGATAAATAGATCTATAAGTTAGGTCTACTACATTACTATGAGTCAACTCTTTGGTTTTATCATAAACAAAAAGGAGGAACAGAAAGGCCAATCCCCTGTTCCTCCTAATAACGAATCGTCAGTATCTACTGTAGCAGGTGGATACTTTGGCACTTATGTAGAGACTGACGGTGGACAAAACTCAAGAAACGAATACGAACTCATTCGCAGGTATCGTGATATGTCCCTCCACCCAGAGGTGGATTCGGCAGTTGACGAAATTGTGAATGAGTTTGTTGTTAATGATAATGATGATAAACCAGTAGAGATTGATCTACAAAATCTAGAGCTTGGTGCTGGAGTAAAGAAAAAAATCAGGGATGAATTCAATAGGATTCTCCGTATGATGGACTTCAACACAAATGCTCACGAAATTATTCGTAACTGGTATGTTGACGGAAGATGTCATTATCACAAAGTAATTGATCTTGATAATCCAAAGAAGGGAATCTTGGAGTTACGTTACATAGATTCTCTTAAGATTAGAAAGGTTAGACATAAACTTAAGAACGCAGATCCCAAAAAGAACGAAGCAGAAAAAGGATCTGCACTTCAATATGACTATGGTGATTATATTGAATTTTATATCTACAATCCAAAAGGATTTGCAGGTAACATTCCAATGGTCACTGGATCAATGGATTGGGCAAATCAAGAAGGAGTAAAGATTGCTGCTGATGCTATCGCACAATCTACTTCTGGATTGATGGATCTCAACAAGAAAATGACTTTAAGCTTTTTGCATAAAGCAATTAAGTCATTGAATCAACTTAGAATGATTGAAGATAGTCTTGTCATCTATAGATTATCTCGTGCTCCAGAAAGAAGAATCTTTTACATTGACGTTGGAAATCTCCCAAAAGTAAAAGCAGAACAATATCTACGTGACGTGATGGCACGTTACAGAAACAAGCTTGTTTATGATGGTTCTACTGGAGAGATTCGTGATGATAAAAAGCATATGAGTATGCTTGAAGACTTCTGGCTACCTCGTCGTGAAGGTGGTAGAGGAACAGAAATCTCTACACTGCCTGGTGGACAGAATCTAGGTGAATTAAAAGACGTTGAGTATTTTAAAAAGAAACTTTACAACTCCCTCAACCTACCACCTTCACGTCTTACTGACGATAACAAAGCATTTAACTTAGGAAAGTCTACTGAAATTCTTAGAGACGAACTTAAATTTACTAAGTTTATTGGAAGACTACGCAAACGTTTTGCACAACTGTTTCACGATATTCTAAGAACTCAATTAATTCTAAAAGGTATCATCACACCAGATGACTGGGATGATATGGAAGAGCATATTCAATATGACTTTCTATTTGACAATCATTTCAATGAATTGAAAGAGCAAGAAATGCAACTGCAGCGTGTAAATCTTGCAACTCAAATGGATCCTTTTGTTGGAAAATATTTCTCTACTGAATATATCAGAAGAAAAGTATTAATGCAAACTGAGAACGAGTATAAAGAAATTGATAAGCAAATGAAGTCTGATATTGATTCAGGTCTTGCTATTGATCCAGTTCAAGTCAATATGCTTGATGATATGGAAAAACAAAATCAAGCTTTTGCTCCAGAACTTCAAGCTGCTCAAGATGATCTTTCCGCAGAAAGAGAAATAAAAAAACTGAAACAAACTCAGGCAAATACACCGAAACCTCAATCAAATTCTCAATCTAATAAATAATTTTATAGTTACTTAATAAATATGGAATCTGAAGTATTAGATATCGTGAATCTTATTAGCGATAAAAAAAGAGCTGATGCTCTGGACAAAATTGATTCAATTATGTTCGGCAGAGCTTCTAAGGCTATTGAAGATTATAAAAAAATAGTTGCCAATACTCTATTTGATCAACCATCAGAAACTCAAGAAGAAGAATGAAACTCATTACGGAAAACATTGAGGATATTAAAATCCTCACAGAAGAAGAGAACGGAAAGAAGAGCCTATACATTGAAGGCGTCTTTCTGCAATCTGAAGTGAAAAATCGTAATGGAAGAATCTATCCTTTTTCTGTGTTAGATAAGGAAGTTTCAAGATACAACGAAGATTATATTGTTAAAGGTCGTGCTCTAGGAGAGCTTGGCCATCCTGATGGACCTACTGTAAATCTTGATCGTGTTTCCCACAGAATCACATCACTAAAAGCAGAAGGAACAAACTTCATTGGCAAAGCAAGAATTCTTGACACTCCAATGGGAAACATTGCTAAGTCTCTTTTGGGAGAGGGTGTAAAGCTAGGAGTTTCTTCTAGAGGAATGGGAAGCATTGACCGCAGGGAAAATGTTTCTTATGTAATGGATGATTTTATGCTAGCAACTGCTGCTGATATTGTAGCAGACCCATCTGCTCCTGATGCTTTTGTCAATGGAATTATGGAAGGTAAAGAATGGGTTTGGGACAATGGCATCTTGAAAGAGAAGCACATTGCCGAAATTAAAAAATCTCTTGATAATGCATCAAGAACTCAGCTTGAAGAAAGAACTCTCAAGGCTTTTGAGAGTTTCATCTCAGGTCTTTAATTTACTAAATTAATAAATAAACTATAGATAAAATAACGAACACGGGGAAACTCAAATGTCAGATATGCTAAACGAAAAGTTTGAGGAGTTTGCTAGTGAGCATTCTGCGGTCCTTTCTGAGGCTGGTCAAGATCCTATGCCAACAGTAACCGCTGCTGTGCTTCCTGGCAATCAGGCTGCCTCAGGACAATCGCAGACAGCAGTAAACGCAAAAGCATCTGCTGGTGAAGGAGCTACAGGTCACGCTGCTCCTCTCCAACCAGGAATTGCTATTGGTCAAAAAGCACCAGCTGAAGTTAACAGTGTAACAACTACTCCTCACGAACACGATGAGGATGGTGATGAGAATCCAGGTGCTAAGGCTGCAGCTCCTATTTCTGGTGGCATTTCTGGCGAGCCAAATCGTGGAGCTTCCAATACAGATCTTCCTAATGGAACTGCTCCTAAGTTTGGAAGCGAAATTGCATACGGAACTAAGGAAGGTGGTAGTGTCACCTATCCAATCAAGCCTAAGTTTGAAGAAATTGATATGTCTTCTGACGTAGCTGCTCTCACAGAGGGAACAGATCTATCAGAAGATTTCAAGCAAAAGGCAACTACAATCTTTGAAGCTGCTGTTAAGGCTAAGCTCAACGAAGAGTGGGCTAAGCTTGAAGAGCAATTTGAAGCTATGGTTTCTGAGAAAGTTGAGTCCTATAAGGCAGAGCTTTCTGAAGAAGTCAATGGAACTATCAACTACGCAATTACTAATTGGGTAGAAGAGAATCAAGTAAGTCTTGATCGTGCTATTCAAACCGAAATCACAGAAGATTTCATCGCAGGTCTTAAGAATCTATTTGAAGAGCATTATATTTCTATCCCTGAAGACAAGACTGATGTCTTTGAGGATATGAGTGATTCACTTTGTAAGATGGAAGAGCGCCTAAACGAACAGATTGAGCGCAACGTTGAATTACAGAATCGTCTTAATGAGTCAGCTAAAAAAGTTGTTTTGAACACAGTTTCAGAAGGACTTGCTGATACTCAGAAAGAGAAATTAGCATCTTTAGCTGAGGGTGTTGAGTTTACAACTGAAGAAGAGTTTTCTTCAAAAATCAATACTATCAAGGAGTCATACTTCCCTAAGGAAGGAACTCCAAAAGCAGAAGTAGCTGATGAAACTCCAGTTGAGCAGGAAGAATATGCACCAGCAATGGCAGCATATCTCAATGCTCTATCACGCTGGAATAAGTGATTTACTAAATAATTACAGTAATTTTCAATTTTCTTAACAAACGGAGATTTAAATGTTTAACGCAGAACATCTCCAGGAAAAGTGGAACCCTGTTCTCAATCACGGTGAAGCTCCTGAAATCCAGGACCGCTATAAGAGAGCAGTAACCTCTGTCCTCCTGGAAAACCAAGAACGCTTCCTACGCGAAGAGCGTGGAATGCTAAACGAAGTTGCAGTAAACAGCCTAGGTGCTGGAACCGTCTCACCTGCTGGTTCTGCACTAAGCTCAAGTAACACTGCTGGTCTTGCTGGATTTGATCCAGTTCTAATCAGCCTTGTTCGTCGTGCAATGCCTAACCTAATGGCTTATGACATTTGTGGCGTTCAGCCAATGTCAGGTCCTACAGGTCTTATCTTTGCAATGCGTTCACGTTACGAGAACCAAGGCGGAGAAGAGGCACTCTTCAACGAGCCTGATGCAGGATTCACTGCTGGTCTTGATGCTAACGCTGGAGACTACGTTCCTCGCACTGGAGCAGGCGTTGGTGGAGATGCTGAGGGTAATAACCCTGCACTTCTTAACGACTCCCCACAAGGCACCTATGAGGTTCCTAGAGGATTCAGCAGAGAAGATCTAGAGAGAGCTGGAGAAGCTGGTAAGCTTTTCCGTGAGATGTCATTCAGCATTGAGAAGACCTCTGTTACTGCAAAGTCCAGAGCACTCAAAGCAGAATACACTCTAGAACTAGCACAAGACCTTAAGGCAATCCACGGTCTTGATGCTGAGCAGGAGCTTGCTAACATCCTTTCTAGCGAAGTTCTTGCTGAAATCAACCGTGAGGTTGTTCGTCGTGTTTACAGCGTTGCTAAGCCTGGTGCTCAGAACAACGTTGCTAACGCTGGCATCTTTGACCTTGACGTTGATTCAAACGGTCGTTGGTCTGTTGAGAAGTTCAAAGGACTTCTATTCCAGATTGAGCGTGATGCAAACGCAATCGCACAAGAAACTCGTAGAGGAAAGGGTAACTTCATCATCTGCTCTGCAGACGTTGCAAGTGCTCTAGCAATGGCAGGTGTCCTTGACTACTCTTCTGGTCTAACTGGTGCTGGTGGTCCTTCAATCGGTCAGGTTGATGACACTGGAAACCTAGCAGTTGGAACCATCAATGGTCGCATCCGCGTCTTCGTTGATCCTTATTCTGCTAATCTTTCCGATAAGCACTACTACGTAATGGGTTATAAGGGAACTTCACCTTATGATGCAGGTCTCTTCTACTGCCCATACGTTCCTCTCCAAATGGTTCGTTCCATTGATCCTAACACCTTCCAGCCTAAGATTGGCTTCAAGACTCGTTACGGAATGGTTTCTAACCCATATGTAACCACTAACGGTGCATATAACGGAACTCCAGACGGCGAGACTCTTACCGCTGGAACCAATATGTATTACAGACGTGTTCAGGTTATCAACCTAATGTGATCTGTATTTCAACACATAACTCAGGGGGACTTCGGTCCCCCTTTTTTATTGTATACATAGTTTTAGAGTTTGCAATTATTATGGCTAGAGGTTCTCTAGATAAAATTTCTTTGTTGTCAAAAATATATAAACTGAAACACAACCTCTATGAAAAATTAATATACCCAGATTGGACAAGAGAAGAGAAAAAAGCTGCACAAACAATTTTGAATGATATGTTGGATTTTGTAAATGAGTATTCCAGATAAAGAATTTAAAAATTTAATGAAGATGGTTGACAGGGTTAAAGTCAAAACATTATTTGAAGAACCTTGTCCTTTATATGAACCAGGATGGGACGATGTGACAGAATCAGAAATTGATTGGATAGACTTCTGGAGCAGCGAAGATAAATAGTATCAGCTTGGGAAGTTGACATTATGCCTGCTGATTGGTTTAAAGAACAACCTACTAATAGAAATTATCTATCCCCACTTGGGTTCCAAATGAACCTAGAGATCTTTAATGGGGTAGATTTCTTCTGTCAAAGCGCTGGCATACCAGAGATCAATATGCCCTTCACAGAGGTCCCTACACGCTTCAGAAGCTTCCCTGTGACGCCTGGAGGTGGTGTATTGTATGGAGACCTCACTCTTCAATTCATCGTGGATGAGGACCTTGTAAACTACAAATCTATACACGATTGGATTCGTAAGAATGGTGGGTCAGAAGAACACAACCCAGATGAAATTGAATTCTCCAACGGACAGCTTTTAATTACGTCATCTCATTACAACACTAATCACATCATTGACTTTGAGCGCCTGTTCCCAGTAAGCTTGACTGGACTAACATTTGATGCTACCCAGAATGATCAGGAATACTTTACAGCTCAGGTAGTTTTCAAGTATACTAATTTTACCATACGAGACAAAGCCTTTAAACTATGAAATTTGACCAACTATATAATCGGTTTGAAAAAATTAAATCTGAATGGGCTGAAGATAGTTACGTAGAACACGAATTTAGAAACAAGCAATACACAACAGATCTAGGAAAGATCTCAATGGAGATACCTTTCCAACACAATAAATACTTAAACCATTACACGGATCTTTCACAAATTAAAACGTCCTTAGAGTTTGAGGCAAGAAAACTTTTAAGAGAAAAGCGTGAGTATTATGGAGGTGAAGCTGATGCTCGCGTTTATGCCGAAAAACCATTTGGTAACAGTATTAAAACTGCAGAAAAAATGAGAGTCTATCTGGATTCAGATGAAGACCTCATTAATATTGAAGCAAAGATTAAGTATATTGATCAGATTCTTTTTTATCTGGATAGCGTTTTAAAGATGATTTCTCAAAGAAATTATCACGTGAAGAATGCGATTGAATGGGAGAGGTTTATTAATGGGAACTAATGTCTGATATCACAGTAAAGAAAAAGAATGAGGTTTATGTGACTATCAAGTCTGAACCTCACGTGCATCACGAACTATCTGATTATTTTTCATTTGAATTACCAGAGGCAAAGTTTCTAAAAAGACAACCTAGGTATAAGTATTGGGATGGGATGATTAGACTATATTCTCCTGGGACAGGAGAACTCTATGGTGGTTTGATTTCTCATCTCAATCAATGGGCAGAAGAAAGACAGTATACTGTTACTTACGAAAATAATGATTGGTATGGCAATGTAAAAGAATCCAATGACTTTGTATCTCCAGGTGGAGTCAAAGTCTTTATGGATAAAATTTCTACAATTAAACCTAGAGATTATCAATACGCTACCGTTCATAAAGCTTTAAAAGATAACCGTGGATTATTCTTGTCTCCTACTGGATCAGGAAAATCTTTGATGATCTATTCTCTTGTTAGATATTATGTTGCAACAAATAAAAAAATTTTATTGATTGTTCCTACAACTTCTCTTGTGGAACAAATGGTAAAGGACTTCAAAGATTATGGATGGTCTGCAGAAGAATACTGTCATACAATATATTCAGGCAAAGATAAAAATACTGACAAACCAGTTGTTATTTCAACCTGGCAGTCAATCTATAAGTTCCCAAAAAGATACTTTGATGATATTGACTGTGTTATCGGTGATGAAGCACACTTATTTAAGTCAAAAAGTCTAACAGGTATTATGACAAAGCTTCATAATGCTAAGTATCGTTTTGGTTTTACAGGAACACTTGATGGATCTAAAACTCATAAGTGGGTTCTAGAAGGACTCTTTGGTCCTTGTGAGAAAGTAACTAAGACTGATGATCTTATTAAGAAAGGATACTTATCAAACTTTAGAATTAAAATTCTGATGTGTAAACACGAGTATCAATACTTTGAAGATTATCACGCAGAGATGGAATATCTTGTTACTTGTCAAAAAAGAAATAACCTTATCAAGAATCTAGTTAAAGATTTAGAAGGTAACACTCTTGTTCTTTTTAACTATGTTGAGAAACACGGTGAGCCATTATACGAATTAATAAATAATGTTGTAGGGGAAACTAGAAAAGTTTTCTTTGTTCACGGTTCTGTTGATGTTGATGAACGTGAAGAAGTTAGAAAGATTGCTGAGCAAGAAGATAATGCAGTGATTATTGCTTCTTATGGAACATTCAGCACAGGAATCAATATCAAAAGATTACATAATATCGTATTTGCTTCACCATCAAAATCAAGAGTAAGGAATCTACAATCTATAGGTAGAGTCTTGAGGAAAGGAGAAGGTAAAGATATAGCTACTCTTTATGATATAGCTGATGATATTTCTAATGAGAAAAGATCAAATTATACTTTAAGACATCTATACGAAAGAGTAAAGATTTATCAAGATGAAAACTTTAAATATGAAAAAATAAAAGTAGATCTAAGAAAATAAAATGGAAGAAGAATTTTATTCAACTATTAAGTTAAAGTCTGGAGAAGAAATTATAGCTAAAGTTTCTTTTCTTTCTGAAGAGAATTCTCTACTAGTAGAAAAACCATTACTAGTAGAGAGTCATACTCAAAAAAGAAATGGTAAACCTGTAGAAGGTTTTATCTTAAAAGAATGGGTTAAGTCTTCTTATGATGATATGTTTATTATAAGAATGGAACAAGTCATTACAATGTCAGAACTAGATACTAGAATAAAAAATTTTTATATTAGTAACTTAGAAGGAGATTTCTTAAATGATGATGTTAATGTTAAACCTAATAAGTTAAAGAATAATGGTTACATTGGTTCAGTAGAGGAAGTCAAGAAGAGTCTTGAATCTCTGTTCAAAAGATCTTGAGTCTTTAATAATCTTAGATACTCTGTGTCTTGAACCCTTGACAGAGTTATTCTACTGAGGTTTCTGAGGTTTGTCAACCCCCTATTGACAATTAATCCGTTATAGCCTATACTGTTGTCAGGAAATACAAATACAAATGGCTAGAACAAAAAATAAAGAGTATTATGTAAACAACAAGGAATTCCTTGAAGCGATAGTTGAGTATCGTAAAAAGGTTCAGCTTGCTGCTGAGCAAGGTAAACCAAGGCCAAGGGTGACCAATTACTTGGGAGAATGTTTTCTTAAGATTGCCACTCATTTGTCCTACAAACCAAACTTCGTGAATTATATGTTCCGAGAAGATATGATTTGCGATGGAATTGAAAATTGCTTACAATACATTGATAACTTTAATCCCGAAAAGAGTTCCAATCCATTTGCGTATTTCACGCAGATCATTTACTATGCCTTCTTGCGTCGTATACAAAAAGAAAAGAAACAACTTGAGATCAAAGGAAAAGTCCTAGAGAGATCAGGTTATCAGGAAGTTATGTATACTGAAAAGTTTGATGGTGATATGGCTGGTATGAATATGTCCTATTCTGATATGGGTAGTATCAAGGAAAACATTGAGACACGAATGAACCGATGAAAATTGCTCTTATTACTGATCAACATCTTGATGGAAGAAAAGGCTCTCTAGTATTCTGGGAGTATTGGAAGAAGTTTTATGATAATGTTTTCTTCCCAACACTAGAAAAGAAAGGTGTTACTACAATCTTTGATCTCGGTGATACATTTGACAACAGAAAGAATATTGATTTCAATACTTGTCATAGAGTAAAGAGTCAATACTTTGATCGTCTTAAAGATTATCAAGTGCATATGATTCTTGGTAATCACTGCACGTATTACAAGAACACTAACGTAATTAACTCTCCACAATTACTTCTTGATCAATACAAAAACATTACAATTTATTCTGAGCCCGAAGAAATTACTATGGGCTCTAAAAAGTTCTTGATGTTGCCTTGGATCAACAGGGAGAACTCTAATGTTGTCTCAAGCCTACTTGAAACCAGTTCTGCTGATATTTGTTGTGGACACCTTGAGCTTTCTGGATTTGAAATGAATGCTGGTTTAGTTATGGATCACGGAATGGATCCTAAATTATTCCATCGGTTCAAGCGAGTTTGGTCTGGACATTACCACCACAAATCAAGTAAAGGTAATATTCAGTATCTTGGTAACCCATATCAAATGTATTGGAATGATTATAAAGACGTTCGTGGATTCCATATTTACGATACTGAAAGTGATAAGCTTGAGTTTATCAAGAATCCATATGAAATCTTTGACAAGATCTTCTATAACGATCAGACAACCAACTACGACGAATACGATGTGTCTGATTATAAAGACAAATATCTCAAGATCGTTGTTGAAGAAAAATCAGACTACCATATGTTTGAAAAACTGGTTGATCGTCTTTACACAGTAGGTGCTCACGATATAAAAATTGTTGAGAACCTTTTAGAAGAAGATGCAACCGAAGTTGATTCTAATATGGAAGTCAAAGATACGATGACACTTCTTAATGAATACATTGATGAGGTAGAGATGACCGTAGACAAATCAGATCTCAAAAGTTTGATGAAGTCTCTATATATTGAAAGTTGCGAAGTAGCGTAATGTATATTCTTACTCTTGAAGGAAGTGATACTGGCGTCTTCTCTCTCGTCAATGATATAGGAGAACAAGTCATTCCAATTTTTGAAGAGTATGATGATGCAGAACGATATTATTCTATGATTGAAGATCAGTCTGAAAAAGAAATTCCTTTGAGATTGACTGAAGTTGAAGAAGAAGTTATTGTTGCAGCTTGTGTTGATAGAGATCAAAAGTATGCTATAATAACGCCAGATGACCTTATGATCCCACCAGATAATGTAATTTTATGATCACGTTCAAAACAATACGATGGAAGAATTTCCTTTCTACTGGAAATGTCTTCACAGAAGTGAACCTAACTAAATCAAAAACAAGTCTGATTGTTGGTGAAAATGGATCTGGAAAATCTACTATTCTAGATGCTCTTACGTTTTCTTTATTTGGGAAACCATTTCGTAAGATCAACAAACCAATGCTAATCAATAGCATCAACGAAAAAGATTGTTTAACAGAGATTGAATTCAGCATTGGTAAGAATGAATACAAAGTTGTTCGTGGAATCAAACCTAATGTGTTTGAGATTTATTGTAACGGACAACTTTGGAATCAAGAATCTACTCTAGTAGACCAGCAGAAAAATTTTGAGCAGAATGTTCTCAAGATGAACTACAAGTCTTTCACTCAGATTGTAGTTCTAGGTTCATCCACTTTCGTTCCTTTTATGCGACTTCCAGTTGCACAGAGGCGAGAGATTATTGAGGACATTCTTGATATTCAAATTTTCTCTGTGATGAACGTTCTTCTTAAAGATAAGATCCGAGAAAATAAAGAAGATATAAAGAACTTTGATTATCAGATAGATCTTATTAAAGAAAAGATTCAGCTCCAAAAAAACTATCTTCTTGAAATTGACAAGAAGCAGAAAGCAGATATCAGTAAGAAGACAGAAAGAATTTCTGAGTTTCTTAATGAAGAAATGCTACAGCACAATTTAATAAAAGAAACCAATAATAAAATTGAAGAACTTAACAAAGAAATTGAAACTTATTCTTCGTCTTCCCAAAAGCTGAAGAAACTCAATACGTTTCTGATTAAGTTAAATAGTAAGATGCAAACGTGTCAAAAAGAACATCAGTTCTTTGAGAAAAATAAAGTCTGTCCTACTTGCACACAAGATCTTTCTGATACTTTTAGGGAAGAAAAAATCTCTTCTGGCAAATCAAAACTAGATGAGATGCAGGCAGGTTATGATGATCTGCTAGAAGCAATAGAAGAAGAGGAAAAGCGTTTCAGTAAATGGAACGATATTTCTAAATCTATTACAGACAATAATAACAAGATCTCTCAAGCAAACTTTTCTATTGACTCTATAAGAAAATCAATTGCTGGTCTTGAAAAAGAAATAAAAGAACTAGAGTCTGGTGGCGGGGATAAAAAGGAAGCTTATTCAAAACTTGAAACATTAGTTGAGGATAAGAAACAGTTAAGTTCACAACTATCCGAATCTAAAAAAGATAAGGATATGTTAAGTGTTGCTTCAGGTCTGCTCAAAGACAATGGAATCAAGACTAGAATTATCAAGAAGTATCTTCCAGTAATGAATAAACTGATCAATCAGTATCTTCAGGGAATGGACTTCTATGTAAACTTTACGCTTGATGAAAACTTTGAAGAAACAATCAAATCTAGATTCCGAGATCAATTCTCATACGCTTCTTTTTCCGAGGGAGAGAAAGCTCGTATTGACATCGCTTTGTTGCTTACTTGGCGTTCTATTGCTAAGCTTAAGAATAGCGTGGATACTAACCTCCTTATATTAGATGAGATCTTTGATGGATCTCTTGATCAACAGGGTGGTAGTGATCTTGGGTGGATTCTTAGAAACTTTGATGACAATGTTTCTATCTTTGTAATCTCTCACAAAGAGCAATTAAACGATAAGTATGAAAGAACTCTTAATGTTGAGAAGATTAAAAACTTCTCCGTCATAAGAGAGACAGTTACAGAAGTGGCATAAGAGGGTTTTCGGACCCTCTTTTTTTGTGTATACTGATTTCATCAGCAACCAACCGTATGAGCAACAAAGAGATTAAAGGCAACCTGGCCCGACTACTGGCGACCGAGAACCTTGTTGTAGAGCACCGTAATTGCCCTACAGCGTCCTTTGACGTGAACAATCGTGTTTTGACCCTCCCGAAGTGGGACAAGGCTTCTAGCGTCGTCTATGACCTTCTGGTGGGCCACGAAGTTGGTCACGCACTTCATACTCCAAAATGGGATTCTTTCACTTGCCCTACTGATTACGTCAACGTAACAGAAGATGCTCGGGTTGAGAAGCTGATGAAGCGTCGTTATCCTGGTCTTCGTAAAACTTTCTTTAATGGTTATACTGAACTTAATAACCAAGATTTCTTTGGAATTGGTGATGATGATGTTTCAACATACAAACTGATTGATCGTATCAATCTGTATTTCAAGATTGGTTCGGCTGGTGTTGATATTCCTTTTGAAGAGGAAGAAGTGCAGTTTGTAAAAGAAACTGAGAAGGCTGAGACATTTGAGGAAGCAGTTGCAATCGCAGAAAAGATCTGGGAGTTTTCCAAGGAGCAGCAAAACAAGCTAGAGAAAATGGCTAACGTTGAGGAGTCTGGTGGAGACGGTGATTCGTCTTTCACTGAGAATACTTCTTCTGGCCCTACTAATCAGCAATCTGATCAATCTGAAGATGGAGAAGATCAATCTTCTACTTCAGTAGATGCTGCAGATTCTGAAGAAGATGGGGGTGAAGAAGATACTGAACAAACTCAAGGTTCTTCTGCTGGAGACATTAGTTCTTCTGACACTCAACGGTCTTTTGATAGTTCAACGGAAAATCTTAATAGCAAGTATCCTAGTAAGAATCCACTGTATATTGATATTCCAACTATCAACACAAAAGATTTTGTAGTTGATTGGAAAGTTATTCACGGCTGGATTGATACTAATAAAAGTGAGTGCGCCGAGCATTACGAAATTCCTGATTCTGAATATAAAAAATTCAAGAAGACAATTGTTAAGGAAGTTAATTATCTTGTAAAAGAATTTGAATGTAAGAAAGCAGCAGAAGCTTATTCTCGTTCTATGAACTCCAAGACAGGTGTTCTGGACTGCAGTAAGCTTCATACTTTCAAATACAACGATGATCTTTTCAAGAAAGTAACTGTTATTCCAGAAGGTAAAAATCACGGGATGTTGTTTATCCTTGATTGGTCTGGTTCAATGGCCAATGTAATGCTTCCAACTTTAAAGCAGCTGCTGACACTTTGCATCTTCTGCAAGAAAGTTGGTATTCCCTTTGAGGTTTATGCTTTCACCAATGAATGGGCTTCGGCTGAACGTGCTATGAGTAATGATAGTGAGTTATCGGATAATTACGATGATTATCTATCTGATGTAAAAGAGAATACTGTTTATTTGTCTGGAAAGTATTTCAGAATGATGAATATTATTTCTTCTCGTTCAAGCTCCAGAGAATTTGAACAACAGTGTTTGAATATTTGGAGGGAAGTATATACTTTCCGTTATTGGACTGGATATTCCGCTACCATTGGTATGGATCTTTCTGGAACTCCACTCAATGAATCTATTCTTGTTATGAAGGATATTATTCCTGAGTATAAGAAGATGACTAAAGTTAGTAAAATCAATCTCTGCATTCTTACTGACGGAGATGCTTGTGGTTCAGCTTATGGCTACAAGTCTTTTACTGGTAAAGTTGTTGGACGACGCATTGATAGTGATTCTGTTACTATTCGTGATCGTAAGATTGGTAGGGTTTATTCAATGAAATGGCGTGAAGCTTCTCTCACTAACTTATTTTTGGAGAACCTTAAAGAGAATAATCCAGAAGTAAATGTTGTTGGTTTTCGTATTCTTGATTCTGCTGGTTTGAATAGTTTTTACTCTCGTTATTGTGATTACAATTACGAAGATAAAGAAAAGATGCAGAAAGAATGGAGAAAGAAGAAGTCTGCAATTCTTCCTAATCCAATCTCTTATGATGCTCTTTATGCTATTCGCTCTGGTGATGTAGACATTGAAGAAAATCCTATGAAAGTTTCTGATAATGCTACTAAGACTGAAGTAAAGAATGCATTCAAGAAGATGCTTTCTGTGAAGCAAACTAACAAGACTATTCTCAATTCTTTTATCTCTTTGATTGCCTAGGCAACCAGTTTCTTAACTGACACAAGGGGGGTTTCAGTCCCCCCATTTTGCTCTATACTAACTACATCAACGCAATGACCTCAATGCCCCGCAAATCTGAAGTGACTACTGAGCAACTGACTGCTTATCTGTCTGAGAATTTTGGTGATGATGTCAATACTCAGATGGTCCAGTCTGCTTGTGACAATTTTGGTATTACTTATGCTACTGCTACCAAGCGCCTTCGTGACTTTTATGTGAAGCGTGGCACTTGGAACCTGACTGTTCAAGAACGTCTTGAGCAAACTTATCAATCTCCTGCTGCTGCTCCCGCTGTTACCGAGCGAGTAGAACAGAATCTTATTCCCGATAAAGATCCTAACTATGTTCCGTTCGGTAACTTTACCGATGTGAAGAAGATCATCAAGTCTGGTATCTTCTATCCTACTTTCATCACGGGTCTGTCTGGTAACGGTAAGACTTTCTCTGTGGAACAAGCTTGCGCTCAATTGAAGCGTGAACTTATTCGTGTTAATATTACTGTTGAAACTGATGAGGATGATCTTATTGGTGGTTTCCGTCTTGTTGATGGAGCTACTGTTTGGCATAATGGTCCCGTTATTGAGGCACTGGAGCGAGGTGCCATCCTTCTCCTAGATGAAGTTGACCTTGCTTCTAACAAAATCCTTTGTCTCCAATCTATTCTTGAAGGTAAAGGTGTGTTCCTGAAGAAGACTGGTCGTTACGTTCAACCTGCTCCTGGTTTCAACGTGATCGCTACTGCCAATACGAAAGGTAAAGGTTCTGATGACGGTCGTTTCATCGGCACCAACGTTCTGAACGAAGCTTTCCTTGAGCGTTTTGCTTTGACGTTTGAGCAAGAGTATCCTACAGCTAAAATTGAGACTAAGATTCTTACTCGTCTTGCAAAATCTTTGGAGGTGACAGATGAAGAATTCTGTGCTAAACTAGCTGACTGGGCAGACGTTATTCGTAAAACGTTTGCTGATGGTGGCATTGACGAAGTAATCTCTACTCGTCGTCTTTCTCATATTATCCGTGCCTATGCAATCTGGAACAATCGCATTAAAGCAATTGAAGTTTGCACCAATCGCTTTGATGAAGAGACTAAGCAGTCTTTCATTGAGCTTTACAGCAAGCTTGATGCAGATGTTAATACGGATGAAACTGTCAACACTGATGACTGATAATAAAAATACTATGAAATTCAAGTTTAACGAAGATAAAATTCTTGATCAGTTGCGAGAATATATTGCTGGAACTTACAAACAGCATTATTCTGCAGGTGATGATAACATTCAAACTCTGGATTTGATTGCTGCTTGTGGGGATGGGCAACCATTCTCACGTGGCAACATTCTGAAGTATGCTTCTCGCTACGACAAGAAAGGGACACCAGAGCTTGACATTATGAAAGTGATGCACTACGCTGTCCTTCTAATGCATTTTTATCAAAAAGAATCTGTCACCGAAACATACAATCAATGAACAAAGTTATTCTTTCAAATCAAACTCTTCAGGTTCTAAAGAACTATTCAACTATTAATAGTTCTATTTTGATCCGTGAAGGGAATCAATTGAAAACAATCAGTGTTGGGGAAAATGCTATTGCACAATATACGTGCGAGGAAACATTTCCCCAAACTTTTGGTATCTACGATCTAAATGAGTTCCTTTTGGGTCTAACTTTGTTTCAGAATCCTACACTGGAATTTGACAATGAAAGTTATGTGACTATTCGTGGTCGTGGTCGTTCAGCAAAATATTATTTTTCTGATCCAGAGATTACATTGAAGTCTGCTCCAGAAAAGAATATCAATTTTCCTGGTGCTGACATTGAGTTTAATCTCACTCAAGATGATCTTGTAGCAATTCAGAAAGCAGCTTCAGTATATGGTCTTCCAGATCTTGTGTTCTGTTCTAATGATGATGGGATCAGTTTGAATCTTCGTGATTCTGAAAATGATACTAGTAACGATTACTCTCAGGTAGTTGTTGGAGAATCTACAGGAAATTATGAATTGCCAGTTAAGGTTGAAAACATTAGACTCCACCCTGGAGACTACCACGTAAAGGTTTCTCAAAAACTTATTTCTGAATGGAAACATCAGAAACTTGACCTTGTATATTATATTGCTCTTGAACCTTGATGACTAAGAAATTCCTTTGGGTAGAAGAACATCGTCCCAAAACAGTAGAAGACTGTATTCTTCCAGANAATATTAAGAAATCCTTTAGNGGGTTTGTTGAGAAAGGAGAGATTCCAAATCTTCTNCTTGCTGGCTCAGCTGGTGTTGGAAAGACTACAATTGCCAAGGCAGTCTGTGAGCAGATTGGAGCTTCCTATATCGTTATCAACGGGTCCGATGAGGGCCGCTTCCTGGACACTGTGAGGAATCGGGTCAGGCAGTTNGCTACAACCGTCTCACTGACCTCTGGGGCGCCTCACAAGGTCGTTATCATTGACGAAGCGGACAACACCACTCACGACGTTCAGCTCTCGCTCAGGACGGCTGTAGAGGAGTTTCACAGCAACTGCCGCTTCATCTTTACTTGTAACTTTCAGAACAAGATTATTGAGCCTCTACACTCTCGCTGCACAGTTATTGATTTTAGAATTACTAAAGCAGAACAACAAAAACTTCAGGCTCAGTTTTTCATTCGTCTGAAAGAAATTCTTGATGTCAATGAAGTTGAGTATGAAGATAAGATTATTGTTAAGCTGATCAATAGGTATTATCCAGACTGGCGTCGTCTTATTAATGAGGCACAACGTCACTCTGCTTCTGGTAAGATTGATACCAGCATTCTGGTTGATATCGCAGACATTAACCTGGATCAGCTTCTGGCTGCACTCAAGAACAAAGAGTTTACCACGGTTCGTAAATGGGTTGTTGAAAATATTGACAACGATCCAAACATTGTTATGCGAAAGATCTATGATCTTTTGTATGAGAATATCAAACCAAAATATATTCCAGAAGCAGTATTGATTCTTGCCAAGTATCAATATCAAATTGCTTTTGTTGCAGATCAAGAAATTAATCTGCTCGCTTGCCTTACTGAAGTTATGATGGGATGTGAATTCAAATGAAGATTAGTAAAAGCGAACTTATTCATCTGAAGATTCAGGCAGCTATGCGTGAACATTATTTTGAAGAAGATCAGATGAAATATCTTGGATACGATGAAGATACAGATGAACATATGTATCTGGTAGCAGGGGAGCATAAGGTCGGTGCGTCTCAGATTGAGCAGTTTGAGAGGGCCGATGATCAATAATAAAAAGACCACCCCCCAGAACGTGAGGGAAGCCCACGAGGGCCTGTTTCGTGCTACAATGAATCTACCTGAGGCAGCCGCCCACTGCGGTATGACCAACAAGGAACTTAAGATGTCGTTTTACGAATTTCTTAAGTATAATGCTCCTGACTTTCAACCATCTGATTATGAAATTTGAAGTTCGCCTTTATGTTGCTGGTAAAGTCTTTTCCGAAGAAGTCTATGCTCGCAATTTTCAGGAAGCCCGTGAGACAGCTCTCGCTCGGAATCCTACGGCTAAAGTTATTGGTGTTACTGCTGCTTATTGATGAAACCAGAATTACGAGATTATCTTTATAGTATTAATCAATCAAAGAAAAATTTGATGGATGTGAACGAGGATGCGATTAAAGCGTATCCTCCTTTTATTATTAATAAATGCCTGTCTTCTTTTACAGACTCTGTTCTGTATGCAAACGAGATGAATGTCAATAATCATCTTGATAAAAAGATGCAATACGATTTCTATATAAATAGTTTGAAACCAAGGAAAAGATTTACTCCCTGGTTAAAAAAACAAGATGTAGAGAACATTGAATTGGTGAAGCAATATTATGGATATAACCATAGTAAAGCAGTTGCCGCTTTGAGGATTCTCACTAATTCTGAACTGGAACGTATTAAAAAATTTTTAGATAAAGGCGGGAGAAAATGACAGAAGCTGAAATCCAATGGCAGCCATCTGATATGGTTGAAGTGACACTGAATGAACCTGATGATTTTCTTAAGGTTAGAGAAACCCTGACACGAATCGGGGTAGCTTCTAGAAAAGATAGAAAACTCTATCAATCTTGTCACATCTTGCATAAGCAAGGAAAGTATTACATTGTTCATTTTAAAGAGTTGTTTGCTTTAGATGGTAAGCATACTAATCTTTCTTTGAATGATGTTCAACGAAGAAATCGTATTGCCCAACTTCTTTCTGACTGGGGATTGATTGGTATCGTTGATGTTAGTAGGATTGAGGACGTTGCTCCTTTAAATCAGATTAAGGTCTTGTCTTATAAAGATAAAAATGATTGGACTCTAGAATCAAAGTATAATATCGGTAGAAAGAAACCAGAATCAGAAGAAGTATAATCCGAACATTAAGATTCG
>BB_Man_B_Liq_inBBDRAFT_1000014_pt1 | contig 24943 bp, 9 predicted proteins | sample BBManParaguerPR_4_FD_10244 | JGI IMG/M metagenome (IMG submission 10244) | reverse complement strand
AAGTTTTAGAATCATTGAAAAATTCCCATCCTTCACTAAATCCAAAATCATCTTCTGGACCAGCCGTAATTGGATCTACACTTGCCGTATATCTCATTTCTCGTTTTGCAGTAGTTTGTTCTGAGGATGCAATATCCACCTGAACTTTTTTGATAAGTCCATCTGTTGTTTCTGATATTGGACCAAAAAGATAAGTTTTTGCAGTAAAACTTAAAGTATAGATTAAAGCCCTTCTCTCAGAAAAATCCCCCTCATAATCATCTTGAAATGAAATGTTATCTAATACAATTGGAATATCCCTTTTTTCCCCAATAGATGACACCAAATCTACAGAGACATTATAGGAAGGTTGAAAATATGGCAATATTTGCTCCACAATTTGTAAAGCATCATCATTTAGTTTAGTTAAAATATTCAATTCAAAACCAATATTATATGGAATTGGCATAAAAACTCTTTTCAAATTTGTCCCATCAGACGCCTTAAAAGTTTGTGTTACTCCAACTTTTCTTGTCGCATCATAATTTATTGATGTCATTTCAAACGACATTCTTGGTAAAGTCATTTGAACAGATTTATTTAAATCTGGTTGTTGTTCCAATCTTGCAAGAAATTTTTGTACAGGTCCATATGCTAAAGGAACTTTAATATCGCTAAATGTTGAATTATTTGCATCACTATGCTTTATATTCAATTGGTTAAATAATGAACCAAAAGATATTATGGTTTTTCTAATAATTTCGTGATAGTAATAAGTTCCTAACATTTATACACGCCAAATGGATTTGATTCTGTAAAGTCTAAAATCAAGTCCGATTCAGTCTTGATTTCTTCGTTTTGTCTGTATTTATCTGTAGTAGTATTTGATGAAGATGTAGTAGTATGATACTTTGCTCCAGATTTATATCCTGTAATAACTTCTCCTGGATAAAAATCTCCAGAAAGATTTGAGACCTGAAGAATTCCTGTGGTTGCATTCCACCTTTTAACTCTTGCTGTTGTTCCTGAAATAGAACCTGTGACAACCTCATTCAACCAGAATGAACCTGATCCAACTGTAGAACCTGTACCAATTGTAACAGTTGGTGCTTCAGTATATCCTGTTCCGGGATTTGTTACATAGATACTTGATATTGATGCGCCAGATCCAACCACAGCTTGACCTGATGCATTAGAACCTCCTCCACCAGTAATAGTAACTGTCGGTTCAATTGTATATTTTGTACCATAATTTGTCATATTAAATGCAACAACACCGGTTTCTCCTACACCAACTGAACAAGATGCTTTTGCTCCTGTACCAACACCAGTGATTGTTATTGTTGGTGCTTCAGTGTATCCAGTACCGGCATTTGTAATTGCAATTCTATCTATGGAATATGTACCAGCGATACAGGTTGTAATTGCTACAGCTGTAGCCGTTGTAAATCCTGTTGGTGGTGAAGTAAATGTAACTAAAGGTGTTGAAGTATAACCATAACCGTCATTATTTAATACAAGACTTTTCACAAATCCACTTCCAATTGAAGCAGTTGCAGTTGCGGTAGTTCCGGCAGATACTAATTTTAAATCGACAATATATCCTTTGTCTTGAACAGTTTCGTCAACAGAGTCAATGCTTGTATCTATAATTTCATCTTCATATTCGAAAAGTTCGCATTGTAATTCATATACGTAGGTATTTCCTAATTGATAAAAAGGTTTTTCATGCTCAACAAATTTAACCTCAAATAATCTTTGTCCCAAAGGAAAAAATATTAAATCACCTTCTCTAGGTCTCGATGCCAAAATAATTTCATCAGAATCTTCCGAAGCTAAAAACGGGGATATAAAATCCTCAAATCGTTCTTGTGAGATTGTTAAAGATAAATCATCTCTTAAACTAACTCCAAATTTTGTTAATAAATCCCCAGAACCAGTATATCCATCATATGTATTGACATAAGCTTCTAAAGCAAAAGAATCATCATATTTTGAGGATTGTATTTCTTCAATAATCGTTTTTCTATTTACGATTTTTCTAGGTAAATAAATTACTTCGACACCATATATTTTAAGTTGCTCATTTATTAATTCTTGAATTAATCTTTGTTCTGATGGAGAACCTTGTAAAAAGAAAGGATTTAAAGCCATTATCCAATAAAATCTAAGGGTGGAATTTCATAATCTGATTTCATCTTCGCCTTTATTTCTTCTATTTCTCTAACAGCATCTTCATATATTTCTCTTCCGTTGAGTTCAATTCCTCCAGGAAGTTTTACACCTCTAAATTTAATTAAATTTTGACCCCATTGCCTTTTAATTAAAGATGTTAAATATGGTTTTATAAAACTGTCATTATAGACATTAGTAAAAGTATTTGGATCTAAAATTCTATAACATTCAATAACAATAAAATTATCGGCAGTTTGAGATGACCAATCAATATCCAAATATAACCTATTTTGTTTTTTATTAAATCTAATTTGCTTATCAGTTGTAAGTAGATAATCTATATCTTCCAAATAAGACTTTACCATTGAATATTGAATCAATTCAACAGAATTGAAATAATATAAATCATTTAAAAATAATTGATATTTGATACTGAACATTCCTCCAGATATTGAACTAGTATCAAACTTAAATACCTTATCTATGCCAACTATAGAATCTGGTACTTGAATATAATTTGAAGTTTCATAAACATTAAAGGATGTTGACTCTGTTGATGTTGATGTCGTAGTTACAATTCCGACACCATCAGTTCCGCCTGCTTTACCCCTATCAATATCTTCTTGTGTTATTTTGTACTTGAGATACATTTTTTCAATACCATCAAAATGATGCTCATGAAAATATTGTAGTGCATCATCTACCAAGTCATCTACTTGATCATCATCAACATTTATTTCTAATACTGGGGCACCAAGCCTCCTTAGACAATAATCTATAAGTTGCTGTCTGGTACTTGGTTTTGCCATTAAAATTCCCCAGAATTATCGGAATTACTTAATTTTTGAGAATGGGATGATTTTTTAGATTTTAGTTTTGAATTTTCACTCTTTAAAGATTCATTTTCGGCATTTAAATTTTCTAACATCTGAGAAAGAGATAGATTCTTTGCTTCCAGTGCAACCACCTGAGTGAACAAATCAAAAGATTTTTTCTGATATACCGAAAGTAAAGGTTTTAAATCAATTTCATTCATATTATCCCATCCGTATTTATATTTTATTTATTAAATTCAAGCAAATGTTCCACAATCTATAACTATATTTTGCAATTCTCTTTGAGAACTAGTGGTGTTATAAGTTATAACATCTTCTCCTGTTCCATCCGTATCTGAAACAACAAGAGAACCTACTTCGACATCTGCATATGTAGATATTGTGATAACTGAATTTGACTCCGATACTTCGCTAGCAAGAACTAATCTGGCAACAGAATCATCATAAAATACTGCTGCTTTTTTTGCGCCACCATCAAAGTAATGCATCAATAATCCAATATCATAATTTAAATCCGAAGTTGGAGCTACCAAATCCCCATTATCATTAATTAGTCCAACCTCAATTAAACTATCCTCAACCTTTAAAGTTTCTGTATTAACAATTGACTGTCCTCCAAGAACTGAAAGATTTCCTGTAACTGTTAAATTTGAAGTAATTCCAACACTACCGCTTGAATCTTCAATTGTAATTGCAGCTGTACCATCTTTTGCTTTAACATTGGATGCTTGAACTGTAGTAACAATAATTGTATCTGGTAAACCTATAGTTACTGTTTGATTAGAAACACCTACCTCAATTTCACTAGAAGTTCCACTAAATGTCAAATTTTGAGATATTAAATCTATAGATCCGGTATTAGTACCATCACTTACACCAAGTGTTCCTGCAGATGATCCAGGAACTACTATGGCATTACCCATATAATCATGAGCACTGCATTGATAATATAAAATTGGTGGAGTAGAATCCGTTATTTCAATTTCGGTATAAGCACCCGCTTGTCCAGGAGTACCAACTACAGATACTCCGATACCATAAGATGTAGTTTTATCTGCTTCTCTGTAAAATAATAATGGATGAGTAGCATTGGAAGTATGACTTTGATCAAACTTATATTTTCTACCTGGTACAAGAGTGATAAATGGACTTTCTTCACCTTCTATTCTATACTTATTAGTAGAACCGGATCCATTATATCTATCAGCGTCATTTTGAGTACCAACAGTAACCTCATAAGTTAAGGTTCCTCCAGCACCAACTGCTCCAAATTGATATTCGTAATCTAAACCATGAGTTCTAGTTACTGCCCATTTCTGTGTTGTAGAACCTAAGTCGTAGGTATTGTCAACAGACGGTACTAAACTTGAAATAAATTCTCCAGCAATATTAATATCATCAGTATCAGCATCACCAATTCCAATAGTTCCTCCCTGGAAAGTTACATCTCCGACAAATGTTGATGTTCCAGAAACTCTTAAATTTTTATTGGCATATAAATCGCCAACAACTATGGTATTTCCTATTTGTGACTGATCCGTAAATATAAATGTCTCATCAGATGCTGCAGCCAAGGAAACTTGACTCATTACAACTTCGGAATCACCAATACTTTGTACTTTGGTTCCTAAAGATACAATTCCATCAATTTCTTGAATAGAATCATTTACACTAATATTAGATGTTGATATTCCAGTAATTGTACTTATACCAGCGCCACTTATATTACCAGTTCTAATTAATACGTCAGTTGATCCAGGATCAATAATAAGATTACTAGGACCTGAAATTACAGACGCTTCTTCATCACCATTATGAATGGATACGCCAATTCCAGTAGTTAAGAATTTTTCACTACCATTATTATAGAGATGAGTTGGTCCGTCATCATCGAACCTTGCTATTGTCCCACCATCAATACCTTTTATTCTTACATAACCATTGTTAGGTGGTTGAATATTAATATCTCCACCACTAACACCAGCAGTAATATAATTTGTATTCGCATCAAATCCTGCAAGAGCAGTATTATGGAAAATTTGAAGATCACTACCTTCACCAAATAATAATTTGGCATTATCATCAAATTTAAATGTATTATCAGATTCTGTCCATGTAACATTATAATTAGTGCCATTAAATGTTACAATACCACTAAAAACTGGGTCAGATAATGACAAATCTCCTGGGCTTACCCAACTTAAAGTACCGCTACCATCAGATGTCAGCACATCTCCAGATGCTGTGGCATCAGAAGTTGGTAATGTATATGTTATATCCGCGTTCAGAGTTGCTGGGGAACGTAATGCGACATAATTAGCTCCTCCGGCATTAATACTCTCTATCAGACGAACTTCAGATCCAGTTGTATTTGCTTCACGATTCCAATATCTACTACTACCAAAAAATTTCTGATTATCAGCAGTTCCGTCTAAACCAATATAAAAATCATATTTATCCGTAGTAAATCCCGGTTCTCCCGCTTTAAAAGATGCAACACCAATATTTTCTGATGCACCTCTTTTAAACTGTAATACTGGTGTTGCCATTTGATTTTTTTATCCTTTTAATAGTTAAAATTTTTTTTTTTTATAAAATTATAAACTCAAAAAGAACCATAATCTACAGCATTATCTATTGTACCATCTGTCAAATCTAATACATTTGATGGTTGAACATGTACATATTCGTTAGTATTTACATCATACATTACTAAAGTGGGTTGAGACTCTTGATTGACTCTACCATCAATATTCATATCTGATATGTCTTCCAATTTTATTTGGGTGACAATTGTTGGAATTGGTTTTATTACATTTTGTTGTCCCAATCTAACCGTAACAGAAGGATTTATTACCTTTGCTACTTTTATTTCAGACATTTCTAGTTACTCCCTCTCTTACTAATGCCATTCCTTCCACCACTCTAGTAGTTACATTTTCGGTATTTGTGATCAAAATGTCATAAACATATCTACCAGACTTTAATGCAGATGTTTGCTCCGAAGTCAATTCAATTTTTATTTGCCCTAAAGAAGCATTGTGAAGAGATGATGAAAATGTAGTAACACCGCTACTTGAATAATGTTTTCTCATTTCTGAAGTTACACCATAACCAACCAAATTTAAAGCTGAATTTGATGCATTTTCCAAAGTAAATACTTGAGAAAAATCTGCCCCAGAATTTATAGTAAGATTACTTACATAAACTGACATAGCGATATACTAATATTTTTAACTATTTATATTTTTAATGATTATTCATAAAATTATGCATTAATTTTTTTAGGTCATTCAATTCTTTTCTTAATTCATTCAATTCCTTCTTTTCATCATATTTTTGTTCTCTTAAACTAATATAATTTTGATAATCAACTGAACTGCAATTTATTATTGCGCCAGTTTTTTCATCTCTGTAAAGATTTTTATGACCTTCTACTTTTATCATGCTAATGCAATAGTTCTAATATCTCTAATACTTGGGGAATCTGATTGACTCTTATTTGTAAAAATAATTTTTATTGTGAATCCAATAAATTGATCAAGTCCATCAATCGAGTACTCATACTCAAGATATTGATTTTGTAGACTTGAAGGTACAAATAAATCAGATCTACCACTATTTTTAGCAGAATCGACTACTGTCAAATTTCCTGCCTGAGTTCTCTTTAAATTATCATATCCTGGGAATAAAATAAATCCATCATTATTAGATTCATTATTCTCTTTATTAAGTCTGTAAAGAACTCTAATTTCAGAATTTTCAGGTCTATATGCAGTTAATAATACTTTCAATGATGTAGCAGCATTTGCTAGCGAAATTTCATTTGAAACATAAACTGAAGAATGCGGATCTTCAAAAATAGAATTGACTCTTGCATCTGATGCAAAATCCGAAATTGGATTATCAATTCTACTACAAATAAGATTTATTGATGAAGTATTTGTATAAATGATGGGAGAAAGATTTTCATTAGTAGATGATCTCTTTAAATTAATAGCAGATGTTAAAGATCTATTTCTAGGAATATTTGTCAATCTACTGTTTTGATTGTCTCTAGAAGTTATCATTCTGAGAGAAGATAACTTATTTCTAACTCCTATTTGAACATTTTCAAATCCCTTGTCAATGAAAGGAGTTTCTGTTCCATCAATACTTGTTCCAGTAATTGTTCTGATCGATGCTGTAGTTGATGTTGATGGTGGAACATAGACATCAAACTGAGGTTCTATTTCTCCATATATTATATTTTCTGTAGCTCTGACATTAGAACCCCCCAGAGTTTCGTCAGAATTGAATGATAATCTAGTATGATCTGCAGTATCTTCAGTTCTTCCCTCCATATCAATTTTAATTGCATATCCATCAATATTATTGTTTAATGTACTTAACCGATGTTTTTTATTAATTCTTCTTAAAGAAACACCGTTCAACTCATATTTCTTAACTGGCGAATTTATTAAATGTGGTTGAATTTTTCCTTCCACAGCTCTACCAGAAATACTTAATGTTCCTTGACCAATTTCATTATATCCAATAATTTCATCTCCAATTTGAACATATCCAATATGTGGTGTACCAACATTTGTCACACTCTTTCCTTCAAATTGAGTGAAGTTAGAAGTATCTCCAACACTTATTGTGGAGGTATTGTCAATATCTAATTTAGAAGTTAAATATGTTGCTTTAACACTTGAATCAACTCTTAACAAAGAAACTGAATTTATACCTGATATACCATTTTCATACATTCCATGATTAAAATGATTTACTAATATATAATCGCCAGTATTTGGTTCAGCTTCAGCAGTTGCTGTAGTTACTGTAGATGCCAAAGATGATATATTGCCATCATTGTTATAAAATTTCAATACCTCATTATTGTCGCCAACAAATGCCTTTCCTGTTCCAACTTCTCCTTGAACATTAGTTAAATATAAAGTATCTATGCCATCAATTTGAGTAATTGTAATTCTGGCACCAGAACCTGATTTGTTAGTTAAACTTGAAGTTACTAACCCAACTATATCACCAATTTTATATCCACTTCCAGCAGTATTTACTACAACAGCAGTACTACTAGTTGGAATTTCTCCATTATCATCTGGAGTTACATCGACTGTTAATCCAGATCCATTTCCAACAATATTGAAAGTCGGTATATTTGTTTGTTGGGCAGTAGGTACATAATTTGATCCTGAAGATATTGAAGTAAGTACGCCATCGCCAGATTTTACTGGAGAACCTATTGCTTCAATAAATCCATATCCATTTAAATTTCCTGCAATTTTTCTTCCAACTGTTATGGAATTGCCAATAGAAAGTTCATCTGAAGTTTCGGTCTTGATACCCAAAACAATCTTTTTGGGTAAAGTCGTAATTGGGTTATTATCCAACTTTCTAGCATTAACTCCCGTAGCATCAATTGTTGGATTATGGAAATATGCTGTTCCCTCAGAAGATGTGAATTGTGCCTTATAAAGAACAATTTTCATATCCTCTTCTTGATCTTCGGTCCAAATAGAACCATTTTGGGATTTGAATAAAGATCCAATAGACCACTGCTTATCATAAACAACTGCATCGGGTGTATTTGCTAAATCCTGAGTTTCTATAGTTACTTCATTTCTTCTAGCAATCCAAACTTCATAATCTGTTGAAGTTTCTGCAACAAGAGTTATTGCATATTCTTTTCCTGGAGCAAGATATGTTGGTTCAAACTTGACATGAGTTGCTACCGATGCAGTTCTTGAAGTTGTTATTTCATCTGGAGTCAGAGTTACTGGTTTTCCAATTACGGTTCTTGTTGGTTTGCCATTTTCCATCGTTCTAATTTCCACTCTAAGTGGAGCACTAGAAGACTTACTTGCAAAGAATATATCTGTACCAACTAAATAAATTCCTTCAGAATCGTCTGATAAAGTTTGATATTCATTTGGAGATTCTATATTTGAACCTACAGAAAATGATTGTGCTAAAGGATCGACAAAATATGTTGTGTGTGTTCTCGTTTGGAATTGTATTTTGCGTGTAATTACTGTAGATTCATATGTTGTTTCTGCATGAGAAATTGCCGTGCTTCCTGGAAGTGGTTTTTCATTAGTTGGACTATTTGTTAGTTTATATTGTACTTTTCCATTTTCAATTCTAGTCGTTGGTGTTGGTATGCCACGGGGATCTCTGATAAAATATGCACCAATTAAATCACCAATTATATCAGAAACTAGTCTGAGATCCTTAACAAAGGCAACAGCTCCGCTTGTCTGACCAACTAATTTTGTGTTGCTATTTGCAGCAATCTTTTTAATAAATCCATAATATTCGGGTTGAGATTGATCTGCTAAAGAAAAAATATCTACGTTCAATACCTTAGATGAAGGTGTGTAAGATGTCACATTTGTAAGATTTTCTGTTCTTACATATGGATTTAAAGAATATTTTTTAGATGGATTACTAAAAGATCCTTCTTTATGTGATGGAGATGCAACTCTAAATCTTATTGTCTCATTATTCTCAAAATCATATCCAACTACAGTTTCTCCTACAGAAAAACTTCCTATGGACCCATATGTATCTAAAGTTTCATCATTTGCAATCTCCAAAAGTTTTGGAATTATATCTACATTTCCGTTTCCACTCATAAATTGATAATATTGAGTCTCTGGTTTTAAATCATACGCAGAGAACTGAGTATTTCTGGATCTCATGTAAGTATCTCTTTCGGAAGATACTAATACATCCCCAGCCCAAGAACTAACAATAACTTGACCTCTACGTGAAGGATCTGCTATCCATGTTGCAGTACTAATACTTGCATTCGGAAGTCTTTCTGTTCTTGTCCAAGTATCGCTAGGAGGAGTTAATTGAACAACTCCAACGTATAAAAATGCATTGTACTCATTTACATTTTGTACTTTAGTTGCTAAATTTTGCTCCAACCACTTTATTGAATTGTATTTCAATGAAATAACATTTCCAGTCTTTTGGACATTAGGATCCAACAGGTCAAAATCTATAGATAAGTCAGTAGTTTCATCAGATGTAAATGTTGCAGGAGTTATCTGAGGTTTTATGCTATTTTCTGATCGGAAAGAAGTTAATTCATTTAACCCTTCATCAACTACCATAGTCGAAAAAGAACGATTTATTAAAGAATTGTTTTTGAAATCATCTACAAAGAAACCACTTTTAAACCTATCATTTCCATTAGCATCTCTAATCTGAAGAGATTGTGTATTTAATTCTAGTAATGAAAGTGTGGTTACTCTTTCCAAGTTTTCAATTCTATCTTCAAGATCTCCAATATCTCTCATGGTATATCTCTTATTATCTTTCATTCTCAATACCGCTTCTTTAGGATTAAAGAGATATGGTGGGAATGAAATTGTTGATAATTCCATCATCTCATCCGGATTATAATTTACCGGTTCTTTTGGATTTATTTCAGAAATTCCTTTTTGAACAATATAATTGCCAAATAAATCTAGATATAATTTATCAATTCTTGGAAGATAGTGTTCATATGCAACTATACAATTACCCTTGGGTTTTAAAATTAACTTGGGTACAGTATTGAAAGATCTTGAAGAAAAGTCAAAAGGAGACATATCATTGGCACTAAAAGGTGCAGTTACTCTTGGTCTAAAGTCAAGAGTATCTGATGCTCTAACAAGCCTTGGACCAATTGTAGGAATATCATTTGTAAATCTATCCTTATCATAACTTAAAACCGTAAATACATCTCCATTATCTGATGACGGAACTTCATAATGATCAAATATAATTTTTAATTTTCTTGACGGAATCGAAGTATTATTTTTTCTCACTAATTTTGAATAATCATAATATTGATCCTTCTGACCCTTATCAAGAATAAAAGATTCTGTTATATTTTGATATGATCCTCTATTAACTGCACTTAATGTAGTTTTGCCATTAGACTCTTTGAAGATAACAGTTTCTCCTCTGACAAATCTATCATCATTTAAATATACTACATCAATTACACTTCCAGTTACAGATACTACCTGAGCAACTGCATTTGTTGAAGAACTTTCAATATATTCTCCTTTCAATGCGTTATCAGCAACACTAGAATCTAATACTTGAATACTATCCAATGTAGGCATTCCAGTATCGAGAGATTCTAATACGGCTATAACTTTAACAACATCAGGATAATTTAAAGAAATTTCTCCATCTTGAACTCTCATTCCATAGTATTCATTATATGCCAACCCATCATTAAAACTTGAAGATGAGTCCGAACCAGAACTTTTATTTTTTGATCCTGTAACTGAAATTGCTGTACTTCTGGTATATTTTTTCTGCTTAGTTTCTACACCAACTTTACTTAAAGTTGCATTTACAACAGAATTCCCTCCAGAGGAATTTAATCCATTTAAAACCAAATCATTATTTGAATCGATTTGAACTTGATCTGCTCTCAAATCTTCAATAGTTCCATCACTGTATATGACAGAATATCTTTCATCATCGTATCCCTGGAAGAAAGAACTTGTAATACCCAGAGTATCATTATCAATAGTTACAGTACTTGAAGTTATATTTGGTGTTACTTGATGAGATATTTCTAAAGTTGAACCGGACAAATCGATAGAAGATATTATAGGTTCTGGTAATTCTGCATATAGTGATGCATTATTGGTGTTAAGTAATCTTGGGGATGCAAGAGAAATATTATATGTCCCAACAGATACTCCAGTATCATATACACCTGGAACTGCACCACCAATAGATGCTAATGTTAATTCAGTTGAACCCGCTCCAATAACCGAAACTGAATTAAATTGTATATCTCCATTTCCAGTTTCATATCTAATAATATCACCCTCTCTAATACCAGTAAAAATTTTCCCTGCACTTACTATTTTACTACTACTGTTTATTGTTCCTTGAGTAATGCCATTTGGTAAAGATGTTTTTTCTAAAAATAAATCTGCTATAAAATCGGTAGTATATGCGGTAGATTGATATAAAGATTTTACATCTCTTACACTCCAATCAGTTATTCCAGTTACTGCATAATCGGAATTTATGCCATTTATTTCTAAAGATTCTCCAACAATAAATAATCCATTTACTTGTCTGAGAGTTAAATATTGTTCTGCATCTGTAGAAGGATCCCTTACAACATATCCTGTTGCACCACTATTTTTTCCTTTCACATAATATGACTCTTTAATTTCGTTTGATTCTGGAATTGCGGTAATATTCAGTCTGGTATAGATTTGTATATCATATAAGTATAAATCCCATAAAGATGCATTACCACTATATGGTGCTCCAGATAAATTAAAGGTATATACTCTTGCTTCACCTATATTATGGTCAGTATTAGTTTCTGGTGAAATATCAGATCTTAATTTTTTTCTTAATGATATAGTTTTTTTCTGCTCGGGAGATCCTTTAACATTATTAATTCTAATTAAGTTGCCAAATTCAAAAGGAATATTTGATAACTCAACTTTTCTAGTATCTCTTGGTTTTTCTAAATCTACTATTGCTGGCAATTTCTCATAATTATATCCATGAACATAAGCTTCGCCTGAAGAAACCTTGATAGATAAAAGATCGTCAGACGGTTTATTTCCCTGATCTGTTGTTTGAGTATCTAAAAATACGCCATCATTACCAAGTTTATTATTTAATGATTCGTGTAATGTAATGCCAAAATTATCTAGCGCATAATGTCCAGATTCTTCATAAGTTCTTTCGGCAAGGCGATCACCAATTCTACCTAAATCAGTTTTATCTACAACTTTTTTTAATCCGCCATTATCTACTCTTATTAGTTCAATAAAATTTGTATCCTTTGTATCAGAAATTAATTTTTTAGTTAAAGATAAATTAATTTGTAATCTATCTGCCCCCGGAGAAGCATAATTAGTGAATCCCTTTGCATTATCATTTAATGTCTCATCATCTTTTGATGTCACTAATACTTCATCAATTTTTAAACCAACTCTATATGATGGAGCATTAGTATAATAATCTAAAATTAATGTTTGTTTTGGTACATTTACATAATAACCTCTTACATAATATGTGCTATCCCCTATAAATGCTGCAGAACCAATTGCAGTAGCATCGGAAGGAACGAGTGATGCTAAAGAGTCTCCAGAAGAAATTGTTGTATTACCATATGTTATTGCAGAAGCACAAGAAATTTCTTCACCATCTTCAAATTGGTTGAATTTTAAATTATTATCCGATTTTTTATATTTTACATATAATGTAAGATCTTTTACCTCATCACCATCCGGAAGAACTACAAACCTGACTTCAGCAGTACTTCCAGATGTCTGTCCTGCAATATCTTTACCTAAAAGAAGATTCGCATACAATGAAACATCAATATTATCAAATTTGGAATTTAATTTAACGGCATAAAAATTTGCATCATAACTAATACCACCAGATTTTACAACAGTATTATTTTTAAATATATAATTGGAAAGTCCTTCCAATTGATTTTGTAAAACGGACTGTAAAGTAGTTAATTCTCTAGCTTGTACAGGATAACCCGGTTTAAATAATACTTTTTGGTAGTTTTTAGACGCATCAAAATCATCATAATATGGAGTTATATTTAAATCTGTTTTTTGTGCCATTGTTTTTTAAAATTCCAGAATAATTTTGATGTCTTCTTTTTGTCTAATGTCTCTACTAACTAAAGGCCGATTATCAATATAAATTACATCGCCTGTTTTTTTATTTATCTCTGGATTAGCAACCCCATTTTGGAAAGTTACTCCCAAAGGAATTCCATTAATAGTTGACTCACTAAAAGATGAATCAATACTAGCAATTGTAGTTCCGGAAGAATTTAATATAGATAAACTATTTGAATCGGAAGAACTAAAATCAATACTACTATTAGATTCTATAGTAACATTTAAAAAATCTACCTGATCACTTTTATTTACGGGATTGAAAAATAAAGATCTATCTTTATAATACTTTAAAACTTTAGTTGCCCTATCATATGATGCAACATATCCCTTCGCTTTATAATTTATATTATTTAATACATAAGTTTGCCTAATTTCAGAACCAATAGTAATTTCACTTTCATTAATAGTTGCATCCTCATCAAGTTTTAATGCGTATAAAGAAGAGAACGAATTTTGAGTAAATACGGTTGTTGAAGAATATTGTGTGGGATTTTTTAAAATTCCAACCTGAGCAAATTTTGTGTCTGTTGGGAAGTCTCTTGTAGAATCATCGAATCTAGAATAAATTAAAATCTTATCAGCACCTAATTCCTTATAAATATCAAACCCATGACCTTTTGATGGTGGAATAATTGGAATTAATTTGGCAGTCGTACCACCAATAGTCTCTTGTTTTAAATCAACAACTCCATATGTATATCCACTTCCACCACTATACATTGAAGTTGAAATAATTTTTCCTGCAGAATCTGTTGTAATAGAAACTTTGGCACCAGTTCCATCTCCAATTATGTCACAAATAACAGTTTGTCCTGGAAAATAATTTACTCCTGGATCTTCAATATATACTTTTTTTATTTGATTTTGCTCTTCATCAGAATTTCCATTGTCTCTTACTCCAGATGTTTCCGTTTCCCAATTATTAGGCAAAATAATATATTCAGTCGAATCAAATTTTATAATATCGCTGGGAGAAATTGTAAATAGATATTTCCACAAATACCCATCATCACCAGCAATAAATGGTGCTGATGTAGTGGATAATGGTTCGTATAAAGATTTTCCTCCCTTTGCACTATCCGTACCTGGAATACCATAGGCTCCATTATCAATACAAATATAAACTTTATAATCTTTATTTACAACATAATAATTTGAATCATAAAGTCTAGAAGTTTTTGAATTTGGGGCTTGAAATACTTCGCCATTAGAAAGTTTTCTGCCATAATCATGTCTATACATATCATATGACAAACCTTTAGTCCATTGATGTTTTTTTACAACTCTTCTAACATTTTCACTTGTTACTTTTTTACCAAATAGTGAAGTATCTTTATAATGAGATATATGTTGAAAATTATCTGTTGGAGAAGGTGGGGAAGTGTCCCAGTTTGAAATATTACTCGTAGTTCCACTTGTTCTTCCAAAAGAAGTTGCGGCGGAGTCACTCAAGTTTGGATTTGATAGACCTAAAAATACATAATATGAATTATTAGCATCTAATACAGATTCTATAAAATTATTGGCATTTGATATCCTAAACTGATCCGTTACTATAGCTGCCATACTAATCGTTTTTTAGGTATTTATAAAACTTTTAAAAAATTCAATTAAGATAGTATTTCTCGCTTTAGTCCTCCCCTAAATCCTCCAGTTTTTCTAATTAATACAGGATGAGTTGATAAACCAATATTTTGTTCTGATGTATTTACTTCCATTCCGGAAATAAGTACATCATCAGAGTTTGTAAATGATAAATTCTTTGATGTGTTAATAACATACCCCCAAGAATAATTTCCAACAATTCCTGAAGTGGATATTCCAGATATTGCAGTTTGTCCGGCAGTATTAACTCTACATGTTATAGTTCCAGTTGTAGAATTATATGCGGATACGTAATAAATGTTATCCAAGAATGATACCCCGACTCCTATGGTATTTCCATCATCATCTTCTGTAGTAACGCCATTATATACATTACTATATTGATTATTAACACCCAATTGAGTATTAAATATGTAAATTGGGAATCCTGTTTGGAGTGCATTTCCAGCATCTTGCAATGTAAACTGTAAACATGGCTCACTGTCAAATGTACTTACTGTTATCTCAGTTATTGTTCCTGAAGAACCAACAACCGAATCAAATTCAGAAACGTGATGTACTCCTACTAATGGATTAATTATAGTGCAAGTGAATTTGGATAAATTGTCATATTTAAACGATTCTGCATTATCAATAAAAATAAGATTTGTATTTCCAATTCCAACGTCCTTAATAATATTTGATGTTGGAATAATCAATGGTTCCAAAGATACTCTATTTTTAGAAACATTCTCACCATTTAAAATCTTATCTGATTTTTGCTTTATCCATTTCAGAGGTTTATATTCATCATTTACAATAATTCCTTCTCCAAGATATAAATTAGTTTCAATTATATCTGATGCAGTTATAGAATAGTTAGTTCTTTCTTCTTGTGAATATGAAGGACTTATATAATTGTTATTAGTAACTTGGATATTATCACCTACTTCTATAGTTTCTCTCACACTAACATCTTTATTGACATCAACTCCATCCACTCCAAGATAAAAATAGATATTAACACTATCATCTATCTTTGGAGCTGTTTTGAAGTTTATTGTAGTTCCTCCTGTAAATTCGTAAGTCTCAGTTGGTTTTTGCAAAATTCCATTAACAAAGACTAACAGTATTTGAGCAAAATCTACATCAGAACCTTCAACTGATTCAAAACTTAATAATGAACCATCATATCTCAATGTAAATTTGGTTCTTTCACCATCTTGGAAAGATTTTATTGAATCAATATAATCTAAATTTCCAAAATTCCAAGATGCAAATGAATCATTATACACTTCCAATACTTCCAATTCAAATGGATTGATCGGTTCATCCAATCCTCTTGCTGTAACTAATCCTGCGAGAGTAAATTTATCTCCTTTACGGAAATTAAATCCTTGTCTAGAAATTTTAAATTCTGAAACTTCATACAAAGTAGAACCAGCACCTGTAGCAACAGAAATTGGACCTATCTTTGCATCAACTAAAAGTCCGTTCCCAGTTTCCGTAGTATCTCCAATACCTATTCTAGAAATTCCTACTGGAGATAAGTTTTCATAACTTGGTGGACTTACAAATATTTGTGGATTGTTGTAATTAGTTCCTCCATCATCAACAGTGAATGACAGTGTTCCTCCTAATCCAACCAAAGCCCTTACAGATGCTGCTGTTCCAGTATGACCCTCTTCAAAAACTGTAACACCAATAGAAACTAATCCATTATAACCAGACCCGAAGTTATCTGTAGTACCAACACCAACACTTTGAATAACTCCTCCAGTCACAATAGCAGTTACAGACGCCCCTACAAGAGGTGCATAACCACTTCCTGGTGTTGATCCCAATGAAACAATTAATCCGCCCCTTGGAAGTTCATTTTGATTTACATCATATTCTGATGAATGATATGTTACTGGTAAAGTTTCTGGAATAGTTATTGCAGAAAATATAATACTTGTTATTCCAGGATCGGATCCAGATGCTTCAGTCTCAACAATTTCATAATTTCCATTTGGATTATTTTCTGTTGTTGGTGATTGATAAACTCCATTAATAAAAACAATTCCATTTTTTCCTTCTGTTCCTATTCCAGAAGTGTTCAATCCAGCAACAGTTAAAGTAAATGTTCTTCCTGTTCCAACATCTCCAGTAAATTGTTCCGAAATATCATCAAATATTTTATTACTATCATAATTTGATTTTAGGAAAACTCTTCCATTAAAATCTGAAGTCTCATAATCAGAATTTGATTTGTTAGTTACTAATTCTGGATTTCCTCTAGGAGCATCTGTAAAATGAATTGTATTTCCTTGAATATTAAATGATCCTCTATAAATTCTGACATGATCAGAACCACTATTGGAATGAGAATCTGCATCTGTACCTAACACACCTCTTTCAACATTAACTAAATTAAATGAACCCGAACCAACGATTGGGCCAGTATTTTGCTCACCTAAACCAACGTTTATAACTTTTAAATATTCATTTTCAATTGAAAGAACATCATTAGGTCTGATTGAATTTATTCCACTTAAAGAAATAAATGTTGTTCCAGATCCAATTGATTGTGATAAGTCAAAAACTAAATTAGTATCTATTAATGGATACTGTACAATGTTATCAATTGAAATGATAACCTTTTCTTCCTTTTTAATTGCCTCAAACTCATGTGTATTGCCAACACCCACTCCTAAAGTAGTAACTGCTATTCCAAGAGTTGCATTATCATATGTTGTTGCAACATAAAAACTGTCATTAGTTTGCCTTATAGCAAAAACTGTACTTGGTAAAGTGACATTACTACCACCAGAATAATATGTCATAGATGATGGAGTAACGTTTATAAGACTAGTTTTTGGAGTATACTTTAATTCCTGTCCTGTATAGAAAAAATGATCTTTAATTGTAAATTCACCTGTTGTCGTATTTAATGTCGAGGTATTAGATGGATCAAATCCCTTTATAAAAATGGGAACATTATTTGATGTTAATTCAAAATCTTTTCTATTAATTCTCTCTCCATTTATTGCATTATACTTACTCAAAGAAATATTTTCACTTATAGTTCCATATTCAAGATCTAAAGGAGTATTATCCTCATCGAATGTTTTATAAAAGACTTGATTAAATACTGAGAAATTGAGAGTAGATGTAGAAAAATCGTGATCTGGATAAAATTTTAACTCATAATTTGAACCATTTATATTTCCACCAAAAGTTCCAATTCCTGAAATATCATTAAATGGGTCATCATTTCCATCTGATCCATGTGATAAGAATGTGGATTGTTTGACAAATGAATCAGAAGAATTCCAGGTAGACATTACTTGATGTAAAGCTCTTATTGAACCAATAGTAATTTCTACAATAGATTTTGAGCAATCAAATAAATTAGCATCAAAAGAAGCTATGACAGAATCTCCTGTTGCACTGCTAGAATTTGATGAATAGATTACAGATCTTTCTGTACCATCAGTTTGACTCGATGACTTAAATCTATATGTTCCTGCACCACCAGAAACTGGTCCAAAACCAATAATTTTTGCTCTAACTGTATTAGAATTTTCCGTATCATTAATATATTTTAATCCAAATTTATTATTACTCAAGTCACTGCCTGTGAATATGCCTATAACATTAGAAGACAATTGACTTTCAATAGTATCAAAATAATTTTCTGAAATAAATGTATTCGTTCCATCATGAGACATATACAATTCAACAAAATTCATTTCGTTTGTTGTAGTATCAATTATTTGCACATTGGCGTACATTGATTTAAAATCTGAAGAGTCAAATTCCACTAAACTATTAGTAGTTCCGGCAGAAACAATGGAGTTCGTACTTGTAACATCAACAAATCCAACAGAAATTGTTCCTATGCCAGCCCCCATGGAAACAAATCTACTTCTAATCAACTTTAAATCGTAATCATAATCATACGCATCAGTTGGATAAAATCTCAAATAATTTTTATTATCATCATCCAAATTAATTTCAAAAGTTCCATATGTATTTGGGTCGTATGTATCAGATAAATCATTTGTCACAAAACCTCTATTTACAATTATCCTATTATCCGAATCGTTTAATATAACAAATTCTGATAACTGTTGATGAGATTCATCAGTACTTGTAATTTTGACCAAATAATTATCAAATGAAACCGTATCTGATAACTCAAGAATTGTCTTATATTCTACAGTATCACTTTCAAAATTTGAAAATAATGGTTGCAAATCATCAATAGCCAAAACCCTATTTCCAGTACACTCTGCGAAATTGGATAATCTTCTATTTTTAAATTCTAAAAATCTAGACTTTTCTGATGTATTGTCCAAATCTCTTACTAAATCGAAATCGTTTATTGAATCAACTCTTTCTTCACTTACTAAAATATGAAGATCTGTAGATTCATCTTTACCACCATTTGTTTTAATACCGACATCACTAACTACTTCTTGTATCTGCATATCTGCAAAATTCTTCAATCCAGAAGTATGAAGTATACTATCAACTACAGGTTTTGATTTTTCATATGAAATAGAACTCTTAACACTATATGATAAATTCTGATAATAATCATTATCTGCGATCTTTTGATAGTCTGAACTTAACTTACCAATTCCATCTTTCCATCCATTTTCCACAGGAGAAGAATAATCTACAGAGAATAATCCAGAATTTCTATGAACTTTGGATATTGTGGCAACAGTTCCAGAATTTTTACCAGCCAAAACATCCCCTTTTTGAATATTAGAAAATCCAAAAATCTTTATTGTAGATTCTCTAGATTCTACAATTTTAATATCTGAGTCTGACCCATTGATGGTTACAAATTCTCCATTTTCGAATAATGATCTCGACTGAGAAATTGTAAATGATGGGTAATCATCTTTTAATATAATTGTACCAAAAATATTTTCAGTAGTTTTTGCTATTCCAGTATTAGAACTCAAATTTAAATTTGAAGAATCTGATAAGTCAATAACTACCTTATCATTTGCTCCAGACTGCTTAATATATTCTTTCGTAACAAAGAATTTATATCCATAATCTTCGGAATTAAATCCATTTCCATCTTCACTATCTTTGATAATTCCCTCAATGTATACTATATCTCCACCGTTAATATTAAAAGGCGATACTGAAAATCCATTTTCTCCCGATGGCGTTGTAATAAAGCATGTAAAAATACCAGTAGAATTTGACTCTACTTTAACAATACTAATACCATTAGTATTGTTAATTGCAAATATTTTTGCAGAATCATCAGGAATTCCTGTGGGTTTTTCTAAAATATCTACTGTTGAAATAGAAGCATTATTTAAATTTGCTTTAAGCAATCCACTGTTTATTTTTTTACCACTTATGGAATCTACTATAATCAAATCTGGTTCTTTAGTATAAGAAGATCCGCCATTTACAACTGAAACAGAATCAATAGTATTGGAATTATCTAATGTAATTAATGGAGAAATATAAGATTGTGGTTTCAATGTAATATCTGAAGAATATTCAAATTCATTTGATAATATCTCAATGTTGTTAATATTTCCAATAACTGAAGATTCTGCAGAAATATAAGCATCTTTTCCCGACGTTGATGTTATTGTACTAAACTTGGGCAATTTCTTATAATTTCCTTTTGAAATTATTCTAATATTATCGATTGGCCCTTGAGCATTTTTAGAATCGGTTGAATAAACTAAAGAAGTGCATTCAGATTTGTTATATGAAAGTCTTTCGGGAACATCTGTAAGCACTAAATCAAAATAAGTATCTCCAACAGAAACAACAGAAGTTTCTGTATTGTAAACACTATCTACATATAAAATTTCATTATAATTTTTAACATCTGCATATCTACCGCTAAATGTGTTGTAATAATTTGCTAAAAGGGTTTTCGAATTCCAATAAAGTTTTGTTGGTAAATCTTTGTCATAATTAATTGTTAAAGAAGATCCTGTCGATACGACATTAAACTTGGTTGTAGATCCTGCGGAAACAAATTCATGTTCAAACTTGTTATCAGTAAATATTGTAGGAGGACGATTATTTTCATCATAATTTCCGGATGAAGGAACAAATACTAAATTATTTCCTTTAGTTACTTTTATACCTTTATTATTAGGGATTAGTGCAATTATTTGCTGAGAGTTAGTCCAACTCTCACCTTGTTCTGGTGATGTTGATGAAAAACCAAGCGTAATTGGAGGATTACTTACAGCATCACTATATGTTTCACACAACTTATAGGTATTATCATCAACTTTAAATATGAAGTACTGTGTAGATGATGGTATTTTTGATCCATCATCTAAATAAATTCCAAATGTAGAATTTGGGCAGAAGGTTGTTACCGCATCACCAGTATTAAGTGAATAATAAGCATTTAGTGGATAATCAGAATCTGCAATAACTGTTAGTGTATTATTATTGACATCTACACTATGAGGAAGTTTAAAAAATAATGATGTTGAGGTCGTAGTAGATGTAGATGTTCCAATACCAACATTAAGATTTGGTTGAACGTTTAATTCAACTCTATCTCCAACATTGAGGTTATGAGAAGTTGATACTGAAACTCTAGCAATATTTTTACTTACTGTTGCAGTTATTGGAGAATATGTAGTTTCAAATCGATATAAATCACTATTTGTATCACATGAAACAAAGAATAGAGAATTTTCTGAAGATAACTCTGTTTTTAATCCAATAAAGTTTTTACCTTTATTTACAACATAAACGTCTTCTGGCAAAAACTGGGAAGTAACTCCTCCATCAGTAGAAACTCCAATATTTAGTCCACCATTAGGAACAAAGAATTTAATTTTTTGATTATTTGTAAATGGATGATTTGGTATTTCAATTGTTTGTGTTGGAATATTTTTGACAATAGTTTGATTGCCAAATGTAACTTCTTTACTACTTCCAATTCCAGCAGCTATGCCAAATCCTATCGATTCTTGAGGATTAAAGAAGACTTTTTTGTTTGTATCTGAAATTAAATACTCTGAAGAAAAATCTACAATAAATGAATCATTCAGGAAATAAACAGGAGTATTTTCTGAATGAGCAACTCCTATAGAACCTCTTTCGACTCTTAAAATATTTTCAGATTCATATATTCCCAATACTTTTAAGATCTCATCTTCAATTTTTATACTACTACCTATAGAAATATTTTTTGGAATATATGATAGGTAAATTTCTTTAGTATCTAAACTAGGAGATGAAGTTACTGTAGAAATACATGAAGATACAATTGACGATCCTACACTTATTTTTTTCGTAGATAAATTTAAATCAATAAGACTATCTGAAGATATTCCAGATATATAAACATAATCATTATCAAGAAGATTATGATTTGGTACTATATTGAACTTGAGTTGTTTTGGATTTAACCAACTTATTTCCGCATTATATGATTCTACGGTTGCATTAATTTCTTGTATATCTTTACCTTTTATTTTTGAAACAGATGCTGATAAACCAGAACCGTCTGAAGGTAAACTCTCAAATAAGACTAAATCATCGACTTTATAATTATCACCAGAACTTATAATACTAAGTTTCTCAACTTCCCCTCTGCTAACAGAACCTACCTTTATTTTTTGCTTTATATTATCAATTTTTGGAATAAATTCATAATTAGAATTACTATCGGAAATTTTATATGGATAAGTATTTCTTAAGATATTTGTTGATGAAAAATCGTATTCTTGATTAAGAATTTTATTTTCTTCCAATAATTTTGATTTATATTTATTTCCAATAAAATATGGGAATGACGGAGTACCTTCGTTAATAGTAGCATAATATGCATATATTCCATTAGGAAATTCTTTTGTAACCGAAAATCTTCCATTATATTCATCAAGATCTCCACTAGCATCAAATTTATAGTCCTCTACAAAAAATCCATCAACAAATCCAGAAGGTCTATCTGAAACATTTGATGTATCCAACACATAACTAGAGGTCATAATTCTGGATGTTGATGAATTATTTACTGATGGATCAGAATTCCCATAGGGACCATAAATTGGATTTCCATCATAGGCCCAACCAATAATTTCTGATAACTTTCCAGAAGTTTCTCCAAATGAATTGCGAAGTTTTTCAAAATAACCAGAAACGGTATACTGAAGACCACTATCGCGACTCAAATATTTTTCATTTTCAAATCTCTTAGTATCATCAACAGTTAAAGATCTTATTTTTGTTTTTATGCTTGCACCAGAACCACTTGAAGTAACAGATATTGTTGAAGCATTGGAGTATCCAATACCTCCATTTAATACCTTAACATCTGTAATTTTTCCATTCGAAATAACAGCTCTTAATTTTGCTCCAGAACCAAGAGTTCCTGAATCAACTACTTCAAGATTTGGAACTGAATAATATTCAGTTCCGGGATATTCAATATTAACAGAGTCAATTTTTCCATTAATAATATTTGGTATTAGAGAAGCATTTTTACCATTTTTAATGGAAACGACCGGAGATTTATCATAATTTAATATTGTAGTACCATATCCAGTGCCTTTCTCATATAAGTAAAGACCTGTAATTTCACCCTTAATAACGGGAGTAGCTATTATTTCTTCATATGTTTGAGTGTCTGTGCCAAATCCTACTGGTTGGTATTTTATTGAAACTGATACTGGGGGATAACTTATACTATGATAACCAGACATATTAGTCTGGGATTCAATTTTGACATATAACTGCCGATCAAGATTTGATGTTATTGTTGCTCCAATTCCAGCATCACATAATCTAAATCCGTCATCATCTACTCTTAAAATAAAGTAACTATTTGCTTCATTTAAACTACTAATAGCAGCATTAGCGGATTCCGCAGAATAAGTTACCAGTTCTCCAGTTTTAAAACCATGATCCTTGAATATAATTATATCTGAATCTACATCTATATCACTATATTTAAATTTCAAATTTCTATTTGTATATTTCCCACCATTTAATACATTTACGGAAGAAATTGTTTTTTTACTATTAGTTGTACTAAATTTATGAATACCCTCAGTACCAGTACTAAATCCAATTTGATTTGATCCGTTTACAAAATCATCTTTTGTATTGAATAATGATATTGTTTTATTGTTTATAACTTTTACGAAATATGACGTATTATTAGATAAAGTTTCCGTTCCAGAACCGATTAATAAACTCTCATTTCCTGAAGAATTGTAAATTACTTCTTCTCCATCCAAGAAATTATGATCCGTTAGACAAACAATTCTATCTGTAGTAGTGTAAATTCCTCCTCCTAAGGAATTTCTTCTACCATCAAACGATACTTGTCTAGATCTTTTGGTAAGAACAGGTTCTAAATCACCATCAGACCCATTTCCCCCAGAAATACTAATTGATACAATTTTTTCTATATCATAATCTTGCTGATCTACCAAAACTTCTTCTATTTTGCCGGAAATAACTGGTTGAATCAGTGCCGTTGTTCCGATTCCGGAAGAAACTTCAATTAATGGTGGATTTGTAACATCAAAATCTTTACCACCATTTAATAGTTCAACTTTATCTATTGGCCCATAATAAACCTTATCTTCAGACTTATAATTTGATATTTCGACACCATTAATAAGAATTCCAACTGTACCGGGATCTGTAACAGAAGACTTA
>BB_Man_B_Liq_inBBDRAFT_1000013_pt1 | contig 25548 bp, 11 predicted proteins | sample BBManParaguerPR_4_FD_10244 | JGI IMG/M metagenome (IMG submission 10244) | reverse complement strand
TAATCCAATGGGTATGGCGTATGTTATTAGAAGCGATGCAGCTTACCCTCCAGATCCACCTCCACCAGAATGTATAAAAGACTCAGATTGTCCAGATGGGGAAATTTGTGTAGATGGTGAATGTGTTCCTGCCCCAGAATGTATTGACGACAAAGATTGCCCACCTGGCTGGTCTTGTAAAAATGGTGTGTGTGTGCCAGAATGTGAAAAAGATAAGGACTGTCCACCTGGACAGATTTGTAAGGATGGTGTTTGTGTTGACGCCAGTGTGGATCCTTGTGAAGATAAGGAGTTTTGTTACTCGATTGATATTGATTGCTTAAAACGTAAACTGGGCATCTAACTTGTGTTATAATAAAAGGGAACTGAGAGGCATTATGACTGAATTGGTAAACTACTACAACATCACCCCAGAGCAAGTTCAGGAGGAAGTAAACCTCCTGGACCTGCAAAACATCAAACAACTGCCCGTTTCAAGGTCGAAAATTGATGATTTCTACTCTATGTGGCAGCGCTTTGGCCCAGCAGCTGCCAGAACTTACATGATTCCAACTGTTTGGACAGGTAAGAGCCCACTACCTAGTGAGTTTTTTAACACTAATGGATGAAGACACCACATTTGAGCTGCTCTATAAGCCTCCGCATGAAGAGCAGCACCAGAATTTGTCCAAAGTTTTGGATGAAATCATTAAAAGACTTGAAAAAATTGAAAATCAACTAAAAAATCTTAACTAATGGCAAAATTTTTCAGCAAAACTGGCGAATCATTCATCATTCCGCATAAAAAAGTGACCAGACAGGGTGATGGACCACGCACAAAGGTCACAAATCGCAAAAATTCTTCCAAAAGGAAGCTTTCAAGGGGACAAGGTCGCATCTAAATAACAAAAACAGGAGATTTATGTCTAATCAATACCCATATCCTGAGTTTTTACAGGAAACTATGTTTCAGGACCATGGAACCAAGGTTCTTATCACTGATCCAGCAGCAGATAGGCTGCTTGATGAAGCAAAAAAGAGAAACTTGAAGCAAAAGTACCCACAATGGGTACAAGAAGACACAAATTCATAATAAATAAGAGGGTAATCACCCTCTTTTTTTGTGTCTGTTGAACTTAGAAGGACTCAGAGGACGTTTGTAGACCTAAGTCTCGCGTTTGAACCCAATCCAACCACTGGTGACGTGACTTTATTGCTCAATGAGAGAGCAATTAACAACTCACTAAAGAATTTAATCTTATTTGGACCTCAAGAGGTGCCTTTTGACAGAGATATTGGTTCACATACCAGACATTACCTGTTTGATTTGGTTGATCCAGGCACTGCTGGACTGCTTAAGATTGAAATTGAGAGGGCAATCAAGTTTGGTGAGCCAAGAGCTAAGATTGAGAGTGTAAAGGTTGAACCTCAACTAGATCAAAACCATTTTATGGTTACAATCATCTATAAAATTGTGGGATATGATCAAGTGTTTACAGTCAATCAGATTTTGAAACCTACGAGATGAAGGATAAATAAGTGAAAGTAGAAAGAGTGTAATGGCGGGGCCAATAAAACTAACAGAAGTAGACTTTGAGCAGATTAAAACAAATCTGATTGATTATCTCAAGTCTACCAAACAATTTACTGATTATGACTTTGCTGGATCTAACTTGCAGGTCATTCTTAACCTTATTTCTTATCAAGCGCAACTGAATGCTTATACAGCAAACATGGTTGCTAATGAAAGTTTCCTCGCAAGTGCATCTTTAAGAGATAATGTTGTTGAGAATGCAAACATGTTGGGTTATGTGCCAACATCAACTCGTTCAAGTGTTACATTCTTGGATTTTGAGTTTAGATTGAATGCCTCTGACTTCCCACAGGGGTTTCCAGAGTATCTTGAGGTAAGACCTGGTCCTGTAGCATTCACAGGATCCAATACTGGCACCTTCACCTTTAATTTACTTGATGTTCAAGTTGCTGCAATTGTTTCATCTGCTGGTGTTTGTAAATTCCACTCAATCAAGGCGACTGAAGGCGTAAAATCCAGAGCTGTTTTTAATGTTGATAAGTCGGATTACAATCAGAGGTTTATTCTTGACAATCCCAACGTTGATTTAACCACAGTAAGGGTTGAAGTTCAAGAAACCTTAGATCAAGATATTGTTTATAACTATTCACAGGCAAATAACCTCACAGCACTAACCAAAGAGAGTAGAGTTTATTGGATTGAAGAGATTAGAGATGGGAAATATGAATTAACCTTTGGTGATGGTTTTTTTGGAAAGAAATTGGAGGATGGTGCAAGAATAGTAGTTACTTATCTGGTATCATCTGGTCCTCTTGGTAATAACCTTCAGGGTTTAGAGGAGTTTACTTTTGTTGGACAAACCTACGACTCCTTTGGCATCCCAGTGAAGGCAAGGGGAGTTATCACTAAGTCAGAAATGAGCAATAGTGGTTCTGAAATTGAACCAGTAAGTTCAATCAAGTTTAGAGCACCCAAAAGTTATGCAACCCAGAAGAGATGTGTAACTGCTCAGGACTATGAGAATATTATTAGGGAGTTATTCCCTGCTGTTGAGGACATCTACGTCTTTGGTGGTGAAAGAATGGAGATTCCTGAGTTTGGTCGTGTTTATGTTGTTATCAAACCCACCACTGGTGATGCAGTTTCAACAATAACTAAGAATTACCTCAAGAAATCACTTGAACCCTTTAGAATTGGTTCTTTAGACATCAAGTTCATTGATCCAGATGTTGTTAATGTTGAAATTTCATCAACTGTTTATTATGATGAGGCAAAAACAACAAAAGACAGCGGTTCTATCATTTCAGCAGTGAAGGACACACTTGAAAGTTATAAAATGTCGTCAACAGTGTCCAAGTTTGGTGGAGTGGTGAGGTTCTCATCCATTGTTAGTATGATTGATGACTCAGATCCGTCAATCACGAGAAATAACACCAGTTTGATTATGAGAAAAGATGTGAAACCACTGATGAACACTGCTGCATCCTATGAAATGTGTTTCCTCAACGAATTTGTAAGGGATTGTGATAATCCAGTGATTAGATCCAGTGGTTTCCAGTTAGAAATCAATGGTGTTGTTGATGAAAGAATGTTTTACTTTGAAGATGACACCAAGGGTGGCATTAGAACCTATTTCTTCACAGCAGATAACAGGAAAGTGATTGATGAAGCAGAGTTTGGCACAGTTGATTATGAAAAAGGTGAAATTAGACTTGGATATCAGAATCCAGTGAAGATTGTGAATGTAGATAATGAGCATTCACTTGTTTTTGTAAGAGTGATACCAAAATCACAGGATGTGGTGGCAACAGAAACCCTTTTCCTGTCACTCGACATTTCTGAATCACCTATTGGTGCTGCACCTGATAATAATATCGCTAAACTCCAATGACAGACAAGATTGTTTCCCCATCAACCCTTGTAGATTCAACTTTACCCAATTATATTGTTGAACAGTATGAAAGGTTTGTTAGGTTCTTTGAAAGGGCAGATGAAAGTGAAGAGAGGGTTGGTTTTTCGCAAGACTTGCTCCAGAACCTTCTGAAATACAGGGATTTTGATGTTTTCAGCAAACCTTTACCTGAAACATCAAAATTAATGCGCAATTTGTCTGCGAATAGCATTTCGCAGAGCATTGAACTCGATAGAGAGATTAAAACAAACAGGAATGAGTCATTTTTTGAAGAAACTCTACAAACTGATGTTTTACCCATCAGACAGCAACTAAGACTCACTGCAAGTCCAGAAGATGATAAGTTATTGCTTATGAATGGGGATGGATTCCCTGATGAAGATGGTGTTTTGCTGATTGGTGATGAAATTATACTTTACAGATACAGAGAGGGCAATTTTTGTTACAACTTGGAGAGAGGTTGCTCTGGAACAACAGTTTTAGGTAATCTAACCACTGAATCAACTTACAAGAACACAGTTCCTGCAGATCACTATGTTGATGATGAAGTTGTTAACCTGTCTGGGTTATTTCTTACTGCAATGTTGGATATTATCCATAAAACCTTTGCAGAACCTATTGATGCAACAAGAGTTCATCCAGAAATTAACAGAGGTACACTATTAAAGAAAATCAAGGATTTCTTCCAATCTAAGGGAACAAAATTAGGAATCAAGGCACTCTTCAAGATCTTTTTTGCTGAAAATGATGTTGAGGTGTTTTATCCTGGTGATAGGATGATTACCCCATCCAAATCCACTTGGTATGAGGGGATGTTGTTGAGATTAGTGCCTGCACCAGTTGCAGTATCAGATCCTGAGTATCCTTACATCACACCAGATAAAATGATTGGTTGTGAGATGGAATTGAAGTCATATAATGATGATAACATCTATGGCCGCATTTATGTTGATTATGCTTCATATTATGAATTCAATGATGATACTCAATATGAGATTTTTGTTGAGAAGGATAAAATTGCTGGGAGTACTCTTGCTAACCCCAGGACAACCCTCACAAGAAACCTTTATATGTATGGAACAGATGATGATGCGGTTGATGTTGATACTATCACTGTAGAGTCCACTCTGGGCTTCCCTGACAGTGGTGTTCTCATTATTGAGGGTGAAGCTATCAGATATGAGTCAAAGTCCTTCAACCAGTTTTTTGGTTGCTCTCGTGGATACATTGGCGCTGATGCACCTCATGAAATTGGAACATTTGTATATGGTCCTTATTTTTATGAAGGTTACATAACAGATTCAGATGGTATTGTCCATGCTTCAAGGTCATTTCCTCTTGGGTTGGTTAAGGATGTTAATATAAAGGATCAGGGACTGTTGCACAGGCTTGATGATTTTGTTTACCCAAATGGTCCAGGTAGAATTGAACCAAGGGAACCAATGCTGGAAGCATTGAAAGAAAACTATGAGGAGTGGCTGGTTACAGTAAATGATAGAGTCAATGCTAAAGAGTTTTTAGGTAATACCACTCACGGCATTAGTAGCATTTATTTTGATGATGATTATGCTTATGTGGCGTCATCAAACCTCCCATATAACCCAATCAGATCCTTTATGAGGAACACTGATAGGTATGGACTTGGTGGTGAGGGAGATGGAAATGCTGACATCATTAATATTGAAACACCAGATAAGGGGCAGAATGTTGGTAAACACATGAGACGTTTCAGGGGATTGCACGCATTCCCACGTCGTGATACAATCAAAGAGAATGAGCAGATTATGGACAAGGGCACAGGTCCTATTGGTTTATTTGTTGATGGTGTTCCTGCCTACAGTAATAACTCCCCCTACACTCTTAAGCAGGGGTCTGTGAATTCAATTGATGTCATTGAGCAGGGTGAACAATACATCACACCTACCCTTGTTATCAATAATAAAAAGTTAGAAGCAAAGTTTAAGATTAGGCAGGGGCATATCATTTCTGTAAAACCAAAAGAGGATGTTAATTATAAGAATGATGTTGACGCCAGAATTTCAACTGGTGAGGGTGAGCAGTTAAAATTCAAATATGATAAGTTTGGTAGAATCAGAGATGTTGAGATTGTTGATGGTGGTAAGTGGTACCATGATACTCCAGTTCTAACAGCTGTGGATGCCTCTGGAAGAGGTAAGGGGGCTGTGTTTGGTGTGCAGGTTAATAATGGTAAAATCAAGAGTGTAGAGATTGTTTACTCTGGTATTGATTACGATCCTGATACCACATATGCAAAGGTTGTACCTCAGGGTGAGGGTGCTGAGATTGAGGCAAATGTGCAGTATTGGACCTTTGATAGATTCTTTGAAATCTATCACAGCTCTGATTGGAGATTTGACAAGCACAATGGAGGTTTCTTGTATGAAGACAAAGATAAGTTAAAAAGAGATTACGCTTATATCAACCTACCAAAACCTCTGTATCACAGATATAATGATGAAATCACATATGGTGAAGTAAATCACTCATCAATTATGGGTTGGGCATATGATGGGTGTCCCATCTATGGACCTTATGGATTCCTGAACAAAAAGAACGCTGATGATGGGTTTATCCAATACAGAAGTGGATATGTATTGCGCAAAAACAGAAAATCAGCAATTCCTGGTGGTGGAAACACCAAAGCAACTGATCCCCCACTGAAATCAGATTACCCAATGGGTAGTTTCATTGAAGATTACAAATATAGTGTAGATGATGCAATTGATAAGTTAAAGGTTCGTAAGTTATTAAATTCTGAAATTCCACAGAGAATCGCAACTCATAATTCAGAAAATATTGCAACTGGTAAGTTTCCTCCCTTCATTGATGGATTCCCTGCTGGACTTTTGGATGAATACAATTCCACCATTTGCAACACACCAGAATTCCCTGAATCTCTTTATCCTGATGGGGTTCGTGTTTATTTCCTTACTGTTGATTCAAAGTATAAGCCTGAGTTTCCTTATATCATTGGTACAACATTTGCCCAAAGACCACTATCTCAAAACATCAACATTGTTGGATTTGATGCTGTTGACCCCATTGCAAGACTCAGTTTTGAAACCTATACTGGATATGATGATACTCCTCTAACTTTTGATTACTCATTTGCTGAGAGGTATAGAAACCCATATCTCACATCAACTAAGGAAGAGTTATCAATTGAAGTTGCAAGTTGCCTTGATGGTTCAGTGAGTGAGGTTTTGGTTCAAGATGGTGCACCTAATACTAATAAGGTTGGAGATCATGTTTACTTTGAGGATACAGCAAGTGGTGGTGGAGCAGACGCACTGATTTCCTTTGTAAAAGGGGAAGATGTTATTAATGCTGAAGGATCCAACATTATAACATATGTTATTTCCCACGAACAAATTATTAATCTCAATTCTTGTATAACCACAACTGCTGATGGTAAAGAGGAGGTTGATGTTTGGGAGTTGGTGTTTAGAAGAGGGACAATCATCACCACACCAACTGGTGCCTCTGCTGTTGTTTCAAGATATGCAAGAAAGGATAGAGTTTTGTATGTGAAAACATTTACAAAGATTCTTATTGATTTTGGTGACTCATTTAGAGACGAACTGGGTTATCTTGTTAACATTCCTAAAATTCAAAGAACTCTTCTTGATTCAACTGTTCCATTTGAGTTAATAACAGAAAATGAACAACCAATTATTCAAGCACAATCTAAAGTGATTGAAATTGGTACAGGTTCTGCTTTGGTAACACCCAGTAACATGTTGATTGAAAGTGAAGACACCAAAGTCTTTGAATTATTTGAAAGAGCAGAAAAAGGTGATCTAGATTATGACTATGAGGGACTTCACACTTACTTTGGTTTGATTGGAACTGACACTGACATTGAGGATGTAAAAGCTGGTGATTTGTGGTGGTCTACACAAACTGGTAGGTTGTACATTTACTTTGTTGATGAGGATGACACTGGGTCTTGGGTTACAACACAACCATATGCCACCATTCCTATGGAGGGTGCTCTGGATGAAGTTCCAACTAATTCAAATAACGCTCCAGCACTTATCTCTGTGCCCCTGAGAGAGAATAAAGTTAGTATCTCTAACAGAGCCCCATCTCAGAGAGCGAATGGCAGTATGATGCAATATGGAGACCTCTGGTGGTCTCCTCACACTGCATTCCTTTATATGTGGTTTGAGGATCAGTGGGTGTGCACAGACCCCAATGGTAAGTTCCCCACAGAGGATGCCTTAGACCTTCCCAACTTCTACACTCCTGAGAGGAATCATCCCTGGAATCATATCTATGAAACTTCTCAGAGGGTTATGATCTCACTGAAGGCACCAAAGTTATTACCAGACGGTAGTCCTTTAGAGCAAGGAGTGCTTTGGTGGTCTCCAATCACAGGTAAGATGTACATTTATTTTTATGATGGAGATTCCATTGATTGGGTGATTACTAACCCTGTTGCTATGATGCCTAACAAGTATGCTCTTGATACTTCAGGCACTGATGGGGAAGGTAATGATTATGTGCCCATCAAACCTGGTCCCATCCTTCCTCCTGGAGAGGATGAAAATGATTTGTTAGATTTAGCAAGACGCAACTACATTTGGTTTGAGCAACTTCAACACTTCTTTACTTCAGATAAGATTAGATTCTACTCAGGAGCCCCAGGTTCAAATGTAGAGGATGCTAAGATTGTATCCATTGCTGAAGGTGGTGCACCTGCCTGTGCAGTGGTTAAGAGAGGAGACCCATTGATTCCACTCCTCTTAGATGGCACACCAACATATAACAAAACAAGATATATGTTCTCTGTGAAAACAAATGGACCTCATAATATCCGTAAGGGGGACACAGTTCACATTGACAAATCAGTGCATGAGGACCTTATTGGCTACCACACAGTTATTTCAGCTGGTGTTGTTGAACCAGCAGTAGCTAAAACTACTGTGCACAGAGGTAAGGTTATTGATGTTGAAATCATAGATCCAGGAAAGTATTATAAGAATGATTTTTATATCTCTTTCTATGGTGGAGGTGGAGTTGGTGGTTATGCACTGTGTGAGGTTGACCCTCTGGTTTATGGAGGTGGTATAAACAAGATTACCGTTATCTATGGTGGTATCAACTACAGAAGAGAGGCAAAGATTATTTGGCCTGAGGATGTTAACAATGATGAATTTAGTTTCTACACTGATCAATTGTTTGGTGAAGACAACAAACTTGAGTATTCAACTAATTCAAAACTTGCAGAGAATGAAGCTTCAATGATTGAAGTTTTATCTGGTGGATATCAATTTAGAGATATGCCCAGTGTAATTGGAATCTATAAGAAAGAAATTGATAGAGCAATAACCAACATCACAATGGAAGGCACAACCATCAAGAAGGTTGACATTGAATATGGTGGATCCAGATACACCAACCCCACTGCTGTGTTTGCTGATAGGACTGGACAGGGTTATGGTGCCGCTGCTGATGTAACTGTTACTGATGGGGTTGTAACTGATATTACAGTTACTGACCCAGGAACACTTTATGTTGAACCTATCCTTACATTGGTTGAAGCAGATGGTAAGTTTATCTCACTAACCAATGACATTGGTAGGTTAAAGGCAATGGATGTGATTGATCCAGGTAGAGCAATCTCACCAGACAGATCACTGAAACCAGAGTTGATGGTAACAACCAAGGTTGTCCTTATGGATGTTACTGGTGCATTTAATCAGGGTGATGTGGTTAGACAAGGTAATAGTAGGATTGATCAAGTTACAGCAACTGTGTATTCTTATGATGAGGAAAGGCAGATTCTGACACTTGATAATGTTGAAGGCAAAATCAAAGTTGGACAAAACATTGTATGTGAAGATACAAAGGTAAGGGGAGAGGTAGTTCTAAGTGGTCAGTGTGATGCAAGGTGTGTGGTTGAAGGTATTTCATCTCCAAGAGGGGATTTCCTTGATGATACATCTAAACTGAGTGAATCTTTCCCTGTCATTCAAGACTCTTATCTCTATCAGTGGTTCTCATACGTTATCTCCTCACCTATCAACCAGATGAGATATAAGCATGTTGTTGATAAAGTTATTCACCCATCAGGCTTCATTATGTTCTCTGATCTCACAATTCACTCTGACACCATATCACCAATGCACGCTGAAGATGTTGTTTTTCTAAAATAAATAACTAAAAATACTAATGGCTACTATAAACACTAATGATGCCAGAACAAGAAACGCTAGCAACTTCCTTGATTCCTTAAACGACTCTGAAGGAAATGCAAGAGCGTATTTTTTTGTTGGTAAACCAACACCTTGGAGGATTGATGCAGATCCTCCTGCTCCAACCAATAACTTTGATGAAGTAAATCAAGTCCATGATGAGATGTTATCTCTGAAAAGGATTCAAAACATTGATGCCCATTACATGATTCCAAGAGTGAAGTGGACTTCTGGTGTGGTGTATGACATGTACAGGCACGACTATTCAATGGTGAATAGGAGTCACTCTGGTGCTAATAACTTATTTGATTCAATCTATTACGTGTTGGCAGAGAACAATTATGTTTATGTTTGTTTGGACAATAATGATAATAGGCCATCAACAGTAGAACCTCAAAATATGTCAGATGCTCCATTTAAGACATCTGATGATTATCAGTGGTTACGTTTGTATAAAGTGAATGTGAATAGACGTAATAACTACTCAACAAACAATTACATTCCTATTGATAATCATGATGTGCATCATGGGGTTCCTGGTGCAATCCATACTGTTGTAGTTAATGAGAGTGGTTCAAGATATACAGCAAACCCTGATGGTCCCATTGCTAAGGTTGCAGATTACTTCTGTGACATTACAGGGGATGGTGAAGGAGCAGTAGCAAAAGTCAGAGTGAGGAGTGGTAAAATTACTGAGGTTAAGGTTGTAAGACCAGGTAGAGGATATACACATGCTAAAGTTGATTTCAATAAGAATAGGGTATTCAAAGGATTGAAGCAACTTGATGATAAGAGAAATCCACTTGATCCAGAAGGTGATGGTAGGTTTAGTTCTACTGTAATCATTGGACCTCCAGGTGGTTGGGGTTATATTCCAAATGAAAGAATTTCTGAAGGAGATAATGAAAGGTTGACTGTTGATCAGTTAGCAAGGCAGTTGTCATCAAGGACTGTTGGTATTTTCACAACCATCAAATATGATTTAAATGACTTTTTCCCTGATGCAACCTTTAGGCAGGTTGGCATTCTTTCAGATCCTGATGTGTATGATGAGTATCTGAATAATGAAACATTATCCGCAGTCCATGCTCTGAAGGTAACCACAGTTAGTGGTCCAGATGATTTTATTATTGGGGAACAAATTAGGCAAATTGTCAGAAACCCTGATGACATCTACAGAAGAAGAGCACTTGGAACAGTGGTAGGTTGGGATCCTACAGAAGGCATTGTGAGATACATCCAAACAAGAGACAACACCAGTGTTGATGGGAATGTTTATGAACTTGAGGTAGGGAAAAATGTTACAGGTATGTTGAGTAGGAAAGTTGTTGATATTGAAGATTTTGATGGTGAATTAACTGGACTAACATTTTTAAGAGGTATGTCAGAACCAGAATTTAGAAAACATTCTGGTTACATTACATACCTGGCAAATGTACCTCCCATTGAGAGGAACCCAACTCAAAGTGAGAGAATTAGCCTCACAATTTCATTCTAAATAACCCTAAAGAGCGTCGAAAGAATGCCTGCACAAAATAATTTGAATGTACCTCCTTATAATGATGATTGGGATCCCCTCAAGCATTTTCACAGGGTAATGTACAAACCTGGATATCCTATCCAGGCAAGAGAATTAAATCAGGGACAAGCAATCCTTCAGGACCAGATTGAGCAACTCGCTGGTCACTTTATGAAGGATGGTGATATGATTACTCCTGGTGAGTTTTCATTAACCAACCCTGCAAACTATGTAAAGGTATCAACCATCACGAATGGTTCTAAAGTAGAAGAATATATTGGTTATCATTTTGTCGGCGTCACCTCTGGTGTTAAGGCGAAGGTTATTCACGCTGAACCTAAGACTGACACTGATGACGCAACATTTTATGTCATTTATGAGGATTCTGGTACAACCTCTGAGTATAAAAAGTTTTTAGAGCAGGAAACTCTTGAGAGTGACACTCCCCAAAACTACACTGCAAAAGTGGGAGTTAATGAAGTTGCTAAACCTATTACATCTCCTGCTGTTGGTGTTGGTACTCTGTTTAATGTAACAGAGGGATCTTATTATGTCAATGGTTTCTGTGTGAGAAACACATCACAGATTATTACTCTTGATAAGTATGGCACTCGTCCAAACTACAGAGTTGGTTTTATTGTAAGAGAAGAGTTTGTAAACTCCTCTGAAGACCCATCTCTGCTTGATAATGCTCAGGGATACTCTAACTTTGCTGCTCCAGGTGCAGACAGACTCAAGATTACTTTGACTCTTGAGAAACTGGAACTTGGTGCTCAGGATCCTAATTTCATCACACTTGCTACAATTCAGGGTGGTCAAATCCTTGGTAAGTATGACCAAACCATCAAGTGGAATTGGTTATATGATATTCTGGCTAAGAGAACTCATGATGAGTCTGGAAACTATATTGTAACTGACTTTGCAATCAAACCCCTTGAGTATCACAACTCTGATGGTGTTGATGGTGTTTGGGATGCAGATCCAGAGACTGGTGAGTATCCTCCTGTTCCTCGTTCATCAGTTACTGAGAACCTAACCTTTGATCAGGCAAATGCTTTACTCTCCATTAGAGTGGATCAAGGTTTAGCATATGTGATGGGTTATGAGGTTGGATATTCTCACCCCTTCTATGTTTATGGAAATAAGGCAAGAAACCTTAACTTCATTGAAAACAATTATCTTCAGATCACTGAAGGTCATAATGTAACAGTTACTAATGTATTTGGTAATCCAAACTTACAAAACATCAGGTCAGCGATTGAAACACAAGCGTTTGCACCAATAACTGTTTACAGGAATTTCCTTGATGGTCATACTGGTGATTCTGTTAATGATTTGGGTATCCCATTAATTTATGGACAGGAACCATCAACAACAGTAAGTTTCATTTGTGATGGCACTCCAAGCCCAGATCAAGTGTCCAATGGTGTGGTTGTTTTTAGTAACAATAACAGTATTGTAGTTACTCAGGCAAGTGAAGAAGTTCAGATTGCAAATACTATTGGGGGTGTTAATGTCCTCTCTAAAGTTATTTCTAAACCAAGACCCTCTGGTGTTGTTCATCCCAGATATTTTTATCCAAAGATTCAAACCTTTGGTATGAATGATGACAATAATGAGTTTTATGGAACCAACTCAGCCTTTAAGTTAGGTTTTGTGAATTCAACCTACTTCACTGAACTCTTAACTGTAAGTTCTGAGGGTGATAATAAGATTGAGAATAGAGGTATTGAATGGAAAGTTGGACAGCAGGTTTTTGGTGAAACCAGTCAAACCTTTGCAACAGTTGAGGAAGGATCAGATGAAAATATCTTGATTGTTTCAAATGTGATTGGTCAGTTTATCAATGGTGAATATATTTCACAGGTTGCTAAAGACCAATCCAACCAGAACAAAAAGAAGCGTGCCAGACTTGCTTTCGAGAATGAAATTATTGAGTTTCAGTTTTTACAAAAGCAAAATCAAGCACCAGACAAAATAATTGCGAAATCTCTTGGTCAGACAATCGTATTGAAGAAGGATCGAGGTCACTATGTTAAAAGAGATGACAAAATTGTACCAACCAAAAAAGGTCTAAAGAGGTTAAATAACTTCCCCTTCAATGCAACTGTTACTGGTGTGCCCAGAGTTGATGTTGGAATTTTTGATGATGCGGACACTCAAATTGGTTATGTTGTTTATGCACCTGGTAAGATTACCAACACAATTCAGAAAGGCAAATCTTTCTTCTCAAAATTCTCAGATACTGCATTAGATGCTTTCAGTGCAGATATCTCTGTAAACAACAATGTTGATGCAGAGGTGTTTGATATTGCTGATAAGTCACTTTTCACTGGTAAGCAAGGTCAACATTGGATTACTTGTGACAACTTTAATGGTGATCCCAGCAATGAATTGGTGGCTGGTGATATTGTTACACTGGTTGATGATGAAGGTATTGATGTTAATGCGGTTGTGATGTTTGTCACTGCTCCAACAGGTTATGGTGACAAGAGAGCAAAGAGTAAGATTTATTTCACAACCACATTTGATAATAATGTTACAGGTAAAACTGTCCAGAGGATTAGACTCAATATCAAAGGTAGAGAGGACGAACATCTACTCTTTAAGTTACCAGCAACAACAGTATCCACTCTCCAAAGTAACCCAGAAAGGACTAGAATTAACTATCAGGTTGTAAGACAGTTTGTGAGTACAGTTGAAGACTCAGGTGGTGGGAATGTTAAATCAATCATTCTCACAACCTCAAGAGAGAATGAGGTATTTGCTACAGATCCAAGTAAAGTTGTGATTAGTTATATTGAGCAAACTGATAATAATGATTCTGCTGGTAGACAAATAGTTGTAAAGCAAGTTAGAATTACTGGTGAAAACAATAACAGAGATGCAGAGTTTATTTTTGATACAAGTGATGATCCAAACTCACAAGCAGGATTGAAACAAAGTGGAATCCTTAAAATTCTTGCTCCGGTAAATGTTTCTGATGCCCATCCCAGACTCAAGATTAGAAGAGACACCACCAACAACCCACTAACCATTGATCTTCCTAATAAACAACTTACTGGTTTATTGTCTGCTGATGTTAAAAACCCAATTAACTTTGTGTATCCATTGGGGTTAGTGGATGTTTACAGGATTAATGCAGTCACAATCAATGCTAAACCAGGTGAACCTGGTGCAGTTGACATCACCCAAAACTTTATNCTTGATGATGGACAAAGAGATAGTTACTACGACGTCTCAAGACTTGTACTTAAAGAGGGAATGCCAGTNCCNACTAAAGAGATGTTTGTGGATTGTAACTACTTTGAGCATGGAGAGGAGGGNGATTTCTTCTGTGTGGATTCCTATACTCATGATAAAGGTGTGTTCTATGATGAAATTCCTGTNTACACACCTGGAAGAACTGTTCCCACTGCAATCAACGAGAAATCTCTCAATAGAATTGAGTTAAGAGATTGTGTTGACTTTAGACCTAAAGTAGCAACTGANAGNAAGATNGCAACAATCACAAAAGCAACTGCTGAAAATGCAATCAATTTCAAAGATGTCAATTATGACAGTGACGCATTTGCTCCCAGGATTCCTGTGAGTGGAAGCACTTTCCAGTTTGATATGTCATACTATCTCCCAAGAGTTGACTCATTGTTCCTTGAGAAAACAGGCAAGTTGATTCTGACAGAAGGTAATGCTGCTGCTAAACCAAACCCACCAGCAGATATGACGAATGCAATTCGTCTGTATGACCTTCATCTTCCTGCTTATACCTTCTCTGTTAATGATATTGAAATCAAGAAGTTTAATTATCGTCGTTACACGATGGCAGATATTGCAGTTCTTGATAGAAAGATTGAAAACCTTACAGAACTTGTAACTCTCTCCCTGCTTGAGCAGAGTGCTCTCAATATGAATGTAAGGGATGCTGTTACTGGACTTGATAGATTTAAGAATGGTATTGTTGTTGATAGTTTCAGAAATCATGGCAATGGTGATACTGGAAACAGAACATACAGATGCTCCATTGATAACAAACTTGGGCAACTGCGTCCTCCATTCTTTAATGGACAGGTTGAGTTAGAGGAGAGAAACTTCACTGACAATCAAAGGAAGGCAGATAATTATGTGGTGAATAATGGTATTGCAACCTGTGAGTTTACAAGTATTGACTTTTTAGAAAACCCACATGCCACAACCAGTGTCAATCTCCAACCTTATAGTGTATTCACTTACAAAGGTGATTTAGCACTGAACCCTTCAATTGATACTTTCTCTGACGTCAATACTTTACCCAAACTGGTTATTGAAGATAACTCAGTTTATGATGCAATGGTTAACATGGTTGACGGTTTGAACGAGTCTGGTATTGGAACTGTATGGGGTGATTGGGAGACAGTATCAACTAATACAACCTCACAACAAAGAACTTCTGAAGAGGGTAGAGCAACTGTCACTGTCACAGAAACCACCACATCTGTTACTGAATCAAGAAACCAAACCACAACAACATTCAACGTGAGCACAGGTGCTGTTGTTGAAACCTCTTATGGTAGCAGAGTCACTGATGTGCAGTTAGCAAAGACGATGAGGTCAATCCCCATCAGAGTTACTGCTACAAGAATGAAACCCAATACTAGATACTATGTGTTCTTTGATAACATCAACTGCTCCAGTTGGTTTAATGCCGATAAGAAATCCAAGGATTATCCAGATAAACTAGAAAGATATCCAGCATCTTCTGGTGAGATGACTTCCATCAGACCATCTGATCAAGAAGGATTTGGTGGAGAAATTACAACTGATGCAGTTGGTAACCTCTTTGGTATCTTCTTGGTTCCTAATGGTAGACCACCTGTTGAGGGAAGTAAGTTTACAACCTTGAATAGGGTTGAGTATCAGGGAAGTGGAGATACTCGTTCCTTCAACACTGGTTCGAGAATTATGAGACTCTCCACCAGTGAAACCAACTCACTGGATGAACAAGAGTTAGAAGGTTATGCAGAAACCTCTTTCACTGCAAGTGGAGTCATTCAGGACAAGCAGGAAACCATTGTTTCTACAAGACTCCCTGAAGTTACAAGTTCTTCAAGAATTACAGACACACAAACTCAAACCACAACCAGCACAGGAATTTCTGATGTTGATGTTGAAGTGAGAGGACCTGATGTTATTGAAACTGTTGTTGAGAAAGAAACAATTGTAGAGAGAGAAACCATTGTTGAAGTACAAGTTCCTCCTGAACCAGAAGAGGATGATCCTGTTGCACAAACATTCCTGATTGATAAAACTAATCCCGATGGAGTGTTTATTACAGAACTTGAGGCATACTTCAAAACAAAGGATGATACACAATCTGTGATGGCATACCTTGTGAGCACTGATGGTGGAGTTCCAACTAAAAAGATTCTCCCACACTCTAAGGTTGTGTTGCAACCAGATACACGTCTGAGAATCAGGTGCGAATTGCCCTCTGGAACTGATTCCATTGCTGTGAAGTCAGGTTTCACCATTATTGGTGAGACATCTGGGGCAACAGGTGTGGTGAAATCCACTGTTGTGTTTGAGTCTGCTAGGACAAACGCAAACAAAAATGTAACCAATAATGTTTATAACTTACTCCTTGATAACCATCTTGGTGAGTTTGTTCCTGGTGAAATCATTACAGTTCAGGATCTCAAGGGCGTTCAGAAGCAAACTGTCTTTGTGATTTGTGAGGATGAGGTTAAGATTTACAGAGTTGATTTGAAGAATCTTGGAACTAAGTATGATGAAAACACAACTGTTGAGTTCTCAACACCAGAACTTCCTGGTGGTGTAACTGCAACAGGACATGTGAGAGTTGCTCCCATCATCAAGGCACCAAGAACTGAATATGTAACTGAAGATGGTTTCTATACAAATGGTCAGGTGTTTGAGATTGTCCTTGATGACCCAGGTTCAGGTTATGTGAGAGTCCCAGAAGTAACCATCAATGGTGAGGGTGGCAATGCTGAGGCAATTTGTAGAACCAAGAAGGGTAAGCCTGGTGTGAAGATGGGTGTTGCAACATCTGAAGATGGAAGTGCTCCCACCCTGTTTAGATTCAAGGCACCTGTTTATTGTGTTGGCGAAACAGAATATGCCTTTGTTCTTCATTCACCAAACTCAATTGAATATAGAGCATTCACCTCAAGACTTGGTGATGACATTATTGGCACCAAGACAAGAGTGACACAACAGCCCTCACTTGGTGCACTCTTCAAGTCACAGAATGGTGGTTTGTGGACAGAAGATCAAACTCAGGACATCAAGTTTAAACTCAGGAGAGCAAGTTTCAGAGTTAATACCTCATCCACTATTGTGCTCAACAATGCCCCAATGGATGACTTCAAGTTGAGAAGGGATCCCATTTCAACTAATGCCACAGCTGGTTCAAATAAAACAAGGGGTGTGTTTGGAAGTGATCCCACTATGGTTCAGGTTAAGTTCCCATTCCATGGACTCAAACCTGGTGATTTGGTTGCAATTGATGGTGTGGTTCCAATTGGTTCTGGTAATGATCTTGGTGGAATTCCTATTGAGGAATTAAATACACTTCATAGAGTTCAGTATTGTGACCTAGAGAAGTTCTACATCAAGACATCCACAGGTTCAACTGAAACCATCAATGGAGGTGGAGATAAGGTATTCAGTTCGAGGAGTTATCCTTATGAGGTGATTAATGTAACTACAGGTGCAATGGCATTTGGAGATTCACTAATTGGTGTTACTAACAGATCTACCCAATCAATGGGCACCTCCGTCATCACAACAGACTTTAACAATACTGAAGCCAGATACAATGGAGATAGACACTTTACACTTGATGTTGAAACACCAATCAATATGCTCCAGTCTCTGTATTATAATCAACCAATGGTTGTTGGTAATAATCTGAATGAATGTAATTACAATGATGCACTTCATCTTGGTGGTGAGAAATCACTGAAGACAATTATCAGAATGAGCACCCTATCCCCAAGAGTTACACCAGTTATTGACTTGGAGAGAACAAATGCAAATGTGATTACTAACCTTGTTGATAACCCTAACAGACTTTCCAAACAGTATGGACCTACAAGCAATGTGGTGAGTTTCAATTCACCTGTTGATGTCGTTGCTGGACAATCACTTGTGTTGGATGACACTGAAGTTTTTGTGAAGGCAGTTGATTTTGATAAGAAGTCTCTCCTTCTTCATTCTGAACCTGGAAGAACTTTCAGTGAGGAGAGCATTTTTGGTGATGAAACACTCAACCTGAATGGAATTGTTTCCATTACAAACAGGAATGCTGAACTTTATAATGATGAAACTGATAATGTTGGAAGTGTTTATTCTAAGTGGTTATCTAAACTCTTTATCTTTGAAAACACTTGTGATGGTGTTGAGGTTAAGATTAGCGCAATCTTCTATAATGTAAGTGACATTAGACTTTACTACAAACCAAGAACTGTTGGATTTGATGGTGATGTTACAACTCTCCCCTGGATTCCATTCAACCCAACTGGAACACTTCCAAATGAAGTAAGGAGAGTGAAGGAAGATAACACAGTTGTTGAACCAGGTGACACTGATTATGATACTACATTACCTCTGTTGCAAACACCTGGACTCCCCAACAATGTGGAGCTAATCAAACCAAGATCCAATGATAGTGTTGATCCCAACCTTATCAAGGGAAGTGAGTGGCAGTCTCTTACATTCTCCGCTCAGGACATTGCAAAGTTTGATGCAATTTCAGTGAAGATTGTTATGTCTTCCTCCAACCCTGCAACTGCACCAATCATTGATGACATGCAACTGGTTGCAAGTGAATAATAAATAAGATTATGAAACACAAAGTCGAAGGTTACGCAAATCTCTACAAAGATGTTGACACTGGGGTCATTGTAAATCGTGAGTCCAGTGATCGTGACAGATACAGAATTGCTAAGCAACAATCTCTACAAACCATTGAATCATCCAGTGAAATCAAGAGGTTGTCAGATGAGATTGATGAAATCAAATCATTACTAAAACAACTGATTAACAAATAATGGCTATTAATTTTCCACCAAATCCAAGAGATAAGGATATTCATATTGATCCTGCCTCTGGACTGAAGTACATATTCAATGGATCTGTTGGTGGTTGGGAAGCAGCCATTCAACCACCAGTTATAATCAAGTCTCCAGATGCTCCTGATTTGGAGTTAGAGGGTTTCCTTTGGTGGAAAGATTTAGATGACACTCTCTACATTTACAGAGGTGGAGATTGGATTCCTGTTCTTGGACAGCAACCTCCTGTTATTTGCTCACCAGAACCCCCTGAGAACCCCAAGGAGGGAGCTCTGTGGTGGCATTCTGATGATGGTGGTGGTGATTTATATGTTTATTATGTGAGTGAGCCTGAACCTGGTTCTGGGGGCATTGGTGTTGGTTATTGGGTTCCCATTACAACTAAAATTTCAGGTGGTGGTGGAGCACTCGTGTCTGCTGGTCCTCCTCTTTATCCTACTGATGGGACGTTGTGGTTTAACACAGGAGAAAATCCACCAACCTTATATGTTTGGGATGCAACCAAATCGGATTGGGTAGTAACAACTTCTCAGGATAGTGGGGTAAACACCATTACGGTAAGTGGAGCTTTAACTATTGATGGCAATAGAAACACCACTTCAACTACATCAACTCCAACTTTAAGTATCGTTGATGCAACTAAGGGAAGAAAGGGTGCTTGCACTTATGCTGATCCAGATGATTCGAGTGATGACGACAGAGATGATAGAGCAGTTTCTACTTCATATCTTAAGGCAAAGGGTATTAAATTAATTAGAGAAAGTAGTGCTGGTGAATTAAACTTAGTTGGTTCAATGACTCTGTGGGCAGGTAAGAACCCCCCTGTTGGATACCTCAGATGTAATGGTGATTTAGTCCCTAATGGACTTGGCACAGTACAGAACATTGAAGCAGATTTCAGTCAGTTGTATAACTTATTAGAAGATGCCCATGGTCTTATGGGGCAGCTTCCTGACACAGCAGATATGTTTGATGTGAGTTTAGATTATTTCATCAAGTACTAATAAATAACCAAAAAGGTAAAGATGGCATTCAAGGAAATTCACTTCCCATCAAATGCAACTAAGGGACAAGAGTATGTTGAACCACTTAACAGTGTACTCTATATTTTTGATGGAGTGAAGTGGGATGTGAAAACTAATGGTGTGGATTCTACAACACCATCTGGGTATTGGGATAGGGATACTCCTGGTGAGTTTCTTGTTCCTTCATCTGAGGATGATTATATCATGGTGAATGGAATTAAGTTTGATCTCATTGAGGAAGCACCATAATGGAAATATTGAGTCAAGTTAATTTGAGTGCTACAACTGGTAATACATTTTCTCAACTTTTTACACTTAAAAATCCAGATAAAACTGCAAGAGATTTAACAGGGTGCAGTTTTAGTGGTCATGTTGCTAAACATGCAGGAGCACTTGATGTAATTGAAACTGAATTGCCAGACAACCCTGTTTACAACTTCATTCCTCTTATAGTTGCTGTAGAGAGTGCCACTGAGGGAACCTACAGGTTGTTTATGTCTTCTGAATCAACATCACAATTAAAGGAAGGCAAGTATGTTTATAGTGTTACAATGACTGATCCCTATGGAACGAAAACTCAGGTATTACAGGGGTTATTTTTTGTAGACTTTGGATTAGAGTTGTCATAAAATAAATAAAAATAAAGGGGTTTTATGGCGACGCTCAACGACGTATTAATTACAGAATTACCAAGGATAGACACTTGGTCATACGATGATTTAATTGTAATTGATACAAAACTTCCTGGTGCTGATAGGTTTGAAACTAATGCGATTACTTGGGGACACCTTACTGGTGTTTATCCTCCTGGTGGTGGTGCTGGTGGTGGAGATGAAATCGATAATGAGATTATCTTAAGAGGTCAGGTTAAGTTTCTAGATGGCACAGAATTACAACCATCAATCACTTTTATTAATGACGACAACACAGGTTTTTACAGACCTGGAAACAACACAATTGGATTCACCACGGGGGGTACAACCTGTGCTGTGATGAGGGGACAAAAGATGGGCATTGGCACCACTACCCCTGATGATAAACTTGAAATTAATGAAGGCAACCTCAGAGTTACACTTGGGATTGATAAGAATGCAATTATTGTTGGTTCCTCAACTAAAAACCTTGGTGGAGATCCAGCAATTAGAGTTCCTGGAAAATTCCCTCTTGTTTTCCTAACAGACAATAAGGAAAGATTTAGAATCAATCATAAAGGTGCCTTTGGATTGCCAATCAATAATAATACTACCAGTAATTATGGTAACCCAGGTGAGGTAATGACTTCAACAGGGGATAACAAAGCACCTGTTTGGAACAAAATTGAAGACATTTATAATTTTGATTCTGTGGTTGGTAAAGGCAATTTGGTCATTTATGATGATGAGTCAATGACAATCAATGGCACTGATGTTTCATCAGGCATCACTGTTAGAACTAAAAATAACCCCAACGCCAATTCCTTTGATGAATCAGGTTGGATTGTAAAGTGTGATAGGAGTGTGGTAAGAACATCAGCAACTCAAACTATTGAGGGTAACAAGAAGTTTGAAACAAGAATCACTATGCGACCTGGATCTGAGTTATTCTTAGCAAATGGCTCTACCGTTGATTTCACCAACCTTGATCCTCTTCCATAAATAACAGAAAGCTAAGAGTTATGGCACTTAACGATATTCAAATCGCAGATCTTCCCCTTATTCAGGATGTGAATGATGAGGATCTGATTATTATTCATGATGTATCATTAGAATTAACTTTCAAAACCACCTGGGATGGTTTAAAGAATTCTATTGGTACTCTTGTTGAGGGAATTATCTTTCCACTTGGAACGCCATTAGAACCCTCTGTTGCGATTGGTGATTATACTTCTGGGATTTATGGCGAAGATTTTGGACATTTTCAAATTGTAACACAGGGTGTTGATAGGATCCACGTAACACCTTCAGGCACTCAGTATCTGTATAATGGTAATACAGTTATTGGCAATCTTGATGAACCTTGTAGATGGGAGTTGGATGTATATGACATCTCTACATTCCATTGTGATGTCATCTTCAAGGGAGATGTTGAGTTTGAGCAGGAGATAGAGTTTGATGATATTATTGTTAATGGTAATGCAATCATCAAGGGAGATGTTGAGTTAGGTACAGACTGCAATAATGACATTATCATCCATGGAGAAATCACAGCAGACTGTGATATGGATCTCGCTGGAAACATCAATATTGGTGGGAATGCAATCATTGATGGAGATTTGATTGCTGGTGGCAATATTGATTTGGGCACTGATTGTAATTCCACCATCAATCTACATGGAAATGCAACTTTTGATTGTGATGTAAATATTGATTCCAATCTTAATGTTGGTGGCAATTTAGTTGTTGAAGGAAATGAAATTATCCTTGGTAAACCTGGTGGAAATTGTAAACCAGGTGATACAAATATTGATTTAAATGGTGATGCAAATATTCAGTGTGATACTAATATTGGTGGGGATTTAACAGTTGATGGTGATGCAACCATTGGTAGTGGGTGTGGCAATTCTGATATTACACTTGATGGTGCAACAACCATTGAGTGTGACTTAACTGTAAATGGCGAGAACATTATTATTGGTAATCCTGCAACTGGTTGCTCACCTGGTAATGTTATTAACCTGAATGGTGACACCACTATTAGTTGCGATTTAACAGCTAATGGTGATATTTCACTGGGTACTGACTGTAATAATGCAATTGATTTGCATGGTGATATCACTGGCGACTGCAATATGACAATTGCAGGTCCAGAAATCATTCTTGGAACTCCTGGTGGAACATGTGACACAATTGATTTAAATGGTGAGGTATCAATTGAATGTGGTACCACGATTGGTGGGGACCTTGATGTTCAAGGTAGTGTGGATTTGGGTTCAGGAAATTGCTCAACCACACCTATCAACATTCATGGAATCACCACCATTGATTGTAACTTAACAGTTAATGGCGAAGAAGTTAATTTAGGCAACCCCAACAATCCTTGTGTTTCGAACATTATCAACCTGCATGGTGAAACTAATATTGATTGTGATACAAATGTCTCAGGGAATTTGAATGTTGATGGGGACTCAAGTTTAGGTACTGACTGTGGAAATAATGTTGATATCAATGCTGAGTTGCTCGCCCACTGCAATATCACTGGGGATAAGGATCTAAACTTACTGGGAGATGCGAATATTGGAACTGACTTGATCGTTGGTGGCAATACAACCCTTGGTTCTGGTTGTTCTCCAACCTCAAACACAATCATCAATTCCACATTAGATGTAAAATGTGACACAACAATTGATGGAGATTTAACAGTTGATGGTAATATTGAATCTGTTAACGGTATCTTTATTGGTGATGGACAGGGATTGATTAATCTCAATATTCCTGCATCCATGACATTCATGGGTGATATTGATGTTTCTCAGAGTCCAACATCACAAGGAATCACCAACCCAAAAACTGGTGATTTTTATCTGAATAATAATGGAGATGGCACAACACCTGCTAAAAATGCTCACCCAGATTGGGTTGGTATTTCTGGTGTATCTGTTACACTCAATCGCCATGTCATTTACACTGTTGAGAATAAGTGGATTCTTGGATCCACAATGGATGTTAGTGGATATGTAACTTTAGGCACTTTCCAAACTATCACTGAAAGCAAAATCTTTGAGAAGAACATCACTGTTGGAACCGACTCATCCAACCTTGCTTTGTTTAAATCTGAAATCATTGGCAATGAAAATGTAAGGTTTGATAAGGACTTAGTTGTTAAACAAAACACAACACTTGGTTCAGGTTGCACAAACACACTAATCATCGATGCAACTACAACTGCACTCTGTGATTTCACCATCAATGGAAGTCTTGATGTTGGTAGATCAGTTGACATCACTGATGACTTGGTAGTGGGTGGTAACACTACACTTGGTAGTGGTTGTGGAGTTTCAACACTCACTGTTGATTCTGCAACTTCATTCAAGTGTGGTGTAGATATTGGCATTCCTGGATCTTGTACAGGAATGTTGAATGTTTATTCACCTCAAACAAATCACTGTGATGTGATTATGAGAAAGGATCTCCTAATTGAAGGGGATACTGAGATGGAGGGTTACCTGGAAGTTGATGGTAACATTACTGGGCATTCAAATCTTGTTATTGATAAGAACGCCACTATTGGAAGTGGATGCTCAAACCTCACAACACTAAACTCAAAGTTAGATGTGAAGTGTGAAGCAAACATTGATGGCGACTTAACTGCTAATGGATCTGTTGATTTAGGAAGTGGGGGGTGCTCAACAACACCAATCAACCTTCATGGTGAAACAACTATTGATTGTGATTTGGATGTTAAGCAAGATACCAATATTGATGGTAGTTTGAATGTTGATGGTTCAGTTGATCTTGGTAGTGGAGATTGCACAACAACTCCTATCAATATTCATGGTGTGGTGAATATTGATTGCAATACAACTGTTGGTGGCAATCTACAAGTTGATGGCAACGGAAATATTGATGGCAACTTAGGTGTAGATGGGAACATTACTGGTGGTGGCAACTTAGATATCACTGGTTCTGTTGATCTTGGAAGTGGAGATTGCACAACAACGCCAATTAATATTCATGGAGTAACCACCATTGATTGTGATACTAATGTGGGTGGTAATCTTCAAGTTGATAAGAATACCAATATTGATGGTAATCTTACTGCTGATGGAACCATTGAGCTTGGAAGTGGAGGGTGCTCAACAACCCCAATTAACATTCACGGACACATTAATGCTGATTGTGATCTGAATCTTGATGGAACTGGTAATATTGGTGGTGATCTCAATTTAAATGGCACAGGTAATATTGGTGGTGATCTGAATGTTGATGGATCAGTTGACCTTGGTAAAGGTGGCTGTGGGGACACTCCAGTTAACATTCATGGAGTAGTAAACATTGATTGTAATACCAATGTTGGTGGCAATCTAAATGTTGATGGTAATGGAACCATTGATGGAAATTTAGGAGTTGATGGAAACATTACTGGTGGTGGCAATTTAGATATCAGTGGTTCTGTTGATTTAGGAAGTGGTGGCTGTGGGGACACTCCAGTTAACATTCATGGAGTTACCAACATTGATTGTAATACAAATGTTGGTGGCAATCTGAATGTTGATGGATCAGTTAACCTTGGTAAAGGTGGCTGTGGGGACACTCCAGTTAACATTCACGGACACATTAATGCTGATTGTGATCTCAATTTAAATGGCAC
>BB_Man_B_Liq_inBBDRAFT_1000012_pt1 | contig 25568 bp, 24 predicted proteins | sample BBManParaguerPR_4_FD_10244 | JGI IMG/M metagenome (IMG submission 10244) | reverse complement strand
TGATGTGCTGCCCGTGACGGGGGGCGTGGCCGTTGTCGCCGATAACACATGGCGCGCCTTTCAAGCAGTGGATGCGGTCGAATGTCAGTGGGGCCAATCGCCGTTGCCCGCCACGATGGACGGGCATTGGACCGCGATTGAGGCCGCCTTTGTCGAGGAAAAGCGCGATTCCACCAACCGTGATTTGGGCGATTGCGATGCGGCCTTGGCCACGGGCGATGCACTGCAGGCGACCTATCGCGCCCCCTATCTGGTGCATGCCCCGCTAGAGCCGGTAAACGCCACCGTCCTGGTGGGTGATGGCCGCGTTGATGTTTGGACCGGGACCCAAATCCCCCGATTTGTCCAAAACAATGTCGCCAAAATCGCAGGCGTTGAACCGGACCAAGTGCATGTGCATGTTCTGATGATGGGCGGCAGTTTTGGCCACCGGCTTGAGGATGACGTTGTGCGCCAAGCGGCGGAAATTGCCGTGGCGCATCGCGGGCGCCCCATCAAATTGACCTATACCCGCGAAGAGGACGTCACACACGATTATCCCCGCCCGCTGGCCATGGCCCGCGCCCAGGGGCAAATTTCAGACGGCGGGATTAAAACCGTTGATTTGCAAATTTCTAGCCCATCGGTCATGGGGTCACAGTTGGGCCGCCAAGGGTTTCCCGCGGCCGGACCCGATGCCCAGATCGTGGCAGGGGCATGGGAACAACCCTTTGCGATCGAAAACTACCGCGTGCGCGGATACAAACCCGATTTGGCCACACCGATCAGTTCGTGGCGATCCGTTGGGGCATCGCAAAACGCATTTTTCCACGAAAGCTTTTTCGATGAGCTGTGCCATGCGGCGGGGGTTGATCCCGTGGCGGAACGTTTGCGTCTGTGCGATCATGACGACAGCCGACAGGTGATCCAAGCGGCGGCAGAAATGGCGAACTGGGGTGCCGATTTGGGGCCAAACCGTGCGCAGGGTTTTGCGTTTTGCATGTCCTTTGGTGTGCCCGTGGCCGAGGTTGTGCAAATCAGTCAAACGGATCAGGGCATTAAACTGGATGCCGTCTTTGTCGCCGCTGACGTGGGCAAAGTGTTGGATCCTGTGAATTTCGAAAACTTGGTTCAGGGGGGTGTTTTGTGGGGGCTAGGCCATGCGATCATGGGCGAAACCACCTATACCGATGGCGCCATGGATCAAAACAATTTCGACAGTTTTGAAAGCCTGCGGTTATATCAAACCCCGCAGATTTCGGTGCTTGGTCTGGAATTGGGTGCACGCGTGCGCGGGATCGGGGAACCCCCTGTGCCGCCAGCGGCACCGGCCTTGGCCAATGCAATTTTTGCCCTGACGGGGCAACGATTGCGTGAAATGCCATTCCAGAAATTCGTGGATTTTGCATGAAAAAGGGGGCGCAATGCCCCCTTTTACCTGTTGTGTTGACCTGTGAAACAGGGATCAGTCGCGTGTACCCGCAAAGCGCGTTTGCCATTCTTCGCGTTCATCATCGGTGATTTTACGGAATAATACATCCGGCACGCTAAAGGTATGTCCAACAGGCAGCATGTTTAGCGCAGCCGTGACATCATCGGGCCAGCTGTCATCATCGCAGTGCATGGCCGCCAATAATGTCGCCTTGGCATCGGGAATAAACGGACCCGACAGCACCGCATAGATGCGGATCAGGTTCAATGCCAAACGAACCTGTGCGGCGGCCTGTTCTGGGTTTTCCTTGAATGTCGACCATGGCGCGGCAGATTGCAGATATTCGTTGCCAATCACCCAAATGGCCCGCAGTTCACTGGCCGCTTTGCGGACCTCGATGGCCTGCATGTGGGTTTCATAGGCGCGAATGCGGGTGGTCATTTCGTCAATAACCGCCTGTTCCGCATTCCCCCAAGTGCCACCTTCGGGGACGACTTCGCCAAATTTTGACCGACAGAATTTGGTAATGCGGCTGACAAAGTTGCCTAAAACATCTGCCAAATCTTTATTGACCGAGGCTTGGAAATTTTCCCATGTAAATTCGGCGTCCGAACTCTCTGGCGCGTGGCTGAGCAGCCACCAGCGCCAGTAATCAGCCGGCAAAATCTCCAAGGCCTGATCCATGAACACACCGCGCCCGCGTGATGTACTGAATTGGCCGCCGTCATAGTTCAGGTAATTAAACGATTTGATGTAATCGACCAATTTCCACGGCTCGCCCGATCCCAGGATCGTGGAGGGGAATGACAATGTGTGAAACGGCACGTTATCTTTGCCCATGAACTGGGTATAGGTGACGTCATCGGCCCCCTTGTCTGTGCGCCACCAGCGTTCCCAATTGTCGCCCTTGCCGGCGTTGACCCATTCTTGGGCGCAGGCGATATATTCGATGGGCGCGTCGAACCAGACATAGAACACCTTGCCCTCCATCCCGGGCCAATCGGCGTCGCCTTTCTTGACGGGGATGCCCCAATTCAGATCGCGCGTGATGCCGCGGTCTTGCAATCCGTCACCGTCGTTTAACCATTTCTTGGCAATCGAGGTCGTTAAAATGGGCCAATCGGTTTTGCTGTCGATCCATGCCTCTAGCTGATCTTTCATCTGCGATTGACATAGGTACAGGTGCTTGGTTTCGCGCATTTCCAAATCAGACGATCCGGAAATGGTGGAATAGGGGTTGATCAGATCAACAGGGTCCAATTGCTTGGTGCAGTTATCACATTGGTCGCCCCGCGCACTGTCAAAGCCGCAGTTGGGGCAGGTCCCTTCGATGTAACGATCGGGCAGGAAACGGCCGTCTGCGTTGGAATACATCTGTGTTTCCGACACCTCGCGGATCAGACCTTGGTCGGCCAAGCGGCCGGCAAAATGTTGGGTCAGGGCGTGGTTTTCAGGGCTAGAGGATCGGCCAAAATGATCAAACGACAGGCGAAACCCATCGGCGATTTCGGCCTGAACAGCATGCATTTCGGCACAATATTCCGCAACAGGTTTGCCGGCCTTGGCGGCTGCGATTTCTGCGGGGGTGCCGTGTTCGTCGGTGGAACACAAAAACATCACCTCATTGCCGCGGGCGCGCTGATAGCGGGCGAATAAATCCGCTGGCAGCTGGCTGCCCACAAGGTTGCCCAAGTGTTTGATCCCATTGATATAGGGGATCGCTGATGTAATCAGATGACGTGCCATGTGATACCTATTGCTTGCGTTTGCCTTTCCCTACACCAGAAATCTGATGGGGGAAAGGGTTAGTGCGGCTTGCTGCGACGGTCGCGCGCGCGGGCCATCAAACGCCCAATGGTAAAGGATGTGCGCGGTGCATAGACATAGGGGGTTTTGGCCAAGGGCGCGCGGCCGGCCCGCATACGGATGATCCCGAAAATGACCAGCGCGACATGACCTGCCGCAATCAAGATAAACATCGCGGGCGGGCCAAAGGTTTCAATCAGCACGGACGCGGTATAGGGTGCCGCAATCGCCCCGATGGCATAGAAAAACATCAGTGCGGCGGATAATTCAACGCGTTCCTCGGTCGTGGCGAAATCGTGCGCGTGGGCGGCGGCAACCGAATAGATCGGGAATGTGGTAAACCCGAATATCGCGGCCAGCACAAATATTGTCGTCGTATCATGCGCGGGCCAAAATATGGTGATCGCACAGCTGCCGATCGCGGCCGCCGACAGCCATATCAACACCCAGCGTCGATCAAATTTATCGGCCAACCATCCCGTTGGATATTGTGCCAATGCCCCCCCAACCACAAAGGCTGCCAGGAAATAGGCGATCGCATCGGTGGTCAATCCAACCCCTTGACCATAAAGCGGACCGACCATGCGAAACGATGCCGCGGACAATGCCGCCACAACCACTGCCGCCGTGGCCAGCGGGGATTTTTGTATTGCCAACATGGGGCGCAATTTCGGTGCGCTGGGCGTGATGGGTTGGGTGACCCGTGTCAGCGTTAGCGGCAATAGTGCGGCACAGCATAATAATGCAAGCAAGTTATAGGATACATAGCTTGCAGGTTCTAGAATGCTGATGAACAGCTGGGCGGTCAGCGATGCGCCCATATCGACAATGCGATAGGTTGCCATTGCCTGTCCGCGGGTTTCATTGGTGACTTTGGACTGTAACCATGCCTCGACCACGGTGTAACAACCCGCAACGCACAGCCCCATCGCCACCCGCATCAATGCCCAGGCCGTGGGGTCAATCACCAGCATATGGGCCAATAATCCAATCGTTCCCATCGCGATAAAGGCGGCAAAGGCGCGCGAATGACCCACACTGCCCATCAATCGCGGGGCGATCCAACAGCCGATAAAGAACCCGATAAAATGCGCAGATCCCAGCATACCGATTTGTTTGGTATCAAACCCCAATGCCAACCCTGACAGCGCATCTAACGGCCCCACACCCCCGCTGGAAATTTGCAAGAGTGTGACAGATAAAAACAGGGCCGTAAAAGATATCAGTAATCGCATACCAAAACCTTAACCGCAGAATGGGGCGATGTTTTGCCCTTAGCGACCAAAGCGTCGTAACTGAACATTATTTCACAATTTCATGATGCGATGCGGTTTTGTTGGGGGGTGGCCTGTATGTGTGCCCCTTTCCAGATGATATTCCATGATGCGGGGGGCATCATGCGTGCGCGGGTGCGATGCAGTGTCCAACATAAATTGCCCAGGCCCGTCTGCCCATTGGGTGTCATATGCCATCGCGTTTCCACACCGGGGCATCCGCCCTGCGATGGGGTCAGCAACAGGGTCACAGGCGCGCGGCCTGTGGGGTCGGCTGTGCTGGCCAAATGTAATCTGCGAATTTGCGTTAATGTGGGGAAATCGTTGAACTGGCCAATCACCACGGGCGCGGCGGCCGATCGCAGGCTGTCCTCGATCAGGGTCAGGCCGTCTATGGTGCGGGCATAGCGGGCAATAATCAAACGGTTTGGGTTGATATAGCGGTGAAATCCATCGGGGTTTAACGCCAAGGGCATGCTGCGTGGACTGGCCCAAATAATGGGGCCTTGGGTGCATCGGGCCACCATAAACGCAAAGCTGTGCTGGCCTGCGCCTGAACATTCATGCACACGGCCCAGTGCCAACGCGGTTCGATCAAAAATCGTGATCCCCGTGGGTTCGCGGTATGTAGATGGTTTTAACGCTGCATAGGTCATGATTCACATATAACATGTTCTTGCTTTGTTCTCAATGTTTTTTGCCATTTTCAATTTGACACGCGGGTGCCGATCTGTACCGTACCCGCAACCAAGCAGGAGATGTCACATGAAAATGAACCCCCTCGGGCGAACCGGTCTAAGCGTGTCAGAATTATGTCTGGGCACCATGACCTATGGTACGCAAACGGATATCAATGATGCCCATCGTCAAATTGAACGGGCCCTGGATGCAGGTATTAATTTCATCGATACCGCCGAAATGTATCCGGTTAACCCCATTTCGCGTGAAACCACTGGCCGGACCGAAGAATACATCGGGGCATGGATCGAAAAAAATCCCGCGCGGCGCGGCGACTATATCCTGGCCACAAAACATTCCGGCCAAGGATTCGCACATGCCCGTGATGGCGCGCCGATTTCATCAAAAACGATTTCCGACACGATCGAAGGCAACCTGCGCCGGTTGAAAACGGATTATATCGATATTTACCAATTCCATTGGCCCAATCGCGGATCCTATATGTTCCGCAAAAATTGGCACTATGACCCGTCATCGCAAAACCGTCAGGAAACCGTTGACAATATGTTGGACTGCCTGAACACGCTGCAAACCCATGTTGACAAAGGCAACATTCGCCACTTTGGCCTATCGAATGAGAGCGCATGGGGCACCGCGCAATGGCTCCGCCTGTCCGAAGATCACGGACTGCCCCGCGTCGTGACCATGCAAAACGAATATTCGCTGCTGTGTCGGCTGTATGATACCGATATGGCCGAATTATCCGTGAACGAAGATGTAGGATTGATCGCCTTTTCCCCCTTGGCGGCGGGATTGTTGACGGGGAAATATCAACAAGGTGCCGTGCCAAATGGATCACGCATGTCGATCAATGGGGATCTGGGCGGGCGCATGACAGACCGTGTGTTGCCTGCGGTTCAGGCCTATCTGGATGTGGGGCAAAAACATGGGGTTGATCCTGTGCACATGGCGCTGGCGTGGTGTCGGACGCGGCCCTTTATGGCCTCGGCGATTTTTGGGGCAACCACATTCGACCAGCTAGACCATATCCTGAAATCGGTGGATGTTACCCTGACACAGGACTGTTTGGACGATATCGCCACAACGCACAAAGCGCATCCAATGCCATATTAATCGCGAATGTCGTTGCGCAGGTCATCCAGCAGGTCAGGTAATTCGCGGCTGGTGATCTGCGCCTGACGGATCAGACTGTCGAAATGGTCGGTAAAGCTGGCGATCCGATCAGCATCGCGAAACACCAAATAATTCTGCCCCAGATAGACCACCGCCAACAAAGGCCCAAAAATGGTGATCGGGGCAGAAAACAACATCCTGGCGTCAAAAACATAGATCCGCGTACGCGGGTAAAACACCGTTGCAAAATCGCGAAACCGGTCCAATTGGTCCCGTCGCATGTCGGCCGACAACCCCGCATAATACCCCTGACCCCGGGCTAAGGATTGTATTTCATGCAGGGGAAAGGCGATTTCATAATCCGATTTTGAATGGCGCATCCAATCCAACCGATCGCGCGATGCCCCGATGGCCTGTTGTGTGGTGCGTCCCAAATGGGGGGCGTATTCCCATTCCAGCAAGGCGTCGGATTTGAACATATCGGGCAGGGCGGCGGGAACGTGGCGAATTTTATATCCTGCAGCCTGCTGGTGCCATTCGAAAATCTGTTCGTCCACCATGGCCCGCGGCGCATGGGTTAATTCCATTGATGCCGCTAACAAATCCGCAGCACGTTCGGGCCGATCAGACAGACCCAGTAGCCAATCGGCTGAAACGCCCAGCGCACTGGCGCATTCGCCGACAAACTGGGCATTGGGCAATCGTGCGCCACGGTCTGAAAGCACTTGGGACACGGTGGATCGTTCCACCCCAATATCCCGTGCCAGCGCGGATTGGGTGATATTGCGATCCTCGATCGCCTGGCGCAGCCGTTCGCGAAATTGGCTGGCGCGATGTCGTTTGTCTAATTTTGTATTCATGTGGTTATTTATATCACATATNTNTTGAATTGTTAATAATCTGATGAATTGTGCACATCGCATTCACTGCGTAACCCTGTATCCAAGGGGGCAATATGCAAAACAGACAGAATTCATCCATTGAATGGCCGACCTTGGTCTTGATCGCTGTGGCCTATGGTGGTTTTTTTGGCGCATCTTTTGGGCTTTATCCGGCGGTGCCCGTATTTGCATGGGTGGTTATGGTCATCTGTGCAACGCTGCATTCGTCGCTGTCGCACGAAGTATTGCACGGACATCCCTTGCGCAATCAATGGTTGAATGAAGTCTTGATTTTCCCTGCTCTGGGATTGTTTATCCCCTATCTGCGGTTCAAGGATACGCATTTGGCCCATCATTACGACGAGTATCTGACCGACCCCTATGATGATCCCGAAAGCAATTATTTGGATCCAGCGCGTTGGGCGGGGTTGCCGACGCTGGTTCAGTTTATATTGCGCATCAACAACACGCTGTTGGGGCGTATCATTGTTGGGCCGATGGTGTCCCTGATTGTGTTTTACGGGTCGGATTTGAAACTGGCCATCCAAGGAAACAGACGCATTTGGGTCAGCTGGGCGATGCATGTTCCCGCCGTCGGGATGGTGGGATATGTCCTGATCCATTGGGCGCAGGTTCCGATGTGGTATTGGGTTGCATCATCCTATGCGGCGATGGGCATTTTGAAAATTCGCACGTTTTTGGAACACCAAGCCCATGATAAACCCCGTGGCCGCACCGTTGTGATCGAGGATCGCGGGCCGCTGGCGCTGTTGTTTCTGAACAACAACTTTCATGCCGTTCATCATGCCCATCCCAAGGTCGCGTGGTATGAATTACCCCGGATGTTTGATCGGGGGCGCGATAGCTATCTGACGAAAAACTTTGGCTATTATTACAAAAACTATGGCCATATTTTCGCGCGTCACCTGCTGCGTGCAAAGGATCCCGTGCCGCATCCCCTGCGCCCCGACCCAGACCTGCGCCGCGATTAACGGGTGGCGCAAAGATCAGTCGGGCATCGGACGTCCGTGTAATTGCAAAAACAGGTTCTCTTCGTCATCGTTTTTGTAAAACGGCACTGTTGCGGGGGGCTGTGACGGGTCGCCATGGCGGGCCACCTCGGCCAGAACAACTTCGGTGATAAAGGGCAGGTCGAAATTTCGCACCTCGGACAGGGGGATCCATGTCAGATGGGATAATTCGTCTGAGGCCTGGGAAAAATCGTCCAAATCACTGGCCAAATCAGCCGCATCTATCATAAAAAACCGCGCATCAAATCGGCGCGGGCGACCGGGTGGCGTGATGGCGCGGAACACAAATTTCAACGCGCGCGCATCGGGCACATAGCCTCGCTGGGCAAAGTCGACCCAATCCGCCTGTGGCGCATCAGACCACGCACCCTGCGCGCCCAAAATCAAACCCGTTTCCTCCCATAATTCGCGAATGGCGGCCACGGTTAGGGCGCGGGCTAGGGCTGGATCGCTTTCAAATGTCAGGCGGGTGGCGCAGGGGTCGGCAATGGGATGGGCCAAATTGATGTGATGGTCCTGGGCATCCACAGCCCCACCGGGAAACACAAATTTATTGGGCATAAAGGCCGCTTGCGCCCCGCGTTGTCCCATCAGAACACGGGTCTGATCGGCATCGCGCCGTAATACGATAATGGTTGCCGCGTTGCGTATTGCCGTTTTATCCATCAAACCAGCCCTGTTGTGGCGCGCGCTGACCTAGTCAAACCCATGCATATGACGCGCCCATTGGAACCCCACAATTGCCCCCTTAAGACGGGGCAAAAGATAGAGTGATAGTCCAACACAACCAATGGCAAAGATTGTAAATAACATCAAGGGTTCTGGCCGCCATTTCTGAAACACATAAAGCAGCGCAGGCGCCATAATGTGGCCAACGATCAAAATCGTCAGATATGCGGGGCCATCGTCGGCACGGTGATGAAACAATTCCTGCCGACACACAGCACAGGTTTTATGCACCGTCAGATATCCGCTCAGCAACGGACCTTTGCCACAGTTTGGGCATTTGCGGCACCATCCGCGCCACATGGCAGGATAGGTGGGGCGATCGACGTGATCATGTGCAGACATGTGCGAATCCTTGTTCCGGCAACAGAGGGTCAGTCTGCGGTATTTTGGGGGCGCTGTCATTGCGGCGGGGTGTCGCAAAAAAACGCGCTTATGTGCGACGGAATATCGGGCGTGGTGCGTATCACAGGCATCACAGTTCGAAAATACCCAAATCAGGAGGTTTCAATGAACGAACGTCGTATTGGTGCAATAGTTGCAGTTTCTTTGTTGCTGTCGGCCGGCTGGGTTGCCGCAGCGGGGCAATCGGGTGGCGATCATGGTCGTAAAATGGGCCATCCACCGCGTCCTATGATCAATTTTGAACAGGCCGATATGAATGGCGATGGTCAATTGACCAAAGAGGAATTGGAACAATTCGCAAAAACCCAGTTTTCCCAATCGGACACAAACCAGGACGGATTTTTAGACAGCACCGAATTGGCCGCGGATATGTCCAAGCGGATGCAAGAACGGATCAAGCGAAATGGCGCCCGCATGATATCCAAGCTGGATGAAAACGGCGATGGCAAACTAAGTTTTGACGAATTGAACAATCGTATGGCCAAACGTGGGGACAAAATGTTTGACCGCATGGATCGCAATGGTGATGGGACCCTGTCTGCGGATGAATTGGCGCGTATGGAAAAACGCGGCAAACATAAGTGGCGCAAGTCCGATCATGGCCATGACAACGATTGATCGCTGTTCACTGTAACCGCAATGGTGTAACACCGGATCATGACGCGAACCTATCCCCCAGATTTGCACACCGCCCCTGATGATGCCCTGTTGGTGCTGTTTGCCAACGGATCGCAACAGGCGGCCCAAGTGTTGGTGGCGCGGTTGATGCCACGGGTTTTTGCGCAGGCCTATCACCGATTGAACAGCCGCGCAGATGCCGAGGATGTGGCGCAAGAGGCCTTTGTCCGGTTATGGCGTGTCGCGCCGGATTGGAAACAAGATCGGGCCAAGGTGACAACATGGCTGTACCGCGTTGTTGAAAACCTGTGTATCGATCGTCTGCGCCGGCGTGGTCGGACGACCGATATGGGGCAGGTGGCGTTGGATCCGGTTGATCCCAGCCCCAGCGCTGCCGCCCGGATGCAAAACACAACACGCGCCGCCGCATTGTATGATGCGTTGAAACAGTTGCCCCAGCGGCAGGCGCAGGCCATTCGTCTGCGTCACCTTGACGAACGATCAAACGATGAAATTGCCGATATCATGGACCTGACGGTCGATGCCGTCGAAAGTTTACAGGCCCGGGGCCGTCGAAAATTGGCCGCCCTCTTGAACGATCACCTTTCTGCATTAGGATATCAAGATGAAACACTCTGACCCGAATTCCCCTGATCCGAGCGATTTCGATGCCACGTTGGACGCCTATTTCCAATCCGCACGCGGTGGGGTGCCCAAAGTGGATGCGGATTTTATGCAGCGCGTGATGGATCAGATCCCAACGCCGCCGTCCAGTGTGATAACCCCAACCGGTGCTGACACGGTCGCGGGTGCCAGCCGACCTTGGTGGAAACAAATTTTTGCAGAAATTGGTGGTTGGCCCACAGTGACGGGTTTGGCCACGGCCGGTATTGTGGGGGTGTGGATTGGTCTGACAGGAAACAGCATTTGGGGGCTGTCGTTCGATCAATTTCAGGCCAGCGCCGAATTTGTAGACCCGTTTTTGGGATATGACCTAAGTTACCTTGAGGGCTGATATGACACAGACATCCAATACCAAACGCCGCGTGATGCGCTGGGCACTGATTATATCACTGGGGATTAACTTGGTTGTGATTGGCACCGCCATTGGCGTGGTCACACGGTTTGGGGCGCATTTCGATCGCCCGTCGCCTGTGGGGCCTGCGTCACTCTATGTGCGGGCCCTGTCGCATGACAGCCGCCGTGCCTTGGGGCGCGAAATGCGTCAGGGGGGACGTGATGGGGGTGCCCGTGATCACAAACACAATCGCGAAATTTTCCAACAGGGCTATATCGCGGTGATTGAAATACTGCGCGCCCCAACATTGGACCAGGACGCACTGCGGCGTGTTTTATCGGACCAGGCGCAATTTTCACAACAGCGCCTGGATCGCGCACGCGGCGCATTGGTCCAGCATATTGGTTCAATGACCCAGGCAGACCGCCGTGCCTATGCCGATACCCTTGAGGGAATGATCAATCGGCGTGATTGATCAGCCGTATTGTGCAACAGGCGATCCCGCAATCGCCGCCATATTCAACAACCCCCGCGCGGTGATGGACGGGGTGACAATATGGGCGCGATTGCCCATGCCCATCAGAATTGGCCCAACCTCTAATCCACCGGCCCGCATTTTCAGGATGTTGCGCACACCAGATGCCGCATCGGCATGGGCGAAAATCAACACGTTCGCGACACCCTCTAAACGGTTGCTGGGCATGACGCGCGCGCGCAATTCTGGGTCCAATGCGGCATCGATGTTCATTTCGCCTTCGTATTCGAAATCAAGGTTCTGGCGGTCCAGTATGGCCAAGGCATCGCGCAACCGCTGACCTGTCGCGCAGGCTGTGGATCCGAATTGCGACTGCGCACACAGCGCGATTTTGGGTGCCAGGCCAAAGCGACGCACATGGCGCGCGGCCCCGATGACGGTCTGTGCGATATGTTCGGGCGTTGGTTCGGCCCGCACATGCGTATCCCCAATGAACAACGGCCCATCCTCTAGGATCATCAGAGACAATGCACCATGGGGGGACAAGGCCTGGGTGCCCAAGACCTGCTCGATATAGTTCAAATGCCAGCGATATTCCCCAAAGGTGCCACAAATCAGGCTGTCGGCCTCTTGGCGGTGCACCATCACGGCACCGATCGCGGTCGTGTTTGTGCGCATGATGGCCTTGGCCAAATCCGGGGTCACGCCGCGCCGGCACATCAAATCGTGATATGTGCCCCAATAATCGCGATAGCGCGGGTCATTTTCAGGGTTAACCACGGCAAAGTCGCGATCAGGCCGTATTGTCAGGCCAAAGCGTTCGCAGCGCTGTTCGATCACCTCGGGGCGGCCAATCAGGATCGGGTTTTCGCGCGTTTCCTCAAGGATTGCTTGGGCTGCACGCAACACGCGTTCGTCCTCGCCTTCGGCAAAGACGATTTTGCGGGCGTGTTTGCGGGCGGCTTCAAACACGGGGCGCATCAGCAGGGCCGATTTGAACACGTTTTGGTTCAGTTTTTCGCGATAGGCCTGCAAATCGTCGATCGGACGGGTGGCTACACCTGTTTCCATGGCCGCCTTGGCCACGGCACTGGACACAACCGCCGATAGCCGCGGGTCAAAGGGTTTGGGGATCAAATAATCTGCGCCAAATGTCATAGCTTCGCCGCGATAGGCGGCGGCGGCCTCGGCACTGGTTGTGGTGCGGGCCAGCTCGGCAATGCCTTTGATGCAGGCAACCTTCATGTCGTCGTTGATTTCTGTGGCCCCAACGTCCAATGCGCCGCGGAAAATGAACGGAAAACACAGCACATTGTTGACCTGATTGGGGAAATCGCTGCGCCCAGTGGCCATGATGGCATCAGGGGCCACCGCGCGGGCCGCATCGGGCATGATTTCTGGGTTGGGGTTGGCCAGCGCAAAAATGATCGGCTTGCGGGTCATTTTCGACACCATATCCGGGGTCAGCACATTGGGTCCGGACAGACCCAAAAACATATCGGCGCCCTCGATCACATCTGCCAGTGTCCGGGGCTGATCCCCTTGGGCAAAGGCCGCCTTTTGGTCGGTCATATCCTCGGTTCGGCCCTGATAGACCAGCCCTTGGATGTCGCACAGCCAAATGTTTTCCCGCTTGGCCCCCAGTTTCATCAACATGTTCAAACAGGCAATGCCCGCGGCCCCGCCGCCTGTTGATACGATTTTAATGTCGGCAATATTTTTTCCCGCGACGATCAACGCATTGGTTGCGGCGGCACCGACAACAATCGCTGTTCCGTGTTGGTCATCGTGAAAGACGGGGATATTCATCCGCTCGCGGCAGATTTTTTCGACGATAAAGCAATCTGGCGCCTTGATATCTTCTAGGTTAATCGCGCCAAAGGTGGGTTCTAGGGCGCAGACAATATCGGCCAATTTCTCTGGGTCACTCTCATTCACTTCGATGTCGAAACAATCGATATTGGCGAATTTCTTGAATAAAACAGCCTTACCCTCCATCACGGGTTTTGAGGCAAGCGCACCAATATTGCCCAGCCCTAAAACGGCCGAGCCGTTCGATACAACCGCCACCAAATTGCCCCGCGCTGTATAGCGGCTGGCATTGTCGGGGTTGTTTTTGATTTCGATCGAAGCCTCGGCCACGCCGGGGGAATAGGCCCGGGCCAGGTCACGGCCATTTGCCATTGGTTTGCTGGCGCGAATTTCCAATTTTCCGGGCTTGGGGAATTCGTGGTAATGCAGGGCGGCAAGGCGGGCGGCGTCAGCTGGCGTATCGGTCATCGTATCCTCATGAACTAATAGTTTAATATTAAACTATTGCGCGACATCAGGAAAGGGGAATTTGTTTCGATTTTTTTGAAACACTTGGTGTAAATGGCCAACTTGTCGTTGCCTCGCTGGATCAACGGTCATAAACTTAGACCATAAAAACATAAGGATTTTAAAATGACGCTGGCCCAAGCTGCAAAAAACATTCGTAAAAATGCCTATGCCCCCTATTCTGGGTTTCAGGTTGGGGCCGCAATTCGAACGCCGTCGGGTGACATATTTTGCGGGGTGAACGTCGAAAACGTCGCCTATCCCGAAGGGACCTGCGCCGAAGCGGGCGCAATTGCGGCCATGGTGGCCGCAGGGCAGACGGAAATCGCCCAGGTCTACGTTATTGCCGACAGCCCCGATCCGGTACCACCCTGCGGGGGATGCCGACAAAAACTGGCAGAATTTGCCCAAGGTTCGGTTCAGGTCACGATGGCCACAACGGGCGGTCAAGAAAAAACCGTGACAGTGGCCGATTTATTGCCAGGCGCCTTTGGCAAGGGACATATGGACCTTGGCTGAGTTTAACGCAGCCCAATTTATCTGGTCCTTGCGCCAGGGTCAGGATCCATCATCGCATGATATCGGACAATTTGCATGCGGACTGGCGGACGGGTCTATCAGTGATGCGCAGGCAGGCGCCTTTGCCATGGCGGTCTGTTTGCGTGGATTGTCTGAACAGGGCTGTGCTGATCTGACATTGGCCATGCGCGACAGCGGACGCGTGTTACGCTGGGCTGTGGATGGTCCTGTGCTGGATAAACATTCCACGGGCGGCGTGGGCGATTGCGTTTCGCTGGTGCTGGCGCCGATGTTGGCGGCTGCGGGCGTTTATGTGCCTATGATTTCGGGCCGCGGTTTGGGGCATACGGGCGGGACGCTGGATAAACTGGATGCCATTCCCGGGGTTCAAACCGCGCTGGATCAATCGCGGATGCATGACATTGTGGGGCAGGTGGGGTGTGTCATCGCCAGTGCCTCGGCCGATTTGGCCCCTGCGGATCGACGCCTTTATGCGGTGCGCGATGTCACGGGTACGGTGGACAGTGTTGAATTGATCACAGCGTCAATTTTGTCGAAAAAACTGTCGGCGGGGCTGGGCGGTTTGGTGCTGGATGTCAAATGCGGCACGGGCGCATTCATGAAAACAACGGACGCCGCAGAACAGTTGGCGCGATCCTTGGTGCGTGTGGCAAATCTGGCAGGATGCCCGACAACAGCGTTGATCACCGCAATGGATGAACCCATTGCGCCTGCTGCGGGAAACGCGTTGGAAATTGACGCCAGCCTGCGTGTTTTGACCGGTCTGGATCACGGCGCACTGCGGGACCTGTCGCTGGATTTGGGCCAAGAATTGTTGGTGCATCATACCGGCGTGTCACCGGATGCGGCGCGCCGGAAATTGGCGCAAATTCTGGACAGCGGGCAGGCGGCAGACAGATTTGGTCATATGATCCGTTTGATGGGGGGGCCAACGCAGTTGGTGGAAAACTGGTCCCGCTATTTGCCCGAGGCCCCGGTGATCCAACAGGTGCCCAGCCCTGCCGCAGGCGTGATACAGGGATGGAATGCCCAAGCCTTGGGCGAGGTTGTGATCGATCTGGGCGGCGGTCGTCGAGTTGAGGCGGATAAAATTGATCCGGCCGTTGGATTGGATCAAATTCAACGGATCGGAACCGACGTGACCCTTGGTCAGCCCTTGGCATGCGTGCATGCGGCCCGTATGGATCAGGCGCAGGCCGCGGTGGCCAAAATTCAGGCCGCGGTTGATATTTCCCATGATGCCAAGCCACACGATGGGGCATTGGTGCTGGCAAGGATTGATTAAATGGCACGTGTATTTTTAATTGTTATGGACTCTGTTGGTATCGGGGGCGCCCCGGATGCCGACCAGTATTACAATGGCGATGTTCCAGATACGGGGGCCAATACCGTGCTGCATATCGCCCAACAGTGTGCCCAAGGGGCCTGCGATGATGGGCGTCGGGGGCCATTGCATGTGCCAAACCTGAACCGATTGGGTTTGGGGGCGGCTGTTGCACGGTCGGGGGGACAGGTTGCGCCGAATTTGGATCCAAATCAGGCACAATGTGCTTGGGGCTGTGCCTATGAAACCTCTAAGGGCAAGGATACGCCATCGGGCCATTGGGAATTGGCAGGCCTGCCCGTCACCTGGGATTGGGGGTATTTTCCCAACACTGTGCCCGCCTTTGATGCAGATGTGGTGCGCACCGTTTGTGATGCGGCGCAATGCGATGGAATATTGGGCAATTGCCATGCCTCTGGCACGGCAGTGCTGGATGATTTAGGGGCCCAGCATATCGAAACGGGTTGGCCGATTTGCTATACCTCGGCGGACAGTGTGTTCCAGATCGCCGCACATGAAACGCATTTTGGATTGCAGCGCCTTTATGATTTATGTGCCGCGTTGGCCCCCATGCTGCATGATCGTAAAATCGGGCGCGTTATTGCACGTCCCTTTGTTGGTTCTGCGCAGACGGGCTGGACCCGTACCAGCAATCGCCGCGATTATGCGATGCTGCCGCCGAAGCCGGTGTTAACGCAAACTCTGCAATCCCTGGGCATCGGGGTCTATGGTATCGGTAAAATCGGTGATATATTTTCGATGCAGGGCATTGATCACTGCGTCAAGGGGGGCGATGCGGATCTGATGGTGGCGCTGGATCAACATGTTGAAACCGTGCCTGAAAACAGCTTTGTCTTTGCCAATTTTGTGGAATTTGACAGTTTGTATGGGCATCGTCGCGATGTTGCGGGCTATGCGCGGGCGTTGGAATGGTTTGATCGGGGCATCGGTGATATTTTGCCGAAATTGCGCCCCGATGATCGCATGATTTTTACCGCCGATCATGGGAACGACCCCACTTGGGTGGGGACCGACCACACGCGTGAACAGGTGCCTGTTTTGGTGGCGGGCATGGGGCATGCGGATCTGGGCCGTATGAAATTTTCGGATGTGTCCGACTTTGTGAAATCGTGCTTTGCGCAATCACAAGAGACGACCACAAACAAAGGATAGGACGATATTATGGATAACGGGGTAACGGTTGTTGATCACCCATTGGTGCAACACAAACTCACCATCATGCGTGATAAAAACACGCCAACGGCACAGTTTCGTCAGTTGTTGCGCGAAATCAGTCAATTTTTGGCCTATGAGGCAACGCGTGATCTGGCCTTGGGGACCTGTGACATTGAAACCCCGTTGGTATCGATGCAGGCCCCGATTTTGGACGGGAAAAAACCGGCACTGATTTCAATTTTGCGGGCGGGCAACGGTTTGCTGGATGGTGTGCTGGATCTGGTCCCTGCGGCGCGTGTGGGGTTTGTGGGCCTTTACCGCGACGAAGAAACACTACAGCCTGTGCAATATTACTGCAAACTGCCGCAGAATATGGATCAACGCTTTACCATTGTTGTTGACCCGATGCTAGCGACTGGAAATTCATCAGTGGCCGCCATTGATTTAGTCAAAGACCAAGGCGCCAAGGAAATTTTGTTCCTATGCCTTTTGGCGGCCCCCGAGGGGATCGAACGTATGCGCACTGCCCATCCTGATGTGCCAATCGTCACCGCCGCGATTGATGAAAAATTGAATGAACTTGGCTATATTATGCCGGGTTTGGGTGATGCGGGTGATCGGATGTTTGGGACGGCCTAGGATCTAGCCGCCGCAAATGCCCTGCAAACTGACCCAATCGCGATCCGTCAGGGACACGCGGGGGGTGTCGGTGCGAATGGCCTCTGCCTCTAACAGGGGCAGGGTTTGTTCCCCAGTTATATCGCGGGCATAGGCATAGGGCGCCATGCGCAGGTTCGCAGCGCTAAAGGCCGCAATCAATTGATCCATATCAACGGGGACTGGGGCCGATTTGATCAAGGTATCGGCATAATTTTGTATGGCCCTATCGGCCATTTGACCTGTGGTTAATATACCAAAGGTCGCCAGCGTCCCAGTTTCGCGCAGGCTGTCGCGCAGTGTAAATTCCGGCGCACGTGCAGTTTTGGCCGCCAAGAGGTAGCCGGCCAAAACATCCGGATCTTCATGATCTTCGACCAGATGGCTGCTGGCTAGATAAATATTGCCCGGCAACACAAACACATCGCGCAATCCCTGTCGCAGAATTTCCAATTGTGCATCAGGCCCCAAAATTCGGTCACGCAGTTTTTGAAGTGCCAGATTTGCGATAGGGGCGGAACAGGGCTGCCCTGTATAGGGTCGCAGATAAAGCGACAGGCGTTCACCCAATTCGATTTGGCTGACCATCGGGATCACCCGCACCGCATAGTCGCGGATTGCCACAGGAACCCAGATCAAAATCAACATCAACACGGCAAAGCTGACCCCAATCAGGCTGGCCCAGCGCATGCGGCCCCGTTTTGGGCGGCGGCGATCAATCACGCGACATAGGGTTTCGATGGCCTCAACCATGGTATCTTCGTTCGCGGCCAGCTCTAGGGTTTCGCGGCTGTCATTGTCGGGGCGATAGATTGCGGGGGTTTTGCCCGGGTTGTCACGTTTGATTGCGCTTAGCGCCCAATGGCTTAGCGGGCGTTCGTTCAAATCCGAAATGATCAAGGTGCTATCACCCAATGACACAATGACATCGCGCCGCTGTTCGGCACCATGTTCACGCCACAATGCGGCGGCTTCGATCCGTTGATATTGGGTTAATGCTGTCATGCCTGTACATCTTTATATTACTACAGATAGCACAGGCATGTCGCGGGGCACAATCACTTGCGCGCCTTAGGCAAATTGTTTCCTAAGTTCGAATTTCTGGATTTTACCGGTCGATGTTTTGGGCAATTCTTGGAACACAACCGCCTTGGGCGTTTTGAACCCTGCCAGTTTTGTCCGCGCAAAGGCAATTAAATCGGCCTCGGATACGGTTTCACCCTCTTTCAATTCGACGAATGCACAGGGCACTTCGCCCCATTTTTCATCAGGCTTGGCCACAACGGCGCATAGGGATACGGCAGGGTGCGCCATCAGCGTCCCTTCGACTTCGACGGAACTGATGTTTTCGCCACCCGAAATGATGATATCCTTGGCACGGTCTTGGATCTGGATATAGGTGTCGGGGTGTTGCACCGCGATATCGCCAGAGTGGAAATAACCGCCTGCAAAGGCGTCGGCTGTGGCGGTTGGGTTTTTCAAATATCCCTTCATCACGCTGTTGCCGCGGATCATGATTTCGCCTTGGGTGGTGCCATCCATGGGAACGGGTTGCATGTCAGCGTCCATGACGGTGATGTGATCCATCATGGGCATCGCCACGCCCTGGCGTGCCTTGATCGCTGCGCGATCGTCGCCGGTCAGTGTGCCCCATTTGTCATCATCCCACAGACATTCCGTGACATGGCCATAGGTTTCGGTCAGGCCATAGACCTGTTTGACGTTGAATCCCAGTTGTTCAATTTTTGCCAGCGTTGCAGGCGCGGGCGGTGCCCCTGCGGTAAAGACCTGAACCGTATGATCAAAGCTGCGCCGTTCGCTGTCTTTGGCGTTGACGATCATGTTTAACACAATCGGCGCCCCACCAAAATATCCAACGCCATGGTCCGCGATCCCATCATAGATTGCCTGTGCGGTAATATCGCGGCATCCGACCCAGGTGCCGCCCAACATCGGCAACATCCAAGTGTGGTTCCAGTTGTTACAATGAAACAGCGGAACGATCGCCATATAGGCAGGAAACAGCGGCATTTGCCAGCTGACCGATGTGCCCATGGTCATCAAATATGCGCCGCGGTGGTGGTATACGACACCCTTGGGGCGGCCCGTGGTGCCGGATGTGTAATTCAGCGCCAGACTTTCCCATTCGTCTTGGGGCATATGCCATTCAAAATCGGCGCGGCCTTGGGCGATGAAATCTTCGTATGTTTGGAACTGGCCCGACGGTTCAAACCCTGCGGCGGTGTCGACAACCTCGATCACCAAGGGTTTTGCGCCCGACATAGCGTCGATCGCTTGCTGCACCAGCCCGATGAATTGGCTGTCTGCAAGGACAACCTTGGCCTCGCCATGGTCAAAGATATAGGACACGGTATCCACGTCCAGCCGTGTATTGATTGTGTTCAAAACGGCACCACAGGCGGGAACGCCAAAATGCGCCTCGGCCTGTGCGGGAATGTTCGGGATCAAGGTCGCAACAACGTCACCTGACCCCACGCCTGCGCGTTGCAGCGCATCGGCCAGCTGGGAACAGCGTGCATAATATTGCGCATATGTCGCGCGGTGATCGCCATAGACCACGGCCAAGCGATCAGGAAACACATCACGCGCCCGAACCAAATGGGATAGCGGCGTCAATGGGACAAAATTTGCCGCATTTTTGTCCAAGCCTGTTTCATCGCGCATCCAACCCATGGTGTCCTCCTACTTTCATCGGTATGTGTCGTTTTAAGAACAGATTTAATCTGTGAAATCCAGAAAAGAAAAGCCATGAGCGACGCAAACATCCAAAATAATCCACGCGCTGCCGCCCTGTCGATGATTGGGGCCATGGCGATTATCGGAACGATCGACAATTTCATCGCCGTCATCGCGCGCGACATTGGATTGTGGCAATTCCAGATCCTGCGCGCGGCCCTAGCATTGCCGATGTTGTGGGGGGCTGTGATGTTCGGGTTTGGCCAGATGTTGCCCAAAAAATGGATGGCCGTTTTCGTGCGCAGTGCGTTGTTGGCCACCGCGATGGTGTTTTATTTTGGCGCACTTGCCTTTTTGCCCATTTCGCAGGCCTTGGCCGGTTTATTAACGGCCCCCATTTTCGTGGTGGTGATCACCGCATTGTTTCGCGGCGTATCGGTGGGGCCTACGCGCTATTTGGCGGTGATCATTGGGTTTGTCGGTACGATGTTGGTTCTGGATGTATCGCCCCTGGCGTTGGAATGGACGGTGATCATGCCGGTGTTTGGCGGTGTGTTCTATGCCTTGGCCGCAATTGTGACCCGTGATTATTGTCAGGATGAAAGCCCGATTGCCATGTTGGCCATGTTAATGGTGTTCCAGATGATTATTGGGGCCGTGGCCTTGGCCGTTTTGGCCCAAATGGACCCGATGGTGCCTGCGGGTCGCGATGGGTTTTTGGTGCGCGGCTGGATTTGGGATCTGGCGCAGGTCTGGCCATTTTTGGTAATCCAGGCGGCGGGATCCCTGATCGGGGTGGGATTGATTATTCGCGCCTATCAACAGGGCGAAGCATCCTATGTGGCCATTATCGAATACTGTGTCTTTGTCTTTGGCCCCGGTGCGGCCTGGGTGATGTTTGGCGACACAATCACCCTGATCCAAGGGGTTGGCATTATGATGATTGTCGCCGCAGGTGGATTGATCGTGCGCCGGATCTAACGCGCGCCCATCGATGCAGACCTCGACATCTTGGGGTTCGTATTTTTGCAAAATATCCAACCCGTTTTTGGTGCAAATCCCCATGAAATCGAAATGCGTGTAGGCGTGCATTTCCAGATATTGCGTGATTTGTGTCGGCAAGGTTTCAACCAACAGTCGCGAATTGCGATCCAAATCAACATGTCCAGCCGTTGCGCTATAGATCAAAACAGGCGTTGTGATTTTGGCCAGGCTGGCGGGGTCGAATGTTTGCGCACCGCCCATATCGAACAAAACGGCCGCCTTGATCCTGGGATCGCTGGCATCCTGTTCCAGCGCGCCAATGTCCTCAGGTGTTTTGCCGATATTCCAGTCGTCCAAAATGGAACAGACCAAATCATCGGGCGTTTCAGCACATATTGCATCAATGCGCGATTGATCGTAACCCGCCCCAATCGTTGACATGACCGACATACCGCCCAAAGAATGGCCCACCGCGAAAATGCGATCTGGGTCAATCAGGGGGGCAAATTCGTCGTCAGACAACAGATCATCAATGATGCGACTGATGTCTTGGGGGCGGCGCCATAGTTCGCGGCGATCCTCGGCGTCATCGGCAAAAAACGATGTGCCAGGGTGATGGACCCCCGCAACGATATACCCGCGCTGGGTCAGCGATTGGGCCAGCCACGCTTGGCCCATTGCGGTGCCCATGATGCCGTGGGATACGATGACCAAGGGGTGTTGACCCGCCGTGGCGCGCGCGTTTTTGATGGCCTCAATGCCTTGCCAAACTTTGTTGCCTTGCACGGTCTTGATCCGTTTGGTGTCGGTTGTGGGATACCAAACAAAACCTTTCAGGGTGCGGCTGCCTTGGGTGTCTTAGATAGTTTCATGAATTTAATCCTTGTGTTTTGTGATAGGTCCAAGATTTGATGAAACAGCCAGAAAAACAATGCGTTGGCCCCTGTCTGATTGTCCCAAAACGTGATCAAGGACAGATCACACGCCAAATAGGACAGATGTGATGCTGTCCCTGCCTTTGCCCCTGATTAATTTTGCCTTGGCACTGGCCGCTTTGGCGGCTGCGTGGCGGCTGGATTTGGGGAATCAAATTTCCCGCTGGATGTTTCGCGGCGCTTTGGCGGTGTCGGCCCTGTTGTTTTTGGGGTTCTTGGCCATGGTCTATGACCGGTCCAGGATGAATGGGTTTATAACGTCCGATCTGCTTTTGTTGCCAACGCTTGCGCTGAATCTGGCAAATTTGTTTGATCTGTGGCCCCTATGGGATGTGATCCTTGGGGGCATATATCTGATCCATGCGCTGGGTATTTTATGGATCTGGAGCAAGGGGTCGGATGCCTTGGTCAATGCGCGTATGGGGCAGGTGGATATTTTACGCAAATGGATGCTGGGGTGTGCTGGGGTCTTGATCCTTGTCACGATCATGGATGGCGGGATTGCCATGGCCTTTGCCTTGGGGCGTGTGGCCTTGGCCGAAAATATGATTGCGGCAGGGGCCATTATGATCTGCGCTGCGTTGATTGTGGGCCTATGGGCAATGTCGCGGAAATCTGAGCCGCAGATATCCAATCCCGCGGTTCGTCGCGGCGAAGCGGACAAAATCGAAATGATGGTGGCCGATCACCTGCGCGATACGATGATATTTACCGATCCGAATTTAACGCTGGATCGATTGGCAAAACGGGTCCACTTGCCTGCCCGCAAAATTTCCGCAGCAATCAATCAGGCGCGCGGGGTGAATGTATCACAGTATATCAATGAATTTCGCATAGCCCACGCGGTCGAATTATTGGCAACCACGGGCGACAGTGTCACGAAAATTGCAGATGATTGCGGATTTCTGACGCGGTCCAATTTTTACCGCGAATTTCAGCGGGTTCATGGCATGCCCCCCGCCGCATTTCGCAGCGGCGCGGGGCAATAGGTTTATGCAGCTTGGTCAGATGTGCCAAACCGACCATAGAATGATTGACCCTTGTCAGCCATGTCGCGCAGCAAATCAGGGCAGGCAAAGCGATCGCCATAGGCGGCCTGCAACTGATCACACCGTTCCGCCGCATATTCTGATCCAAGGATGTCAAACCAGCTTAGCGGGCCACCCGTCCAAGGGGCAAAGCCCCAGCCAAGGATCGCGCCCACATCGCCTTCGCGGATGTCCATTAACACGCCTTCTTCTAGGGCGCGCACGGCCTCTAGGGTTTGGACAAACATCAAACGATGCTGCACCTCGGTCACATCAGGTTGCTGTTCCAGTCGTGGGTATTGCGCGGCCAAGCCATCCCAATATCCCAAACGTTTGCCCGCGTCATCATAGGCGAAAAATCCGGCCTTGGCCTTGCGTCCCAAACGGCCCTGTTCCTCCATCCAGAAAATGATGTCATCGACAGCACCATCGGGATAGGCATCACCCATCGCAGCACGTGTCGCACGGGCGATTTTTGCACCCAGATCAATGGATGTTTCATCGACCAGCTGAATGGGCCCCACGGGGAACCCCATCATCCGCGCAGCATTGTCGATCAGGGCAGGGGCCACGCCTTCGCCGATCATACGGATGCCTTCGTTGATATAGGGGATGATACAGCGGTTGGCATAGAAAAACCGCGCATCATTGACCACAATCGGGGTTTTGCGAATTTGGCGGACATAATCCAATGCCTTGGCCACGGCGCGATCGCCCGTTTCACGACCCTTGATAATTTCGACCAGCAACATTTTTTCAACAGGGCTGAAAAAATGGATGCCGATGAATTGATCGGGACGCTTGGACGCTTTGGCCAATTCACTGATGGGCAGGGTGGATGTGTTTGACGCAAAAATGCAATCTTGGGGGACGACCGCTTCGACCTTAGCGGTGATGTCTGCCTTGACGGCGGGGTCTTCGAACACGGCCTCGATGATCAGATCCACATCGGACAGAGAATTTAGGTCCGTTGTGGCATTGATCCGCGCCAAGAGCGCATCCTTTTTCTCGGGCGTTGCTTTGCCGCGTTTGATGCCCTTGTCCATATAGGTTTCGCTATAGGCTTTGCCGCGGTCTGCGGCCTCTTGGGTTTGGTCGATCAACACAACATCGATCCCCGCCTGTGCCGAGACCAAGGCAATGCCGGCCCCCATCATGCCCGCGCCCAATACGCCGACCTTGGTCACGCGCTGGTCCGGGATACCTGCTGGGCGCACCGCGCCTTTTTCCAGGGCCCCTTTGTTGATGAACAGACTGCGGATCATCGCGCTGCTGGAGGGGTTCATCAGAACGTTGGTAAACCAGCGGGCTTCGACCTTTAACGCGGTATCAAATGGCACCTGCGCGCCCTCGTACACCGCGCTTAGCAATGCTTTGGCCGCGGGAAAGGCGCCCTTGGTTTTGCCATTCACCATGGCCGATGCCCCGACAAAAGTCATGAAACCTGCCGGATGATAAGGCGTGCCCCCGGGCATTTTATAGCCCTTGGCATCCCATGGTTTGACAATATCAGCATCTGTTGCGTTCAGCACCCAGTCGCGGGCCGCGGCCATTGGATCATCGCTGATGTCGTCAATCAGACCTGCGGCCTTGGCGGCCTTGGGTGATACGGTTTTCCCTTCTAGCAGGTATTGCGATGCCCCCATCGCGCCCAGTTTACGCACCAAACGGGTTGTGCCCCCTGCGCCCGGGAAAATGCCCACCATAATTTCAGGCAGGCCGATTTTGGCCTTGGGGTTGTCGGCGGCGAAAATACGGTGCGTTGACAGCGGCAATTCCAGCCCGATGCCCAAGGCCGTCCCGGGCAGGACCGAGGCAATCGGTTTGCCGCCCTTGTTTGTTTTGGGATCCATGCCCGCGCGTTCAATTTTGCGCAAAAACGCGTGCATTTGCATGATGCCATCAAACAACCCCTGGGCAGGGTTGTCGCCCGCATTGTTGCGCATGTCCGCCAGAATGTTCAAATCCATACCGGCGGCAAAATCAGGCTTGCCACTGGTGATAATCGCGCCCTTGATCGCATCGTCTGCAATGACCTGATCAATCATGCCATCCAGTTCGGCAATCGCCGTATTGTTCAGCACATTCATCGATTTCTCGGGGCAATCCCAAGTGATATTTGCGATGCCATCGGCATCAATGTTCATTGTGAAATCAGCCATTTTTGCCCCCTTACACCCGTTCAATGATCGTTGCGGCACCCATGCCTGATCCGATACACAACGTGGTCAATCCCAATTCGCGGTCGCTGCGTTCCAATTCATCCAACAGCGTGCCCAAAATCATGGCACCTGTGGCCCCCAAGGGGTGACCCATCGCAATGGATCCGCCATTGACGTTTACACGATCATGATCAACGTTGAACGCCTGTTCGAACCGCATGACCACAGATGCAAAGGCTTCGTTGACCTCAAACAAATCAATGTCGCCAATGGTCAAACCGCTATCGCG
>BB_Man_B_Liq_inBBDRAFT_1000011_pt1 | contig 29338 bp, 29 predicted proteins | sample BBManParaguerPR_4_FD_10244 | JGI IMG/M metagenome (IMG submission 10244) | reverse complement strand
AGCTCGTGATAACCAGATTTTGTCATTCAAAATCAAACAAAATATAACTCCAATTTAATTTTATTCATTATTGGACTTTGTTGTTTTGTTATTTATTCAATATTTAAGTGGCTCTCATCCGATCTCAATGGCCATCTTATTTTTTAATTATTCATCTCTGAAATAGGAATAACAAATCATGCGCATTTTTTGAATGACTTTGATTTGTCTTTCGTAGTGGAGTGAAGATGCTGCGCTTCTAGCATTTTTAAGTCCGAGTTCGGCTTCTTCTTCGAGTATAGAAAGAGTTTTACAGGTATTAATGAGTTCAGGCATCGTAGGGTTTCCTGCTTCATTCCAGTTTTCCGGTAGTGTATATTGGTACTTGGATTTTGTTCTATTGATTGGAAATTGAATTAAGTCGCCCATTATTCTCACTTCTCCTGTGTATAGGTATACTATACCTGTTGAATGTTTAAACATCAATATTTGTTATTTTTTGTATTTTCAATATCGTAAAAATTTGCTATTTTAAGTATGAGAAACTGTTTTTATATATGTTTTGAGATATTTGATTTTATTATTTTTCTACTGCCTTTCCTCTGCGGCTTCCGCGAGAGATTATCATCTCCCTTATATCAAAACCATTGACTATATTGAAGGTGTATTTTTTGATATCGCTTTAAAGGGTGAGTATAGCCAATTGCCCCCGGTATTAAAAAAATGGGAAGAGCCGTTAAGAGTATGGGTTTACCAAGAGGGTGATTCCTCTAATGAGTCCTATTATACCTATTTGTTGCACCGTCATTTTAGATTATTAAGTGCCCTAACAGGTTTAAATATTCAATTTGAGTCAAACAAAGCCTTGTCAAATGTAAAGGTATATATAGCCCCCACCCAAAGGCTTGAATCCATATTATTGAAGGATTTTAATCGAGAGGTCGAATTGCTGGGCGAAGTGGTTTGTTTTGGAAGTATTCGTTATGGTTTAAAAGATGCGGTCATTAAAAAGGGTTTTATTTTTGTGCCATCTGATGCCTTTAATTTAAATAATATTTTACCTTGTGTAATAGAAGAGACTACTCAAATGTTAGGATTATTAAATGATTCTAAGTTTGCCCGCAATACAATTTTTAGTGATCAAACCCCTGATAAATATCTAACGGGTTTGGATTATATCCTACTCAGGTTAATGTATCATCCAGATTTAAAGTCTGGGATGAGTTCAGTAGAGTTATCACCTATCATTCGCCGCCAGTTAAACAAAATGATGCTGAGCGGTGAGTTGCCATTTGCTCAATCCTACCTTCGCATGTCGATGGAGAAGTTAAAATAGCGGTGTATTTTTGCTGCAATTTTTGCTATAATATTGTTTTTATTATTAGGTATGAAGGATTAATTAAACATGAAAGAGTTGAATCCCAATTCAAAGAAAGTATCGTTTGATGTCGATAGTGTTTTATTGCAAACCGAAGATGTCATTTTGTCGTATATCAAGGAAAATTATTCGGTTGATTTGAAAACAGAAGATGTCACTTATTGGGATTTTTATAAAGATAATTATCCAACCGTTTTTACTCATCTTTTTTCAGATGCCTCGTTGTATGAGCAAGTGCCNGCAGTGAGCGGTATGGAACGTGTGTTGGAGGCGTGTTTAGATGAATTTGGTGGTTCAAATATTCAATTTGTAACGGCATCTCATCCAAATATGGTGCCATCAAAAGAAGGTGCATTGCGTAAGCATTTTGGTCATTTATCTGGTTATGATGATGTTGAGATTGTTCATGTAGGTATGTATGGAGATGTCAGTACTGGTTGTCATAATAAATTTTATTATACAGACGGTAGTATTTTAATTGATGATGCAATTCATAATATTGAAGGTCATCTTGAATACAATGAAAAAAACAAGGCTTTGTTGTTTGACCGTGGTTATGGTTGGAATCAAGGTTTTGCTCATTCACGTGTTGTACGTGTGGGTTGTCCTGAATCTACACTTGCTGCATTATTTGGTTAAAAGCTTCGATATAGTATATTTTTTGTAAATCGTGTTTTAAGTTTATAATAGAATGTAGGGATAGTGGAATAAATGCCATAAAATTTCTGTTTTTAGAAAGTTTTACAAGATAAGGATATCAATGAAAGAAATCATCATATTTGACACTGAATTTACCGCGTGGAAGGGTTCTCAGGAAAGAAACTGGAGTGGAGAGGGCGAGTATAAAGAGATCATCCAAATCGGTGCAGTTAAGGTAAGTCTTGACACCTTAGCGGTTGAAGAAACTCTAAATATCAATATTAAGCCGACATTGAATCCTGAATTATCGGATTACATAAAAGCTCTAACAGGAATTAGCCAAGAAGATGTTGATAATGGTCTGTCCTTGCCCGCGGCCGTATTGAAATTTCTCAACTTTTCAGGTGGTAATGCAGTTTTTAGTTGGGGAAATGATATTGATGTTATAAATGAAGATTTGATATTGAAGGAACTAGAATCAATTTCTCCTGAGAAGTTTTTTGACCTTCGAGCTTGGTTGGTTCCAAGATACCCTGAGTTGGGTGAAGCCAATTCAGGTAGTCTAGCGCGCCTAATGGGCTTAGATAATCAGATTTCAGGAAAAGAACATGATGCAGTATACGATTGTTTGTCTCAACAAGTCGTGCTAGCATCAGATTTAAAAACACAGAAAGATAAGGCTGATTTCTGTGCTAACTTTAACTAGATTTTTTATAGTGTTTCATGAATATTTCGTGAGAGCCAGTTGAGTTTTCATCACCGGTTCTCTGAATATAAGCCCCATCATTTTGCATGACCCAAGCTTGTCGTTGGTCATTAAGTTGGGTATCAATCACAAAGCGCAGCTGCTCTTGTAGTGTGGCATCTTCCACTGGTGCCACCACTTCAACTCTGGATTCAAGATTACGACGCATCGCATCCGCGGATCCAATCAAGTATTCTTCGTTGCCATTATTGAAGAAGAAATAAATCCGTGTGTGTTCTAGGAATCTACCGATAATGGAGATAACCCGAGCGGTTTCGCTGATATTTTTGAGTCCTGGTCTAAATCTGCAACTATCGCGTACGATCAGGTCAATTTTCACGCCAGCCGCAGAGGCTTTATAAAGAGCTTGTGTTACATCGACATCTTCAAGTGCATTCATTTTGAATTGGATGAGTCCATTTCCAAATTCTTCGTGCATTTTTATTTCGCGTTCAATTTTTTGAATGAGACCTTTTTTTAGCCCTTGTGGAGCTACTAAGAGTTTTTGATAGAAACGATTTTGAGAGATACCAGTAGTTAAGTAATTAAACAGTTCACCCGCATCAGCACCCATTTTTGGGTCATCGGTAAGTAGACCGAAGTCGCTATAGATTTTTGCGGTACCCGCGTGATAGTTTCCAGTACCGATGTGTAAGTATTTTTTGATGCCGCTTCGTTCTTTGCGAACAACTAAAATAATTTTAGAGTGAGTTTTGAGTCCGACGACGCCATAAGTGACGTGCACACCCGCTTCTTCCATTCGCATCGCCCATCGAATATTGGCTTCTTCATCAAATTTGGCTTTAAGTTCGACCACAACCGCGACCTGTTTTCCATTGCGAGCCGCTTGAATGAGGTAGTCTACCACTTTTGAATCACTAGAAGTTCGATAAAGTGTCATTTTAATTGCTTTGACTTTATCATCGGCAGCGGCTTCTTTTAAAAACTTTTCGACCGAAGTTTTAAAGTTTTGATATGGGTGGTGTAATAGGAATGGACCATTTTCCCGAATCGTTTGAAAGATGTTGTTGCTGTTCTCAAAAGCTGGGTGGTCAGCCTGTTTATGGACTGGATAAAGTAATTCTGGCAAATCAATTTGGGTGATTTCCATTAAATCGCTTATGGCGATCATGTTAGGAATTGTTTGAAAGATGTCTTCGTTGCCATCAAGCCCCATTTCGGCAGCCAGCAAGTGTTTGTGTGAGTCATCCATTGTTGTAGGAACTTGAACTCTTACAATATCACCAAACTGTCGGTCTTCTAATTCACTTTTAATTAAGCTCAAAAGATTTTTGGCAGATATTTCATCGTGTTCAATTTCAGAATTTCGTGTAACTCGAAAGGTTGCACAGTCGAGAATTTCAACATCTGGCATTAGGAAGTTGATGTGTTCTTCAACAATATCCTCAATTGTTACGAATTGATAAGTATCGGGCAGTTGAACAAATCGTTTAATGTCATCCCCGATTGGAATTTTAATTCGGACACTGGTTGTGCCCAAAGCCTCCCCTCCCAATTTAACTTTAACAAGAAGGTTCATTGATTTGTTAGAAATAAAAGGGAAGGGGTGAGCCGGTCCAATTGATTGAGGTGTGATTAGGGGGAATACTTCACGAGAGAAGTATTCTCTAATCCAAATTTTTTGGTCGACATTAAGTTCGTGGATTTTAGAAATCAGAATTTTATGGTCAGCCAGTTCTTTTAAGATTACCTCTAGGGTGTGTTGTTGTTTGTCTTCTTGTGTGCGAATTAATTGGTAGCATTCTTGAAGTTCTTCTTTTGGGAATTTTCCATCAGGTGTTTTGCGATTGATTCCGTTAGCAATTTGTGTTTTTAATTTGCCGATTCTTTTCATGAAGAATTCATCAAGGTTGTTACCGACAATTGCGAGGAAGCGCAGTCTTTCAAGTAAGGGATTGCGTAGGTCGCAAGCTTCATTTAAGACGCGGTCATTAAAGGCCAGCCAAGTTGTTTCTCTGTTGAGAAGCAACTCTGGTGATTTAAAGTTTAGATCATCATTGGCTGGATTTTCCTTCATATTACGCTTCCTCAAACCACCCGAGCGTCTCTCGTGCTTTCAAGATGCTCTCTGCAGCTACCTCTTTATTGATGGTAATAATATCACACAATTCATCAGTCGCCAACTCTGCAAAGTCATCAAGATTATCAATATCATTGTTGATAAGTGTCAGAGTTTGCAAGATTGTAATTTCAGGAATAATCTGATTAAGTTTTTCGAAGAGAGGTAAGTCTTCTTTTGCATTCTTAATCGCTTCTGCGGCACGTTCGATGAGGCTTTCAGCCAAGTCGTGGTCAAAGCCATCAATCTCCGCCAAGTCCTCAACATCGCTGTAAGCGATCATTTCGACTTCAAGGAATCCTTCTTCGATAAGGATATTAACTAAGTCTTCATCGGCACCTAGTGCATCGATGAGGATTTCAGAATTTCGAGAGAACTCATCATTTTGAAGTTGGTCGAAGTCTTCTACCGACATCACATTCACTGTCCACCCAATTAATTCACTAATCAATCGAATGTTTGAGCCCCCCGACCCAATAGCCATAGATAATTGACCATCTTTAACCGCAACATTAATCACGTTAGTATCTTCGTCAATAACCAAAGAAACTGGCTCAATGTTTCCGAAAGCATTGATAACAAATTGAGCTAAATCGTCATCATAACGAATGAGGTCAACTTGTTCACCGCCCATTTCTTGAATAATGGTTTGGATTCGGAAGCCTTTAATGCCGACGCAATATCGAACTGGGTCGCCATCAGGCATTTTTGAATAGACAGCGACTTTTGTTGCTTGACCAGGTCGACGAACAATTTTATGAATTTTAACGATGTCATTTGCAATTTCCGGCACTTCTTGATTAAACAAAGCCTCGACAAACATACTGTCAGCACGGCTAAAAATTAAAGGTTGATGTGATTCAGGATTGACATCTTTGAGTACTGCAAGAATTCGTTGACCTTCTTTGAAGCGGTCTCTGCTCGTTTTTTCGCCTTTTGGAATGATACCGTCGCCTTCCCCGAATGCATCAACCATTTGGTTGCCATTTCGGAACTTACGCGCCACAACTTGCACAAGTTCCCCAATGTTGTTTTGGTATTTCGCAGCAGTTTGAGCGGCACCACTTGCTCGCAATTGGGTTTTAAGGACTTGTTTAGCGATAACCAGTTCAGAGCGACTCATGGTTGCATCTGTGTCTTCTGAGACAGTATCACCAATAGAGAAGTCGCCTTTTTCCTGAGCTTGGTCTTCATAAAGGTGTTTGGCACTGTCAAATTCTTCAAAATTATCGTCCACCACTGACCATTCGCGTTGAGCCGACCACTCACCTGTGGTTCGGTCGATAGAAACATTAATAACACAGCCTTTGACGAATCGACGTCGTAAGGCGGTAGAAATGGCGGTTTCAAGGTCTTTAAAAACTTCTTCTTGTGGGATTTCTTTTTGGTCGCTTAGTAGCTTTGCGGTTAAAAGAATTTCTTTACTGTCCATTTTTTTCTCCTATATAAAATGCAAAAAACCAAGTTCTTTTCAGAAATGGTTTTATTCCAGATAATTAATATGTGCTAATGATAGCAGTTATTTCAGTTTAGTTCAATGTTTTTTTTGCTCTTCAAACTTTCGGTTTTCTCCGTGTTTATATAAGTATTTTAGTGTTTTTTAACATTGACATTAAAATGTCGTGTGTTATTTTATAATCAATCTAAAACAATAATATATGGAGAAGCCAAAATCATGTCATTTTTCACCACACCTCAGACCAAATTGCGTTTAGCAGTATTAGCTACCTTGGGTATTCCCTTGACGGGCTGTATCAACACAGAATCAATAGATCCAGTTGAAACAAGTCAGGTTGTAGCGACCTACATTACAGATGCCCCCTTGGATGAATATCAGTCAGTTATTGTAACAATTAATAAAATCAGTGCAGAGAATAAGGTCACAGGTGCTATTGTCGATTTGTTTGATTCAAGTGCGACAGAGGGTAAGTTAGTGAATTTGTCGGAATTGTCATCCGTTTCTGAATATTTAGATACGACAACTTTGGTAGAAGGTGAATATGAGATTTATGTAACATTGGCGAATGATGTCTCTCTTGTTGATACATCGAATACTCAGATTACGGGTCGTTTTAATACGACTGGTGATGATAAGGTAATTAAAGTAGCGAATGACTTAGTAGTAGATGCAACTGATGTTGATATGAGTATTGATTTTGATTTGGCCCGTTGGGAAATTGACGATACGACTAAAATTATTACTCCGATTATTGAGCGTAAAGATAGCGAAAGAAACTTAGATATTCGAATTGGTAAAAAAGGTGTAATCACTGAAATTATCAAAAATACTGACGGTGATGTTATTGCCTTTAATTTTAAGGGTCGTTATCAAAGGAGTCCAATGACCGTTTTATTATCAGCTGAGACTGTTTATAAAAACGATAGCGACGTTCAGGGTAGTAGTCTTGCCGATGCTTCCGAATTGGCGGTAGACCAGGTTGTTTCTCTTGAAGGTAAAGTGACCATTACTGCGGGTGGTCGAGTATTGACAGCAAGTACAATTACTTTAAAGGATTCTGATGATATCGAGAAGGAGAAGGAAGATCCAAATTCACGAGCAAAGGTTGAAGGAAAGATTTTGGAGGTCGCAGGAGATAATAGTTATATGTATTTATCGGTGGTTGAGTCTTCAATGTCGATCACTCCATATCCTGTTGTTGGTTCATACAAAGATCAGTCAGTAGTTAAGTTGGTTGGCTTAGGTACAGCTAATTTTGAAGAAACGTCGATGGCAAATATGTTTGCAGGTCTTGAACTTGAAGTGAAGGGTTCATATAATGCAACCACAGGTGATTTCACGGCTAAAAAGATAGAGCTTGAGGGTAATTATGATAATAACCAAGCCGCTCTTCCTTACTTAAAAGTTAAGGCACAGATTGTTTCTGATTGTGCTCCGGCGACATCTACTCCTTCTGGCACTCCTTGCCCAGTAAAGGTCATCAAATCATATTCTGATACAGTTGCTGACAAAGCAACAGCTACCATTGATGTTGATTTCACTAAAACTGAGGTTAAGCGTGGTTCTCGTGTAGATGCATGTTTCAAGGCTGAAACGCCGTTGTATATTACAGGTAAGTATGATTCAGCTACTGGTACGGGTGGAACATTGTATGCAAAGAAGACAGAAATTATTTATGGATGCCGCCAATCATCAAATGATGATGAAACCGATGGTTCAAGAATTGTAGCTCATGCCTATGTGGAAAGTGTATCTCCTGCGTGTATGGATGCACAAGCCACACCGCAACCTCAGGCATGTACATTATCAGTGAAGTTGTTTTCATTAAGGGGTTTGGCGATGCCATCTGATAAGAAAATTGATGTTACTGTTCCGACAACAAATATCGAGTTAGATGATGTGGCTCGTGCAGGGTTGGTAGCTGGCGAGATTTTTGAAATCAAAGGTTCGTTGGATTCCAATGATAAGTTTGTAGCTCGGTATATAGAGTTAGAAGACGATTGATGTATTTTTAATCCATTAGTCGTTCTCAATTTAGAGACCCGAAATATTTTTCGGGTCTTTTTTTATGTTTTGCCATTTTTTTTTGTGTGTTATAATGAAAGTATTACCAATCTTCGCAAAAAAATTGATCATGAATTTAAGAGCTGTTTTTTTTATTATAAAGTTTGTATTTTTCGTGATGTTTTTTTGCTCATCATTGTTGATTAGCTATATTGTTTTGTCCAAGACATTATTTGTAGAGCATAATCAATCAATTCTTTATATTTCCGCCGTGATGTCATATCTTTTATCAAATTATTTCGGTAATAAATATGAGAAAAAAATCAAGGCTTTCAAGAAAAGGATTCAAGATAAGTATGGTGATTTAGAGGGGGTTTCTGTAGAGGAATTGGAATCTATACTAAAAAAAGAGTCTGTTTTGTTTGGTGAGAAGACTGTTGACTCTGAGCCTGATTCAACAGAATCAAATCCACTGGTGATTCAATATGAGGAGATAGATGCATCCGTTAAAATTTGTCGTTTTGATTCAAGTGCATTGCATCAATCCCCATCCGTTAGAGCCTTGATTGAGTCATATGGTATTTCAGCTGATTCCGTTTTTGAGGTTTCGGAGTGTATTGGTGAAGTATTTACTTCGGATTATCTAATGCCAGCAATTTCCAAGAATATTCCACGTGGATATGAAATTAATGAGTCGCTGCATGAAGAATCGCTGCCCACAGGAATGTCTTTGTGGTTAGTTAGTATAAATCCTGCATTATATTCAGAGTATTCTGAGGGTTATGTTTTTGTCTCGAAGAGTATAAAATTTTAGTCAGATTTTTTTTGTAATATTTGCATTAATTAAAATCAAATATTAAGGTTAATAAAGAAATAATATAAATGTTATCTCATGCCCATTCGAGTTTTTTTAATAGTACTAGGTATATCTGGATTCTCGGCTTCTGTGTTAATCCTGCCCAGTAATAGTTTGCTACCTTTGCCATCCTTTTTAACTCAATATAAGTACACCCCTGGTTATTTAGAAAATTACAGAGCATATTCGAATCAATTAGTAGATAAAGAAATCCTTGAAGTTGCAGCTGTTGAGGTCTTTGATTCTATGGAGTCTTCTGCTGTTGAAGAAGTGGTTGTTAGAGAGGTTGAAACATTTGAAAGTGGTTATAAGGTTGTTGGTTTAGCAATATTTAAGCATAAATTAGCAACTTTAAGTTTGAATGATGAATTATATATTTTAAAAGAGGGAGAGCACACAAAAGAGGGTTATGTGGTTAAGCAGATTAGCTCTTCTGGTGTTCTTTTATCAAATAATGAAGCTGAGCAAATGTTGTTCTTTAGCGAGTCGGATAAGAATGTCATGTCGCCGCCTGTTGTCGTATCAGATGAAAAATCAGAGAGCCCCCCTATGGATATTAAGAATCAGCAGGAAGATTTTGAACCTCTCACTCCAAATATTGTTTTGTTGGGTAGTCCAATGGAAGTTATTGTACAAGAAATCAGGGGAAATCCAGCTTCTTTTTCGAAGTATATGAGCGTATCCAAAGAAAAAGGTGGATTTAAATTAAATCCAAAGTTTAAGGGTTCGTTGATTTTTGGTAAATTAAATTTAAAAAGAGGTGATTTATTAACTCATGTAAATGGAGTTGGTGTTTATGACCCCTTGGTTTTTTTAGAGTTTAAAAAAATGAAAGATGAAAATGTTCATTCATTTACAATCCTAAGGGACAGTAAAGAATTAGAAATTGAGGTAGATTTTGGAAAGATATGAAAAAAATTAAAGTAGTAGTAATCTCGTTTATTTTATCGTTTGCCAGTCAAGTAATGGCGAACAATTTTAGTTTGCGAGCAAATGATATGCCGATCCGAAAGGTGATTGAAATGATATCCGATGCGACGGGTGAGTCTTATGTTATAGATCCACGAGTTGTTGGTAACATAACGATGATGGTAAATACAGACTCATCGAAGGAGAGTTTGGAGCGCTTGTTGGTTAGAGTATTAGGATTGAGTGATTATACGATTGTAGATTCTAATGGTATAAAAACAGTTGTTCCAGTTGAACTAGCTAGAACCGAGCCAGCCCAGCTCATTAATAAAAAAGAAGTAAGTGAAGGTTTTGTGACGCGAGTGTTTTCAACACCTAATGGCTTAGGAAAAGATATTTCAACAATGATTCGTGCTTTGGTCTCGAAGGGGGGTTATTTGAATAATTCACCGACGGGTGATGTATTAATTGTTGTTGATAAGAAAGAGAATATCGACAGGTTAGAGACGATTATAAAGACATTGGTAAAGGAGTTGGTTCAGCCGAAAGACGAGTTGGAGACCCGAGTGTATCGTTTAGAGAATCAAAAGTCATCAGAGTTAGTGAAGTCATTACAGTCCTTGGTTGAAGATAAGGATAGTAAAATTAAAGTTGTCTCTGATGAGCGTTCGAATTCTCTTATGGTGACAGCTCCGGTTTCAAAGTTTAAAAGTATTGAGTCAGTCATCTCTAAGTTAGATTATAAAAAGTCTCAAGTCATCGTAGAGGCTGTGATCGCCGAGGTATCGGTAAATAATAATGCCGCCAGCGGTGTTCAAACTGGTTTATCGGGAGAAGGTTTGTTGGTAGGTGCCTTGCCATCAGGCAATGGTGCTCCCTCGGCATTGTCTTTGATCGCCAATTGGCCAACATCCTTAGCATCGCTAACATCAACGACCTTGGCTGGTGGTGTTTTAACCTTGGGTGATGTCAATTTGGGTGTATTGGCTCAATCGTTGAAAAATGATGCCCAGTCTAATATTTTATCGACTCCATCAATTACGACTCTCGATGGTGAGAAGGCAGAGATAGTTGTTGGTCAAAATGTTCCATTTGTGACGGGTTCATATGCGGGTGTGAATAACGATATTAATCCTTTCCAAACCATTTCAAGAGAGGATATTGGTTTAAAATTATCCGTATTGCCCGAGTTATCAGAATCGGGTATAAAGCTATCTATTGAGCAGGAAATATCTTCTTTGTCGCCCTCGACGACCTCTGCAAGTGATTTGATTACGAATAAAAGATTTTTAAAAACCAGAGTTCAGTTAAAAGATGGCGAGGTGATTGCCTTAGGTGGCTTGTTGGATCAGGTTGAAAATAATCAAAAGAACAGTTCGCCATTTTTATCAAGTATTCCCGTGATTGGAGATTATTTGAAACATACATCAGCTGATAAGCAAAAGAGGAATTTAGTAATATTTATTCGTACAAGAATCTTGAAAGATGACAATACAATTTCTTTGGAGCAACTGAGTAAGTATAAAAAAGTTGAGTCAACTTTGGATGCTGAGTCTGGTTTGAAGTCTGAGAGTAAAAAGGACACATTATCATCAGATTTGGAAAATGTGTTTAATTTTGGTTTATAGGATTTGCTATGAAATCTCTGTTGAGCTATGAAGAATCGAAAAAGAATTTATTGATTATATTGAAGGGAGAGAATGAATCTGTTGTTTATTCAACTTCTTTAACCTCAGAGGATATGATAGCTCAATCTTATAGAATTCTCGGTGAAATTCCTGAGATGAAAGAGGTGTCGAAGGGTGAGTTTTATACTCTTTTAGAGGATGTGTATTCGACTTCAACACAGGTTTCCTCTTCTTCGGTATTAGTTGAAGAAATGAATCAAAGCGCGGCTGAATTGGCAGAAGAAATTAAGCCAGAGGAGCTGTTAGATAGCGATAACGATGCTCCGATTATAAAGTTGATTAATGCGGTCATTGCCGATTCAATTAAAAATAATTCATCGGATATTCATTTAGAGCCTTTGTCGTCAACCTATCGAGTTAGAATCCGAGTTGATGGTCGCTTGCGGACGTTATTGACATTGCCCTTGCGTTTAATCCAGCCGATTTCGACCCGTTTGAAGGTAATTTCTGGATTGGATATTACTGAAAGAAGAAGACCTCAGGATGGTAGTGCTGAGGTATCATTGGCGGGTAATCCTGTTAATATTCGAGTGGCAACGATTCCCTCTACTTATGGCGAAAAAATTGTATTGAGAATTTTGGAAAAGAAGTCTAATACGAATCCTCAAATCGTAGGAATGTCTTCTGAGATGAGGGTGTCTTTGGATAAGATTTTAAGCCAGCCAAATGGCATGTTTTTAGTATGTGGTCCGACAGGTTCAGGTAAGTCGACTACTTTGTATTCAATATTGAGTCGTTTGAATAATGAAGAAAATAACATAATGACTTTGGAAGATCCTGTGGAGTATCAAATTGATGGTATTACTCAAACTCAAATTAATCCAAAATCAGGATTAACCTTTGCAACGGGTTTGAAGTCATTTTTGCGCCAAGACCCGGATATTATGATGGTTGGTGAAATTAGAGATTTAGAGACGGCAGAAATGGCTATACAAGCTTCTCTGACTGGTCATCAAGTTTTTTCGACTTTGCATACTAATACTTCATTGGGTGCCATCTCGAGATTAAGGGATTTGGGTGTAGAATCCTATTTATTATCCTCCTCCTTGTTGGGTGTTTTATCGCAAAGGTTGGTCAGATGTTTGTGTACTGATTGTAAGCAATTATATACACCAACCGAAGAGGAACTAATGTTATTGTCCCGCGGTAATGTTGAGATTAAATCAGCATTAATGTCCACCATAGAGTCAAGTGGAATCTATAAGGCATCGGGTTGTGAGTCGTGTTCTGGTACTGGGTATCAGGGCAGAACGGGTGTTTATGATTTGTTGTTCATTGATGATGAGTTAAAGTCGCTTATTCATAATGATGTGTCCGAGTCTGAGATTCGTCGTCAATATGATAAGTCAGATGGTTTGCATAAGTCAGTTGTGTCTCTTGTGGTATCAGGTGAGACTTCTGTAGAAGAGTTTTTGAAAGTGCTAGGTGTATCTTGTGAAGTTTCGTTATAAGGGTCTAGACGAGTCAGGAAAAACCGTTGCGGGAGTTGTTGTTGCGGCATCAGAGCAGCAAGTGTCGGAACAGGTTGAGTCGCGCGGAATTTATATTTATGAGCTGACCAGAGAGCGAGAGAGTCGTTTTTTTACCCGAAAGGTATCTTATACAGATTTGTTATTATTTTCCGAGCAAATTTCGTTATTATTAGGTGCATCGTTAAAAATAGATCGCGCCTTGGAGTCGCTAGATGTCGATGTATTTAGTAAGCCTTTTGGCGACTTTATTCTTTATGCGAGTCGTTCGATTAAAGAAGGCATGTCATTAAGTGAGAGTTGCGAGTCTTATAATTTAATCTTCCCTGAGTTTTTTGTTGCTTCACTTAGGGCGTCAGAGGAGTCATCTGGCTTAGAGGAAGTATTAACAAGATTATCAGTGTTTTTGCGCGAGGAGATTGAGTCGAGAAAGAGTAGAATCTCGGCGATAACTTATCCGTTGGTCGTTTTTATATTATCGATTTTAGCGGTGAGTGCCTTGTTATTATTTGTTGTTCCAGAAATGGTTGTTGTGTTGACAAGTAGTGGTCGAGAATTGCCAGAGTTAACTCAAATAATATTATTGGTGTCAGACTATTTAAGTAATAATTATGCCTTTATTTTATTAGGTATGCTTATTGTGTATTTAATTGTCAGTATATTGTCGAAGGTAAGTGAAAGGTTTGCTTATTTATTAAGTTTTATCATCATGCGAGTCCCACTTTTAGGAGGTTTTCGTGTTTCAACCGATATCTCTTTGTTTTCAATGACATCAGGCATGTTGATAAAATCGGGTGTAAATGTTTTTGATGCTTTTGAGATTGCCACCCGCTCGATTTCATTGCATCCAATCAGGCATATGATGTTATCTGCCACCAAGTCTATTACAGAGGGTTCAACGATTAAATCTGAGATTTCAAAATTTAGTTTTTTATCAAAGACCTATAAATCAATGATAGCTGTGGGGGAGGAGTCGGGAGCCTTGGGTGATATGTTATTACATGCGGGCGATCAGCAGCGCAAGCAGTCATTACATTTAGCCTCTCGCTTATCTTCGTTAATTGAACCAATATCCATCGTCTTAGTTGGAACCTTTGTCTTGTTGATTATTTTGGGTATTATCGTTCCGATATTTGATATGAATCAGCTTGATATTCCGATGTAATATTTTTTTGCATTTAAAAGGTGATTTGTTATGATTGCTATTAATAATAACATAGGCGAGAGATGTTTTTTTTAAAGAATAAGCAGGGTTTTACTTTAATTGAGTTAATTGTTGTAGTCGTAATCTTAGGTTTGCTAGCGACGATAGTTGCGCCCAAATTTTTAGATAAACCAAGTCAAGCAAAGCGAATTGTTGCCAAGACAAATATTGAGTCGATAAAATCTGCCTTGGAACTTTATAAATTGGATAATGGTGTTTACCCAACCACCAACCAAGGATTAGATGCTTTGGTAATTAAGCCAACCGGAGTGGATAATTGGAAAGCAGGTGGTTATATCTCAAAGTTACCAACGGATCCGTGGGGTCGTGATTTTCAATATCTTCAACCTGGTGAAAACGGTGCCTATGATATATTTTCTTATGGTTTAGATAACCAAGAAGGTGGCACTGATGAGAATGCCGATATTGTCAGCTGGTAGGAACGCATTTACCTTAATTGAGGTATTAGTTGCCTTAATAGTGGTCTCACTAAGCTTTCCAATATTTTTATCTTTTCAATCTAATAATGTTAAAAATAATGTTCATGTGCAGAGAGTCTACCTCGCCGATTTGGTTGCCAGTAATTTGTCCACAGAGCTTTTATCTGGTGTGATAAAAGATGTGCCGAAGACGGTCGAGCTGGGTGGTTATACTTGGAAAACTGAGATAACTTATGAGCCCTCTCCCCTTCCAATCATTAAAATAGCTCGTGTCTCGGCCAGTTATGAAAATGTCTCCAGCGAAAAGCAGGTTTTCCTTGTAAAAGAGGTTTCCCTTGAAGACTAGTCGCACCTCGTTTAACAGTTTCGGTTTTACATTGGTAGAAGTTTTGGTTTCTATCTTATTAACTGTGGTTATTATTTCTGTGCTGTTTGTATCTTTTAAGGTTTCTGTTAATAATTTAACGGCATTGCAGTCGAGCACAAATGAGTTTTCAAAGTTCGTAAAGGCATTTGGTGTTATTGAAAAGGATATTAGTAATATGTTTCCCTTAGAGACCTATTTTGATAGTCCTTATAAATATTCATCCTTAGAATTATCTAGCTTAAACCCAACAGCTATTACTAATAAAAGGGTAGAGTTAATTGTTCAAGATAGTTCTCGACCATCACCTTCTGGTTTTTCTTGGGTTATTTATAAAATTGAAAATAATAAATTATACCGTTCCATCCAGCCCTTGCCCTCGCGAGCCATCCAAGCCCAATATGAGTTATTACTTGAAGATGTTTCGGAAATAAAAGCTCATTGTTATGTTTATGATAATTTGGATTATTATACATCGAGTTTGTTAAATTTCGACCAAACCCCCAAGCTATGTAAGTTAGAGCTTACGATATCAGGTCGCTATTATAAAAAGAGTTTTATCCCATGATTAGAAAAAATAAGTCTGGTTTAGTATTGATAATTGTTTTGGGTTATTTTTCTCTCCTGTCAGGGTTGTTATTAACTTTAAATCATTTATCATCAAAGTCCTTCAATTTAGTCGAGCGTCAGAAGTCAGTCAATTCAATTGCGCTGCACATTTCGACCTTAGATAGGTGGGTTTATGAATTATTAAAACAGGATCTTGATTTTGCCTTGGATAATCAGTTTAGCCAACCTGTGGCTGGCGGTAGTGTATCAGCCCAGTTGTCAGATATCAGTGGGACAATGAATGTTAATGGCTTGATTTTGCAGAATCGCCGAGGTGAGGTTTATCGTCATGCCTTTGCCAAGTTGCTGAGTTGGCATTCATCTTCAAGCCAGAGTTTAGATTTATTATCAACCGAGCCAGATTATCAATATTTAGATTTGATGGGTAAAATATATGATTATATTGATGAAGATGATGACCCCAATCCTATGGGTTATTCAAGTGGCGAGGTGATATCGTTATCAGGAGGTGGGGTTTTGGCTTCTAAGTCCTATCCATTAATTAGTTTAAGCGAGCTTCGTGTCTTTGACTCGAATTTGCCACTTCAAAAGCTCTCATCAGATGTGTCGGTATCAGAGGATATTTATGCCATCAATATAAATAAAGTTTCCCCCCGTTTGCTGAGTGTGATATTAAGCTTCTTGTCCAATGATAAAACATTGTGTTTTTGTGGTACTGAGCAAGAAAAGTTTTTGCAGGGTCGCCCATATAAAAATGTAGAGTCAGCTTATAATGCCTTGCAGCAAGGTTTCTCGGCAGATAAAGTTCCCTTGAATTTAGATGATTTTAATGCTATTTTTACAACCGACTCCAATCGATTTAAATTAAAAGGTGAGGTAGAAATCTCTTCATATAAACGAGTGTTTGAAAGGGTTTATTCGCGTAGTAGGCCTGGGGTTAGTGATAAATATGAAATATTTGGCAAAAGGGCAGTTTATTAATGTTTAACAAGTTGTTAACAAAAAGTAATATAGATATCTTGATAGATAAAGGAATTTCGGGTGAGGTGTTGGTTGTTCATCCTGTTTTTTATTCAATTCATGTTGTTGATTTGCCCCCTTCAAAGTCATTAAGCCCTGAGAGTTTTTTGAGTTTGTTAAAGCATGCAAGTAAGTCAAAAGTCTTATTATCATCTGACTCTGCGGTGGAGTTAATGGAAGTTAAGCATAAAAAAGACGTTTCACGAGCGAAGATTGTTGTATTTAATAAAAGTTTTCATGAGAAGCTTGATGTCTTAAATAATTTAAAAAACAAGATTTATCTCCTTGATGATTTAGAAAAAAAGAGTGATGAAACCATCAGCTTGTTGTTTAAAAATCATGTCATCATTTTTCCGAAGGGTGGTTCCCTGGGTGTATTTTCAAAGAAGAGTGCTTTGTACAAAAAGAAAAAGCTTTTAGGTGAACAAGAGTTAGTTTCCAATCTTTTAAATTTTTCATTTGATAAGTATTTTAAAATAGGCAAAAAATCTTGGTATTTTAAAAAATCAATTAATCGCTCAAAAAGTCTGCTTTCTGCCTTGGTTTTCACGACAGTTTCTCTTGCCGCGGTATCCTTTTCATTTTTGCTTCATCACAAAGTTTTGTATGAATCTTTGCAAAGTCAATCTCAGGAAAATAGGGAGAATATTGAAAGGGTTTTTAAGCAATTAATGCCCGATACAAGAATGGTAAAGCCTTTGTATCAGTTAAAGACTGATTATAAAGCTCCGAAAACGAATTTAACGGGTCGATTAATTGAGGTTTCAAAGCTCTTGGAAGGAGAGTATAGTTTAAACAATGTTTCTATGATGTCGAGCAAGATAAGTTTTATCATTAGCTTTTCTGATTTAATAGATAAGAAAAAGAGTTTAAAGGCTCTTAATAAAAGATATTCTTTGAATATTGTGGCAACCGAAGATGGTGAGCAATGGGAGTTAGAGTTATGATTTCGTTGACCTCGCGCGATAAAAAGTCGCTATATTTTTTGTTTTTGTTTTTATCCTCATATGCGGTCTATTTTGTTTATGATATGTATTCGATAGATAAGTTAGTTCAGGCTCAACAAGAAGTTAATTCGACGTCCAAAGAATATGCCGAGGTCTTATCTTATCTGCCACCCTCCCTGAATACCTTGGTTGCGCATTCTAAGGATAAAGGTGTCATCATCAGTTATCAAATTGAGGGTGGTGTTTTAACCGCCCGTGCCAAGAGTTTTTCAAGATTAGCGACCTTTTCACGTTTCCTCGAAAAAAATGGTGTAACACTTCAATCTTTTAAGTTTAATATGGTAAATGGCAATTTCAATGGTATATTTTATATAGATAACTTAAATTCAATTAATGGCTCTTGATTTAGATAAGAAGACAGAAATAACAGCGAGTGACATTGGTTGTTTTTTAACGGATCAATATGGTCGCACCTTTGAATTTGGTAATCTAATATTTTTAAATAAAAAAGCCATCGACTCAATGCCGCAAACTTTAAAAAGTCCTTCGGATATTGAATATTATTTGCATCAGACTGAGAAGAAATACAATATTAATTTTTCATTTAAAAAAGAGTTGCTTGGTTCTAATTTACCGAAGAACCTTTCTGAGTATCATTTATGTGCGGCCTTTTTATATTCACCAAGTGAATCTTTGTTTATTCCTTATTTAACCCAAGACAATTCGACAGATATTCCATTTCCATTATCGCACCCAAAATACAATTTACAGTTAACTAAGCATAAAGCTGTTGCTACGGTGTTGTCAGGTGCCTTGGTCAAGATTTTAAGATCCTTGTCAGATACTTATCAAAAGCCGCTGTTGATTGGTTCTAAATTGCAGAATTATTTAGTCATAGAGGATTATAAAACATTTTCTATTATGTTGATGAAGCTATTGAAGTCCGATTTAAAGGCTCATAAACTGGTCGTATCCACCTTATTAGATTTTATAAAAACTGGGTGTCAAACAATTTCTTGGAAGCCGGGTGTTTCCTATCTTCACCGCCGAGTAGTAGTTGAGTCGTTATTGCCCCTCTTTTCAGCCCTCAATATATTATCAAAAGGTGGTGTATCTTTTGTCGCCCTTCCACTTTCGCCCACAAGTTCTTATTCCTATTTAACAATGAGTAATAGAGGGAAATTAACTTTTACTGTTAGTAATTTAAAAAGTTTATCGAGTATTGATTTGGTGCTTTTAATCAATGATTTGTCGGGTCGTTCTAGTAATCCATTAATTAATAAAATTAATTTAATGGATGGTCATCCGACGATGATTTTGTGGCGCTATTTTTTATCTGAGATTTATGGTAATTCTGTGCCAGTTGAATCGACGGAGAAGCTTGTTAATAAAATTTTTGATTTAAGTTTTTCGAGTGCTCGTATGAATTATCCAGCGGATAAATTTGTGTCTGATTTGGAGATTTATCTCAGTAGCCATCCAACTTTGAAATCTGGCTTGCCCCTGATTGAGAAACATCGTTCAGGTTTTCCTCATTCATTAACTAATTTATTATCGGATTTGCTGTTGAAGTTGTTTGTGTCAAAGGAGAATGCCGAAGCTATTTCTCATTTATTTTACAACGCTCCGTTGAGATTTAAATATATTCGTAATGAGTTTTTTAACACCGGTTCTCAGGGTTTATTTTTTATGGAAGCCCATTCAAAGGATTTGGTGTATGAGATTACTAATAAGGATTTGAAACCTGGTTCATTAAAGGGTGAGGGTAAAATCATTTCATTATCAACCCGCCTAGCCTCTGTTAAGGTCGAAAAGACGAAGTTATTTGATAAGTTAAAGTAACTCACTCAGAAGTGGCTTATGATTGTTTAATTACTTTTTCCTCATCATGTATTTCTTTTAAATTGATATGGAGTTCATTGCCCAATCGCTTTTTGATATGTTGCAATTGCTTGTGTGTGGCGACGGATCTTTTTGAGTTAGACCACCACCACAAATTGCAAATAGGCTTACCGTTAGCAGAAAGCGAAGTGATTTCTTGAATGGCAACAATTGAATGTCTGTTGTTTTCAACGAGATTAATAATTTTCCCTTTTGCCGCTTCACAAGTTTTTTCATCATTATTCCAGTTTCTAGAAAAAACTCCATTAATACCGTTATTACAAGTAACAGTAATCTGTTTGTCCGCTTTAAAGTATTTTGTTAAAAAAGTGTATTTTTCATCGTTTGCATCAAGAGTTCTGAATTGAGCCATGCATTCTTTGATTTTTGGTTTTAGGTCTTGATAGATAATAGCTTTGACAAATTCTGTATCGGTAAAGATAGAAAGGTCAGCATCCCGTTCAATAGGTATTTGATTTTGGATGAGAGTCCTAATAGCACACTCTCTAATAAATTGTTCGATTTTCACATTGATATAGCCATCAAATTCAGAATTTATGGCATAGAGCCATAAATATTTATCAAATTGAGTGATTTCTTTGTTATGGAATTGACATAGGAAATCAACATTAGAGACCACAAATCCTTTAAGGATTTTGTTAATATTTTCAATCCAATCTGCATAAAAGATGCTTGGTGCTAATTTAAATTCATCGAGGAAATTGGATAATTTGAGGTCAGCATCGGTATTATTTATTAAGGTTGCATATTGCAGAGAGTCAACAAAAGCAAGGCTTAAATAATTTTCGTGAATTTCTATGAATTCTTTGTCATTAATTAACCCTTCATAAATGTTAAAAACTTCCTCATTATTTTCAATAAGAAGTGCGTTGTTGAATATATCAAGGTCTGGTACAATTTCCATAATTTTTCTCCAAGAGGTGTGATTCTAACACAGTCTTTTGAAAAAGTCATCAATTTAGGTTATATTTTTTTTAGGGGTGTTTTTATGTTTAATGTGATAAAAAAGTGTTGGAAAGGTGATTATTCAGTTGTTCGTACATTTATGTATTCCTATGTCTTGTTTTATGGTGTTTTGGCCTATGGTTTAGGTCTTTTTTACATGTATATAAATGAATTAAAAACGGAGAGTGTGCTTGATTCGATCGCCTATCTTCGGGATCAGCCAAAGTTTATGCTGTTGGTTATCCCATTGCATATATTTTATTTTGTCAGTATGTGGCGCTCAGCTTGTGTCTTGAAGAAAAGTTCAAGATGGATGGTAAGAGTCGGAGTGGCATTAATACCCACGATAGCCGCCGCAGATTTATATTATAAGAATGCCGATTTGTTAATAACCGAGGTTGAGGTTGCAGTTGAAAATGTTTCATCTGGTAAAATTAGTTTACCAAAATTTGAAAACACAGAATCCGCAAGTGCCACAGACGAGCCAGTTTTTTATATGCAAAATGGTTTGCTTTATAGCCGCCCAAGTAATCAGGTTTATACAGGTGTTTATAAAGTTTCGATGTCTAAAAATAATAAGGACTATTTGGTTACATCAAATTATTTTAAGGGTAAGAAGCACGGTGTTGAGGTGTTGCGCTCATCAGGTCGAGTGCTTAGCGAATCCGAGTATAAACATGGTAAGCTCATAAAGGTTAAAAAATATTAAATTTGTTTGAGTTGCATTTTGGATTAATTTAAAATAATATTATTATTATTTATTGTTGGTTTATTTAATGACATCAAAAGAATCATCCAGTCCTAAGGGTTTAAAATCCGCCTTACAGTCTGTATATAAGACTTCTGTGTATTTGCATGGTCAGGAGTTAGAACCTGTTCCTCAGCATTCGACTGTGTTATCCAATGAAAATAGAAAGTTGCGTTTATTCAACAAGGCAATTGATGATTTTTCGAGAGTTGTTGTTTTTTTTGAAAAGGGAAATGATGTTTGGAAGGGTAAAACCTCCTTGCAATCGATATCAGAAGACAAAAAATCGTTATATATTTATTCCTTCCGCCCCAATGATCTGAATAAAGAAATACCTTTTCCCATAATGGGAAGTGTCTCGGTAAATACAGATTCGGGAAAAATTACATTTGACTCATATTTCGAAGAATTATCAGTGTTTGATGGTGAGGAGAGTTATCGTGTTGATATGCCAAATACCCCTATTTTTGAGCAGCGAAGAAATTCATACAGGGTGCATATTAAAGATGCTCGTGTGGGTCATGTTGGGTGTACTATTTATGCCGAGCCAAGTGGTGTTGAATCTCTATCTGTGGGAGATTTATTAAATGTGTCATTGACGGGCTTTGCCGCAATTTTTTCAATTAAGGATAATATGACAAAGCAAATGTTATCGATGTTAACCAAAGATAAAAATCAAATATTGTCATTTAGTTTTAGTTCAGAGGATGAGGATTTTGTATCAGCTGTATCAATCAGAAATTTAGAAATAACGGCTGAGAAAAAGATTGTTTTACATGGGATGTTTCTGAATTTGTCTGATTCAAGTCAAAAGTTTATCAGTGCCTATTTGGCAGAGAAGCAGCGTCAGATTGCTGCATTAGAAAGCAATCATTAATTATTTTTCAAATAATTTTATCATAAGTTCATCTACAGGAAGTGGCTTGCTAAAATAATAACCTTGAATGAAGTCGCATCCATTTTCTGTTAAGATATCCACCTGAGGTTTTGTTTCTGCCCCTTCTGCCACGACCGAAAGCTGTAGGTTATGTGCGAGTCCGAGTATTGATAGAACAATCATTAGGTCATCGCTGTTATTTTCGAGGTTTTTTACAAAAGTTCTGTCGATTTTTAGTGTGTCCACGGGTAATTTTTTTAGATAGGCTAGCGATGAGTGTCCTGTGCCAAAATCATCGATAGAAATACTAATTCCATACTGTTTTAATTGTTTAAGTGTTTTGATGCTTGAATTAATATCAGTCATAACCATCGATTCAGTAACTTCTAAGTCTAGTAAGTGAGCATCAATTTGGTGTTCTTCAATGGCAGCTTTTACAATGCCCACGATATCGCTATCTGAGAATTGTCTTGCTGAAAGATTGACACTTATATGGTATTCTTCGTTATATTCCTCTTTTATTTTTTTAATGAGTTTGCAAGATTCATTCAGTACAAAATTACCGATATCAACAATCAGTCCATTTTCTTCTGCAATGGGAATAAATTCAAACGGAGAAATCATCCCTCTTGTTGGATGAATCCATCTAACAAGTGCTTCCATTCCCGAGAAGTCGTTTTTCCGCACATTCCATTTGGGTTGATAATGAACGGTAAGTTGTTTATTTTTTACAGCTTCAATCAGTTCATTTTCAAAAGTTAATCTTTCGATGTCACGTGTTTCGAGGTCTTTGCCATAAAATTTATATTGGTCTCCCCCTTTTTCTTTACAGTAATACATTGCCTTTTCTGCTTTTCTCATCAGCTCATCGACACTATCTTCATTTTCCCATATTGCGACCCCGACAGAAGCCGTAATGTTAAAGTCTAAGTTATATCCAGTAGCCGAGATTTTATCATAAGCGAGCATAGATATATTTTTGATTTTGTTTTCGATATCCTCTTCTGAGGCTCCGTGTATTAAGATAACGAATTCATCACCGCAAGGTCTAGCAATGATGGTTTCCGCCCCAATTTTTTCTTTAATTCTCTCCCCAACAATTTTAATAACTTCATCCCCCGTCCCATATCCAAAAGCTTCGTTTAGTCTTTTAAACCGGTCTATATCAAAAAGAACGACTGCAAAGAAAAATCCGTGTTCTTGTTCTCCCGATATTTTCATTAGTGCTTTCACTTCTTCTCGGAAAGAATAAAGATTGATAAATCCCGTAAGTGAGTCAAATTTTTCAGCAAAGTCGAGTCGTTGTTTTAGAGTATCAATGGTTTCGCTTTTTTTGAGGTTGTCGAGGTATGATTTTTCCAGTTTTTCTAGATTAAAAATAAAGTTATTTTTAAATAGGCTAATCCCCCCAATCAGCCCTCCAATTGAGATTAAAAAAGTGTTGAAAAGTAGTTTATTATCAAGGGAATGAATAAAAAATGGTGCAATGATTAAGGTTAAAGCAATTGCTCTTAAGCTCCATAATATTTGGGTAGATCGTCTCAATCTTTGTTGATTAACTTCTTTTAAGGATTTCACAATATTTTTTTATTAAATAATATAATTAGATTATACCTAAATTTCATTTCTTGCAAACAAGCCTATTGTATATTGTCTTTTATTTGATTATACTAGGTGTGATTTTTAGGAGAAAAAAATGAATGAAATAAAAAGTGTTTCACATGTACTATTAAGAGCCCCAGTATTACTATTGTTTTTGTTAGTTATTCATTTGTTGCCATTGGCATTCGCTCAGAGTGCCGCAGATATATACACAATGAGTGAAGATGATTTGTCAAATCAAGAGGATAGTTTGTATACTTCGTCCTATTTACAGCTACCCAAGCAAAGTGATGCGCCTGCTGAGGTGGTTGAGTTCTTTTACTATGGCTGTCCTCATTGTTTTCGAGCTGAAAAGATGGTTAGCGATTTGCGTAAAGATTTGGTTTCAGAAGGCAAGTTTCAGGTGATTCAAGTGCCCGCAGTGTTCCCGAAGAATGAAAAGTGGGTTGAAGCAGCCCAATTGTACTATACGGCTCAAAGTTTGGGTGTAGAGAAAGATTTTACTCCTAAGTATTTTCAAGCGATTCATGTTGCAAAGAAGCCATTAGGTATGTCGACTGCGTTGCCGATTTTTGAAAGTTTAGGAGTTTCTTCGCTGAAAGTGAAGCAGGTGATGCGCTCATTTGGTGTAAAAGCTAGAGTTCAGTCGGCCATTCGATTGACTTCAATGGCGAATTTAAATGGTGTCCCCCATTTTGTCGTTAATCAGACTTATCATACGAATGTTGAGATGGCTGGTGGTTATAGCAAACTTAGGGCATTAATTACCCGCTTGAAAGATTTGAATCGCCCTTGACTTTTGGTGTTAAATAAATAATAATATAGCCAACAAATACAAAAAAAAGATAAAAACCTGTCAATATTGACAGGTTTTAATTTTGCTTTTAAAAGGAGAAAAATATGTCGAAAAAAGCAGTTGAAGCGGATGTTGTCGAGGTGCCAGTGGCTCCTGTTGAGGATGTTATTGATTACAACGATGCCCGAACCGCGGACATGAAGTGGTTTACTGTTCAGGTTCAAACTAATTGTGAGAAAAAAGCATCTGAAAATGTAAGGATTAAATTTGCGAATATGGGAATCGAAGATTCTTTGGGTCATATTTTGATTCCTGTTGAGAAAAGTGTTGAAATGCGCAATGGCAAGCAAAGGGTCGTCGAGAAGAAGCTCTATCCGAGCTATGTCTTTATCAAGATGGATATGAATGAAAACTCTTGGCATGCGGTTAAAGATACAAATCGTGTATTAGGTTTTGTAGGTGATCGCAAAAATGGTAATACTCCTCCTCCGATGAGTCGCAAGGAAATTGAGCCAATTTTGGCACGAGTGTCTTCGTCAAGCTCTGAGGAAGTTTCGTTTAATGTGCCTTGTGTGGTTGGTGATACTGTTCGAGTTCTAGATGGTCCATTTAAGGAGTTTGAAGGAGTCGTAGATCAGGTAGATACTAAGAAGGGCGAGTTGTTGGTTCAAATTGCTGTATTTGGTCGTCCAACCCCTGTTAATCTATCTTACAATGCAATTGAAAAGGTTTCTTGATAAAAGAAGCTATTAAAGTAGCATAAAAAAGCAAAGAAGCCCGGTTTGTATCGGGCTTTTTTGTAATTTTGATGCAAAAAAAAGACCTGTTCGAATGTTCAGGTCTTTTTTTTCGGTTCATTTATTTTTGTTTAAGCCATTTGACGGCTTTTGCCCCTTCGTTTGAGGAATAAAAGTGCATTTCTTTAATAATAAACAAACTACCAATTTTGTTTCCAGTTTCAGATACACCCAACCCCCCAAGTAGAGCTACTTTATTAAAAGTGATAACATTGGGTTTGGCAGCAATCTTTTCCATTTTGGATACATCAATTAGGGCATTAAAGGCTTTGCCTTTTTTGTTATGTTCCATTAAAATAAGGTTCATTTTTAAAATGTCATCCTCATCAAAAGCGCCGATAATTTGAAAGGCGGAAATATTTTCTTCTTCAAAATTTTCTAATTCAACCAGCATGTTATTATCCTTTAATAATGGGTAGCTTGTACTCATCGGTACCCTGTCGTATTTCCAGTTTTTTTGGTACTTCTTTAATTTCTTTAAAGAGTCCGTGCATCACTTTTCTGATAAGTGTTTCGTGGTCAATTTCTTCTGGATTATCATTGAAGAAATCATTGATAGAGATGCTTTTCTTAACATTTTCCATTTTTAGCTGCGCATAAAATTGTGCTTTCTTTTTATTAGCACGAATACCCCAGCTATTGTCAATAAATAGCTTGTTTAAAACGTTAAGGGCTTCTTGATCTCCTAAGTGAGCAGCTCGGTCAAGAAGCTTAACCCCTTCCTCAAGGTCGGTCTCAACATTATATAGTCCTTGCATTGTAATAAGTCCAAGCCGAGTCATCGATTCAGCATTATTTTTTCTAACACCTGAGTGTAAAAATTTAATTCCCTTCTCAATGTCGCGTTGAACACCCATACCAATCAGGTGCATATTTGCTAGGAAGTAAGCACCTTCACCATTTCCATCATTAAGTGCTCTCTGAAACCAGATGCCCGCTAATTTATAATCAACCGCCCCAGCAATTCCTTTATAGTACATTTTAGCTAAGGTAAGTGCAGCATCTTTTTGGTGTCTTTTAGCAGCGGTTTCCAAGTAGCTTTTTGCTTTGTTATAATCGACAGGAGTGCCGACCCCATTGAGATGGGCAATACCCAATTCAAGAATCGCTTTGGTGTGATCCATAGGTACTAATGATTCAAGGTATGTTATGCCCACACTTTTCTCTAAAGAGTTTCCAAGTCCACTAAGGATCATTTTTCCTGTGTAATAAATGGATTTAGGATTTTTTTGATCCGCCGCCATTTTGAAATATTTAAATGAGGCTTCGAAATCGCCCAGAGCTTTGAAGTGCTCAGCTAGGTATACTTGTGAACCTAACACCCCAGCCCCTGCTGCTTTTTTATAAAGTTCAATAGCAAGTGTTTTATCTTGTTTTGTTCCCATTCCCTTTTCGGTCATCACCGCGATATTGTGCATTGCCATTGGTAATTCTTGTTCAGCCGCTTTTTTCATCCACTCAAAACTTTTTAATAAATTGTTTTCTTTTTTGAATTGTTCCGCGATATAAGTTTGAGAAATCGGGTTTTCAAAATCTAATTTAAAGTTATTATCAAGAGTGATTACGCTATTGTAATCAGCAAATGAAGCATTGGTTAATAGTAAGGCTGCAATGGCAATAATTTTTTTCATAGTAATAATAAAATGTTTCAATAGTTTTTATTGTAATAAACTTGTCAGAAAAAGCAAAAAAAGTTGTGTATTGTTTTTTTTTATCAATTATGTTTTAATATTACAAAGAATCACAATACTTTTATTATATTAATTGCTATGAAATATTTGCCCATCAAAATAATTTTTCCATTTTTATTGATTTTATTATTGTCGTCAAATTCCTATTCAGAAGAAGCCCGCTCAAATGAAACCGATCTTTTTATAGTTTTCGGAAAGAAAGTTGAGCTAAATAAGCAAGAAGTGGTAAATTATTTAAAAGGAAATTTATTATTTTTTAAAAAGTTAAAATCGTGTGCCCGTCATAAGTGGAGTGCGACCAATCCTGTTGATGGCACTAGACATATTTATGAAATTAAAGGAAAAGCAGGTACAACTTGTGTTTTGTCTTTGCGCGAGTTAGGCATGAAAGCTAGCTGTTATTTGAATAAGAAAGCGGTTAATCGTTTATTGACCCGAGTTGAATATTTGCGCCGTTATCAAAAATTTGAAGGTTGGTCAGAGAGTGAACAGAAGGTTCTGGCTGATAATTGTAAGTTTGATTTTTCAGGTGTAAATGTGTTAACAACACAATATGAATTGAAACCTGGCGAAGAGTCTAAGTATATAGATACAAAGGGTTTGAAGTAAATTTTAAATTGATTTGTTTTATAAGAAGTGTTATTATTCTGACTCATATTTAGAGTTTAGGAGTATAACTTATGAGTCAAGAACAACACTTTGCCCTGCAGAACACTTATATGAAGAGTATTTCGATGGAATCACCAAATACTCCTCATATTTTTCATAGAGATGAGCGCGATGCGGATGGTAATCCAGTCATGCCAGCCAGTCAAATTAGTATTCAAATTGATGCTCAGGATTTGGGAGAGGGTCATGTTGAAGTTGTTTTAATGTTCAATGTAATCAATCGATTTGGTGATAAGCCTGAGGATTTGGTTTATGATTTAAAAATTAATTATGCTGGTATTTTTCAAATTGTTGGCTTTGATGAAGCTACCGTCTCTGAAATTTTAAATGTTAATTGCCCAAATGTATTGTATCCATATGTACGAGCTCAGGCTCAACTTGCTACATCGTTGGGTGGTTATATGCCAATTATTTTAGAGCCTATTGATTTTATGGAGATGTTTGAGCAGAACATGGCAGCTCAGCAATCGAACTAATCTCTGGCACATAGAGAGAATAGTAGGTTAAATGAAAAAACTCACCCACACTATCAACCGAGGATATAAGTTCCGCTTCTATCCGACACAGCGCCAGAAGGAGCTTCTCAGGAGCTACTTTGGAGCGAATCGTTGGGTGTGGAATAAAGCGTTAGATTATTGCTCAACCTACTATTCTCGGTATAAAGAATCGGTGTCCCCCATCGACTTTTCTCGCGAACTTACCCAGTTAAAGAAGTTAGAGCCTTTTGAGTGGCTTAACGGAATTCCATCCACGACTTACACTCAAACCCTAAGGGATTTAACCAGTGCTTTTTCTAAATTCTTTAAGGACGGTTATGGCTATCCCGCTTTTAAAGCGCGTCATGACAATCAGAGCGTAAGGTTCCAGCTCGACCAGAGAATTATCCATCGGCTTTACGAGAGGGGTAAATTTATTAAGCCATCGAAGGCATTTGGCGAGTGTCGCATCACTTGGTCGAGGAAACCTAAGGGAATCCCTAAGATGATGACCCTCTCGCTCGATAAAACTGGGCGGTATTGGGTGAGCTTCACTGTCGAGGAAGAAGTGGCGATTTTGCCGTTTACTCACTCGAAGGTTGGGGCAGATTTGGGCTTAGAGCATGCCCTTATCTTATCCAATGGTAAGAAATTCGAGAACCCTCGCTTCTTAGCGAAGAAAAAAGCCCAATTAAAGACATTACAACAGCGGTTATCACGCCAAGTGAAAGGCTCTAACCGCTGGAAAGAAACCAAGCGTCGAATTGCAAAACTGCACTGGACTATCGGCAATCAACGCCGAGACTATTTACATAAACTCACCACAGAGTTGATTCGCGACAACCAAGTAATCGCAGTGGAAGATTTAAATGTAAAGGGTATGTCATCCAGTGCCAAAGGCACAATCGAGCAACCTGGAAGGATGGTGAAGCAAAAGAGTGGTTTGAATAAATCCATTCTTGATGTGTCATTCGGCTCGATTGTCGCGATGCTTGAATATAAAGCGAAGTTCTATGGGCGAGAAGTAATTAAGATTAATCGCTTCTTCCCAAGCTCCAAGCTTTGCAGTTGTTGCGGTGAAAAG
>BB_Man_B_Liq_inBBDRAFT_1000010_pt1 | contig 31026 bp, 37 predicted proteins | sample BBManParaguerPR_4_FD_10244 | JGI IMG/M metagenome (IMG submission 10244) | reverse complement strand
CAGCTGGAGACTCATTTTCTTTTAGCGAGTCATTTACGGCAGGAGATGCGATCCCAACAGGAACCACCGTTAATAGCGGTGTGGTTGGATCCCTACCCGCATTTGGAAATGTCACCACAACTGCAGGTGGTGTGGCTGGCTCTCTCGCTGGTAGCATCAATACTGCTGGCGTTATGTCACTAACTGCTGGCGGTGCTGGTACAAGTGCCACTGGTCAATTCGTAACTGAAATCACTGTTAAATAAATATGGGTCTTAGTTATGGTTTTCCAAATCCAAAAGGGTGTCGTTGCTCAAATTGTTTCGGCACCCCTTCCTGCAATTGTTGCTCTCATTGCTTTGTCTTCTGGTCTAGCGAAAGCAGTTCCAGTAGTGCCAAACTTCACTCAGGGCAGCATGACATCACACACAGAGACAACACAAAAAATAACAGAGACCATCAATTCGATGGACTATAACACGGGGTATCAATACACCGTAACTGGGAGTGGAATTACAGCATCAGGTTCTTTACAACCTGGAACTGGTGCTAATACTGTAACTATAGAGGGAGTGACTTCGACATGGACTGGATTAACAAGCAGACCGACATTCACACAGACAACACCAGGAGGGGCGTTTCAGTTCACAGAAACGTACAAAGGTCCAGGATTGAGCAATCAAACTATCATACAAAGAACCACAGAAGTAAAAAGTATCACGGATACCACAAGTATCTTTTCTCAATAATTGCACTACTCTTCGCGTCACCCAGCTATGCGGAAACTGTTGGTGGTGTTAGTGCTACTGCTGCTCCTGTCGCTAACTCCTCTGGGAGTGTCACAAATCAGGCAATCCAGGTACTCCAGGGTCCGTATATTACGAATACTTACGGGGGAGGGATACAATGTCAGGGTCCTACGCTGAACTTCACACCATATGTAACAGCCTCAGCATCAGCACAAAGACCCTGGGAACCATATTACAACGAGAATGTATATGATATGAGAGACCTTGATGAAGATGGGTCTCTAGATAATCCAGGTGGTGTCCTATACCAAGTCCCCACACGTACTGGGCAAAAAGATAACTACAACGTTGGTGTGGGTTTCTCTGCAACATGGTCTCGCCCCCTCGACAAAAAGCTACAAGACCAATGTAAAGAAGCAGCTGCTGCCAACATCGAATTGATGAAGCAAACAACTGCTAACAAGAGATTAGATTTTGAGATTGCTCGCCTTAAAAATTGCGGTGAGTTGATCAAGCAGGGTATTAGTTTTCATCCAAAGTCACCCTATTACAAAGTATGTGCTGATGTCGTTGTGAATAATGTGAATAGTGTGTTACCTCATGAGCATCCACACGTCCATGCTATCCCTTCGGCTTCAGAGCAGACTTCAGTGCCCGTAGAGCCTGCGTCCGTTCGCGCTGAAGATCTCGGCGCTCCGATACGGATAAAACAGGTTCCGTTTTCCCCCTGATAGCAGCAATCTTTTTCATGACCTTTTTGACCGTTGGTTTGATGACCTTGAGTAAAACATCTGCCAGCGGTTTTGCCATCAATGCAGAAGCTGTAGCAACAATGGCAATACTACCAGTAGCCACAACCTGCCCACCAGTAGGAAGTCCAGCTACAAGCTGTTCTTTCACTGGAACCTTTTCTGTTATCTGAACACATTCATTACCGAGAAGCTCATACCCAACTACTTTTTTTCTAAAACCCTCTAAGTAGGTCCCAACTGGTTCTTTTGTGCTCTGAGCTGGAGTGGGACATTCTATCTTAGCAGTTGCTGGTGGTGCTGGTGGTGGAAGCTGTGGGGATTCAGGCTTCTTTGGTTCTTCTTTTTTGTATGGAGGTACTTTGGCAGGTCCAGTGTATCGAATATTGTTTGGAGAATATTCGATAGGCTTAAATGAGGGCAAATTTCCATCACAAAATGTCAGCGTACCATTTGGATCATCACTAGATAACACTTTGCTTTTACTTGGATCTTGCCTAGCCTCAACACAACCAGGAATATCAACAATAGGAGTTCCTATTTGTTGCGTCACTGATACAACTGGAGGTATCGCTTGAGATGGTATAGACCAGATATCAGGAATCTTATTGATATCCAGACTCCTGATTTCTATTCCCCTAATTTCATCCATCAATCAGAAAAGATTCCAAGTAGTCCAGAGTATATATGATAGAAGAAGACATAAAGAAAAAACTTCTTCTCAGCATCATGCTGAGACTTTTTCTTCTTGTAAGATGCTGTCATTTTTAGAATGGGATAGCGGGACCTGTAATTTTGCCAGTAGGAACTGCAGGACCAGTAACCTTTGGCATTTCTGGAATAGCACCTTTAACCAAACCAGGAAGCGCCTCAGTGACAGCCTTAGTTACTTCTTCGGTAACACGCTCTTTAGCAGATTCGATAAGTGCGTCTTTGTTGATAAACAAATAAGCACCACCCCCGATCAGACTCAGAGAAGTCAGACCAGACAGCAGTGCCACAACATTAATTAGTTTTTGCATCTTTCTTTGGTTCGATAGCGGAAACAACCTCAGGTTCTTTCTTTCCTTCTACTTTTCTGAGGGTAGCATTTCCACCACCATTCTTAGCTGGAGATAATCCAAAAGCAGCAAGAGATCCAGAGAATACAGAGGCAATGAAGGTAGGATCAAAATCAAGAATTTTTTGACCGTTAGGAAGTCGAACGTAACTAAAGGTGAGAAGAGAGGCAGACCAAATAAGGACAACTACTTTCACCAGATTACCAAGAACTTCACTTCTATCTTCATGTTGGTCTTTCTCTTCTACCTTTGCTGGTTTTGTATCAGCCATAGGTAGAAAGCAAAGCAATTCTATTTATCGAGAAGAAAATTACCAATAACTAAAGTGTCGATATCTTTCTTCACAAACAATTCTTTTGCTTCCCACATCTTAGATGCGATTGGTCTACCACCAATGTTTAGAGAAGTATTCAGTAAAACGCTATCTCCAGTAATCTCTTTGTATTTTGAGAGAAGCCTGGAAAAACAATCACCACCATCAACTGTATGAATTCTACACGTTTTATCAACATGTGTTACAGAGGTGAGGTCTTTGCTCTTAACTGGAACTGAGGCATTCATGTAAGGAACATCATAGTTACAATCAAAATACTTACTAAGATCTTCGCGAAGGACAGATGCACCAAAAGGACGGAAAGGTTCTCTATGTTTTACTTTTTGATTAATGTGGTCCTTAGCATTGGGATCTCTAGCAGTCATAAGAATAGATCTATGTCCCAAAGCTCTAGGTCCAATTTCACCAGCACCCTGATACCAAGCAACAATTTTCCCAGAGGCAAGTCTATCTGCAACCTTTTCTATAGTTTCATCACTAGGCTCTTCTGGAATTTCATCAGTAGATTGCCAAAAAGGAAATCCACTATTGTCAAATTCATCTTCTTGATAATACTGCCGCAGAAACTCAACAGCCCCCAGAGACAATCCACAGTCACTAGCATGGGGTGGAATCGCAACTTGCTGTCCACTAGAAAGTATCTTTCCATTAAAGACACAATTCTGAGCAATACCCCCAGTGTATCCAACTATATCTCCACCACCACCAATGTAACTGGCTAGCTTATCCCCAGTAACTTCATGCACTGTCCTCAGCCAGTTAATATCAAACTCATCCCACTTACGAGTCCAAGAGTCATAATTCCAAATATCACGTATACGAGAAAGAGGGTAAGCATCCACCCTCTCGTAATATTCATTATCGATCAACCCGTAAGCAGCAAGTCCCATAACCTTGCCAGCAAGATCAAGCCCCCAATCATCAGATCGAAGACCCAAAGTCTTACCAACTGTTGTCATAGAAATGCCAACAGAGCCAGTCACATTTACGTCATGTGATAGTTTTAATTTGTCGCCGAGAAAAAGAGAATGAGATCTTTCATTGTTACCATAACCATCAAATACATAATTTGTATATGGGATATTGCCAAGTGGCCACAAACTTAACACATGCGCATAATGATGATCAATAAAAAAGGTCTTACAAGGAAGACCTATCGAAACCTCTCTATAAACTTCTCCATCAGAAAACTGAATATTATCAGTAATAATACCAACAGCATCAAGTTCATCTAGATGTATTCCCCATTCATTTAGGATGTCTACCCACTGCCAGTGATTGTTTAGTCCATGATGCTTAATGCCGAAGATTCTTTCTGATGAAAAATATCTTACCTCAGTACCATCGGTATAGGTGATATTAGAATCGTGATCTTCGATTCTCAATCCTACAAATTTCATTGGCTTTCATAACAATTTAAGTGTTCTTATGAGACTTACGAATCTTTTTCAGCTCTTTAAGTTCTGCTTTAATTTTCTGATATGCAGTTTCTTCATCAATCTTGTCGCCCATTTCCATGGCGACAATGATATCAACACGAGTACCAAAGTGCATTAGAGCACGCTCAAAAGAATCAAGATCTCCGTACATTAGACAGCTTCAGCAGTTACTTTCTTCTTCCCAATATTGTACTTACTTTCCAGTGTCCAGTCACCCTTATCTTTGTAAGAGAGAACTTTGATTTGATTTAGTGGAGCAATATCATTGAGAGACTCCACATCAAGATTAACCAGACCCCAGTCGAAAAGCAATTTTGCAATACGATTACGTCTTTCGATATCGTTCTTAGTGATGTTTGCTGGCTTTCCATCAAGCGCAAACAGTTCCTTAAAATGAACGATGTAATACTTTCCTTTCTTATGCAAGATATGACAAGACTGGTATAGCTTACGCTCCTTTCGCGATGCCACACCGATGCGGGTGAGTGTCTCACGGACCTTCAGGAAATCATCAGGCTCCTTAAGTACCACTTCCAGCATCATGTCTTGAGACCAACTGATCTCGTCACTCATCTTTTTCCTCCAACATCTAAACTCGCTTTGATGACATCAAGTTGATCTTTGTTGAGCATACGAAGTGCAGTTTTTGCCTTCTCTGTGCTGTAACCGTAAAATTGCTTTACGATTTCCAGATCTCTATCCGTCGATTTTTTATTCCAGGGAGAAAACCTTTTCGATTTCCTAATACTATATAGGTAATATAAATATTGCAAATCGTTGTCGAGATCATAATAACGATTCATCTCATTGACATGAATGATGCAGTCGATATGATCCGAAAGAAGCTTGTTAATAACAAAGGCAGGATACTTTTTCATGGCACGTTCGTCCTCATGAATGCTACCCTGCTTAAGATTGATTCCATTTAGATAGTCCTTAAGAGCGTACTCATACTCTTTTGCCATAAAGAAGAATCTCCGAATTATAGAACTTGGATATTTGCCATGGGTACACCTTGTGGTCCTGCATTCACTGGGCCATTTGGTAGTGAATTAAAGGACATCGTATATCTATCAAATTCACCAGAATGAGGATTACTATAGTGACGTAACCATCCAGGGAATACCAGTAGTTTTCCAGGCTCAGCCTTAAAAGTCTCAAAAGGACCATCAAACCAATCTCTGATAATTTCTAGGGTATCTAGATTACGAATATCTACAGGATCCTGGAAGACAGTATCAGATCCTTCTGTAAAATAAAAAACTCCAGAGAGATATGAATAATTATGTCTGTGTAATGGATGGCCAGCTCCAGATCCAGCTGGGGCATAGTTAGCCCAACACAGAGAGATTTTCAGTTCATGACACTGCAATGCTTGATCGCATCGAATCTCATCAAGTACATCGTGGAAAAATTCCACAAGATCAACCATAGGTTCATCTTTGTGAATATCTCCCCGACTGGTGCGTACACCAGCAGGGAAGTTATACATCTGCATATTCAGTGTTTTAATGTGTTCCAAGGCTTTATCAGCCATCCACATCATATCTTCTGGGAGACGATACTCCCAGACTCTTGTGGGAAAGATATCATGTACTTCTTTCATTGGAATTCACACCTCATCATTAGTTCAGTAAGAAAGGCAACCAGATTGATCTCTTGATCCATAACAAAAGATGCCTTGTACTGATATTCACCGATCACAAGAACTGCTTCGGGAATACTTTTAGGTACAAGATATGTATAGAGATTATCGTATACCTTCCTCATGATAATCTGAGGCTCATTATCTAGGTTAGAAACAACCCATTTCTTCATCTTGGTGAATTCTCGATTCTTCAGATAGCCAATGAGATCTTGGAGATTCACATCAGCAACTTGACCCAGAATGCCAGTATCAATCTTCCCACGAGAACCATAACGCTGGAGTTCGTTGATGGTTCGACGGAAGTCAGGAAAGTGTTTCTGAACAACTTCAGCAACCACCTTCATATCAAACTCAATATTCTCATACTCAAGAATACCGTTCACACGCTTAAAGAACTGAGTAGCAAGAGCTGCTCGCTCTTTACCTTTGACATTAAAATCAACTACAGAGCACCGCGAGTGAAGAGGCTCAATGATTTTGTTCTTGTAGTTGCATGTGAAGATAAATCGACAAGTATTCTGGAACTCTTCGATAGAAGCACGAAGAAGCAGTTGTACGTCAGGCGTGGTATTGTCCGCCTCATCAATAATCAGAACCTTGTGCTTGGCAGTGGAAGTGAGGGAGACTGTAGAAGCAAATGACTTTGCACGATTGCGAACAGTATCAAGGAAACGACCTTCATCAGATCCATTGATAACATACACATCAGCACCCAGTTCATTGCAGAGTGCCTTGGCAATGGTGGTCTTACCAATACCAGCAGGACCTGCAAGAAGAAGGTTAGGGATTTCACCCTGCTGGATGAATCCCTTAAACATCACTTTGGTTTCCTCAGGGAGGATACACTCATCGACAGTCTGAGGACGGTACTTTTCGACCCACAGAAAATCGTTACTCATAATTAAGAAGAAATAGTTAGGTGATCAATATTCAGAATCAGGTTCCAGAGCAATTAGGTACTCCAGAGAATCAACAGAGCTTTGAGCTCGCTGAGAGATTTTAGCGATGAACTTAGCAACTTTACATTCGTAGAGCTCAAGATCATAACCTTCAGACGGGTTGTTAGCTCCTGTAGAACGAATAACACTAAGGTTCTCAACCTTCATACAGAAGCAAAACTCTCGATCAGTTTCGCCTAGCTCAATCTCCATAGAATTGGAAGAGCTGTTTCGCTTGTCGGTGACAATAGCAGTCAGCTGCCCATCTCTACCAGAGAAACAAACATCAGGGAGTTGGTAGGTAGAAGCCACAGTATTCATCCTGTGGAGATCTGCCATGGTGAGCGTGGTGGTAACCACAGGAGAACCGATATCCTGAATTTTATCGGGAGGAGTAGTTACCATCCGAGGCTCGGCATAGTAATACTTAATTCGACTACGATTACAAACAATATCAACACGCTTCTCAAGAAAATCAACATCAGGGCTATTGCTACTGTTGCTACTACCCAAGATCTTGATACTGTTGATCAGATTACTCAGATCATAAATGGGAGCTTGATTGGGGAAGCTAGTGCTAGGAAAGTTTGCAACTGCAAGAATATTCTTGTTGTTGGAAATAGTTGCTACCCGATTCCCAGGCTTAAACATGATGGAAGGATTAATGTCACGGAAGGACTGAAGCACTTCCATTTCATAATCGGTAAATTTCATACAAGTCATCAGTGAGGGAAGTCAGAGTTTACAATATCTTCGGGGTATTGGCACCCAGAGAAGTAGTAGAGAAGAATAGCGTAGTGAATCACTTTCAGCAAATCACTTCGATCAGACCCATTCTTCTTGCCAAATCGAGCAGCATACTTGATGATGTTCGATTGACAAAAGTGCTCAACAGTTCCGATGGAGCGGAGAAGATCTAGAGTCTGCACATCATCTTCATCTTCAGGGTTGGTGTAATGACCTTTGTAAGTTCCAGAGATATAATCTGCAACAAGAGCAAGAGTATCAGGTTCGCGGTATTTCATAGCCAAAGGGGTTAACATCAATAGAGTATCAGAAAAGAAAGGAAAAGTCAATCAGCTAGCAGATTCTTCAGCATTGGCATCGATCTTGGTATACAGTTCCAGGAAAGAGGACTTGGTTTCGTCATCAAAACGATTCAGGCAGAGCTTGATTGCCTTCATACGATTAGAGAAGATGCTGTATGCTCGGATGATATGGGTCAGTCGGCGAGTAGAAATCACTTCATCAACTCCACCATCAGCAAAGGTCTTGCGAATAATCTCAGCCCAAGTGCAGAGATTCTTACAAAATTCACGATCTTCCACACCAAGATCCAAGCTCAGACCCTCAAGAATACGCTGCTCAACTGCAAGGGTAGGATATTCTTGCTCAAAGGTAAGGGGGAAACGCTCAAGAAATGCTTCGTTAAGAACATTAGTGCCAACAAAACGACCGTCATCAGAACCCTTACCCTTGGTATTGGCAGTGGCGATCACAGTAAAACCATTAGAAGGAGTCACCCACTTACCGATTTTCTTCAGATAGACACCCTTCCCCTCCAAGATAGATTGGAGGCACAGAATTTTGTTAGAAGCAAGATCAATCTCATCCAGCAGCAGTACAGCGCCACGCTCAAGAGCTTCGATCACAGGACCGTTGTGCCACACAGTATTACCATCAACCAGACGGAAACCACCAATCAGATCATCTTCATCAGTTTCGATGGTAATGTTGACGCGGATTAGTTCACGACCAGTCTGAGCACATGCTTGCTCAACACTAAAAGTTTTACCATTGCCAGACAGACCAGTGATGAATACAGGATAGAAGAGATTGGATTTAACAATCTTCTTCACGTCAGAGAAGTTCCCGAACGGAACGAAAGTAGCATCCTTTGTGGGGATCAGGTTCTGTTGTTGTCGTTCGGTAACAGCGATAGCAGGAACAGCAGCGGGAGCTTGATAGGTTTGCTCAAGTCGCTCCTGCACGGTCAGGTTCCACTTACCACGAGCAATTTTGTAATCCTTAAGACGATTCACAATGGTTTGGTACTGAAGGTCATTCATTGCACAGTAACCCTTGATGTCACCAGAGGTAACCTCAGGACCGTAGGTGGTCTGCAGATCCGAGATCAGTTGTTCGGTGGTCATAGGAAGAAGACGAGGCATGGTGGTCGGTGGAGGTGTCTCTCGATTACCTTGTAATTATAGGGCAGAGTGGGGCAGAGTCAGGGGCAGAGTGGACACTAGGCGATCTGACCCACGAAGGACGAGAGCAGACGGCGGTTGACCGCTTTAGAGTTGAGTGAAGTGACAAACGCTTTCTTGATCTGTGCTTTAGTGGCATCTTCTTTCACTTGCATGGAAGTATCTTCAGTATAAGAGTTGTTGCGGATAACGTACAGTTGAGTGTAGGGAGTGTTGTCGAGAACAATACACTTATCTTTTTTCCACTGATTCTTGTAGGAATCAGAATCAAACACACCCATAAAACGTGCCATGTAGATATTAAGGCTGCGGGTGTCACAGATACGGAATCCGATGACAGAAGTTCCAACATGGTTATCGCGAAGGATCTTAATCAGAGTGCGAGTGGTATCCATATGCCCATTCTGAATGCCAGAGTAATAACGTCCAGTCTTACGATTGCGAATCGTACAGGCATAGACAGAGTTGACATAGTTTTTAGTCATGTATGTGCTGTTCTCGTGAGAAGCAACATAACTTGCATTGCAAGATTCACCGTCAGTGAGAACAATCAGATGAGTCTTCTCAACATTCTTCTTTGCTTTCCACGCAGGCAGAAGTTCATTCATAACAATGAGTGCCTCATTCAGAGGAGTACCACCTAGTCCCATAAAGTGAGGAACTGCGAGAGTACCAATACGCCAGTTATATTCTTCCTCTTTGCGCCAGTGTTCAGCAATACGGAACAAAATTTTGCATTGCTTCTGGAAGCTCTTCTGATTACCCTCACTGGTGATGAGATTCATCAAACGGAAACGGCGATCAATGTAAAACTGATTGGGAGTTTCTTTATCAGTGAACTCAGTAAGTTCAGGATCAGTCATCAGTGCCGCAGAGGGATCACAAACAAAACTGTAAACATCAAAAGGAATACCAACCTTTTTACAGAACTGGCACAGGTTGATTACCTGACAAACCGTTTCATAGATTTCATCACCCATAGAACCAGACCAGTCAAGCAAAAACACAAGACCATGATTCTTTCCGTTAGAGACATTCATCACTTTACGGAAGATGTCATCGTTGTATTTGTAAGTATGCAGTTTGGAAGTATCCAGAACACCAGTCTTAGAGACGGATGCTCGGGCAGAAGCAGACGCCGCCTTGCGACACTCAAACTCCTTCACCAAGTAGTTAACGTCTTTGCTAGTACGATTGCAGAACTCAGTGAAGAGACGATCAACCGTTTCATAGGGTTCGGAAACTTCAGCATAGAATTCACTCCAGAATTGTTCAGCACCACTAAGGATTTTGCCATTAGGAACAACGACACGATCGAGATCAATTGTAGGAAGATCCAGGATCAAAGGATCGTGGAACCTAGAGTTATCGGTCAATTCGCTGATCGAGCTATCGAAGTTCTCTTGAGTGCGAACGTCATCAATATCAGAGGTCTTACCACCACCAGCATCGTAACTCGGTGTATCCAGATCGGCATCGCTTTTATCACCCCAACCCTGTGATTCTTCACCTCCGTCATTTTCACTTTCACGACGCTCTGCTTCCTCAAGCATCTCTTCGTGAGTCATCTCACCACTAGAACTATCACTATTGCCAACAGAACCCTGTTCATTGGCATTGTTTTCTTGTTGGCATTCTTGTTGTTGTTTCTCTTTCTCTGCTTTCATATATTCGTAAATTGCCACTGCTGCAGCAACTGCTTCCTCAAACGTCTCAGCAGCTCCCACAGCGTCACGCAGAGGGGTCTCAGAGTCATTAAAGGGCATCATAGCAAAGGCACCAATTTTATAGTGCAGGTTGATGCGATCAATCAGGGGGAGGTTCTCCAGTTTTTCATCAGCAATACTGAAGAAGTCTTGCTCATTGAGTTCTTGATACCCAATATAAAAGTCTTTGGATAGACCAGGATATTTACGCTTCATCATCTTCTCAATGCGAGCATCCTCAGTCACATTGACAAAAGACTTTGGACAAGGAAACTTAGTAGGATCAAACTCAGAGGGGGTGAAGAGAGCATGACCCACTTCATGACCAACAAGCATGGAGTACACACGATTACTAGCGCGATCCCAAATCGGAAGGATCAGAACACGCTTCTGAACATCAAACGATGCAGTAGGAACTTTCTTGTGCTCAACAAGAATATTCTCGGTAGCAAGCAGCTTGGCGAGGGTTCCCCGAATATCGTTCATGGAAGGCTTGTCATCGTTACCCACATAGTATAAGACCCCGAGCTTCCGCCCGAGGTCTTAGGGTGACACTTCTTAAAGTGTCTCAGCCTCGCCTTTGCTTGGCGAAGCGCCTGTGGTTTAAGACGGCGCTTCTGTTCCTTGCGAGAGTGGTGTTGCCAGTTTGGTACGTTAGTCACGTTGCCTCCAGTCTTCTGGTTTGTCTCTACCGAAGAAGTCTATAATATCATCTGCACTTTGGAAACCCGTTCTGTGGTTTGATGGATCTGGATCCCCGAGATCCATTTTATTCATAAAGTCATCAAGACTTCCCTCTTTCATGTTTGGGTTGTTTGCTTTACGCCTCGCTTGCCTCAGAATAGAAGCTGCAGATGCATTTGACTTGGCAAGTTTTTCTGCCCATATCATATCATCTAAACCAACTTCAGAACAATTTGCTATCCTCTCGCATATGTTTTCCAAACGAAGTCGATATTGAGTAGATAGCATAATTTGTTCATCGCAATACAACCAAATATATTTATCCTAAAGGACGGATAAAGTTTCTATAAACCCAGCTCTGACTGTAGAGAACTTTTCGCATATAGATAAAACCATCTTTAGGGTTTGTGTGATCACCACATGTGAAAATGTCACATACCGCTTCACCCTTCTCTGGCCATGTGTGAATGGAGATATGAGATTCTGCTAAAAGAGCAATAGCAGTAACACCCTGAGGATCAAACTTATGTGATGAGACATCTAGAAGAGTGCTATTGCATTCCTTTGCTGTCTGAACCAACATTTCACGAATGTACTTTTCATCATCAAGAAGTACAGCAGAACACCCCCTAAGGGTAAAGAGAATGTGTTTCATATCATCCATTGAGAACGGTCATGTTTGAGAAGTCCCCTTGCTTTGAGAAAGAAAGAATTCTACTGAACTTATCATACAACACTTCACCCTTATGGGAAATAACAAAGAGATTTGTATTAGAGCCAAGACCCTTTAAGATCTTCATAAGTTCGTCAGTTGCACTTTGATCCAAAGATGAATCAAATACCTCGTCCAGGATTAGAAGATTAGTCGATACACTATTCTTCATTCTCGCAACCTCTCTCCAAGTGAACAAAAGTGCCAGATCAATCTTTTGCTTTTCGCCCTCAGAAAAGGAAGCATAAGAGAAATCGTCACGAAAACGAGAAAGAATCTTTTCGTTAAAGTTTTCATCAAGAGTAAAGTTCACATAGAACTCCATACTCTGCAGATACTTATTGATTTTTTGATTGATGATAGGAATAAACTTGGAGATAATCTTAGCTTTGATTCCGCCATCTTTTAGAAGTCCAGCAACTAACTTCAGATTGTCATGTTGCTTATTGATGTTTGCACAGAAAGATTGTTTCTCAGTCAACTTAGCCTCAAGGCGAATCAGTTCTTGCTTCTCTTCCTCAAGGTTGATAGAGTCGCTTCCAACAGAACTCATGATCTTTGTATTATCTTTCAGAAGTTTTACTTCCTCACGAGTCAAAGACTGAATTTCATATCGATAGCTATTCACAACTTCTGCCTGTTTACGAAGCTCTTTAACTTCGCTGTTTATCTTATTGATCTCTTCAGTAATTTTTGCTTTACCAGTTTGCAGTTCCAAAATTTTATTCTGGAGACTATCCATCTGGGTTTTCCGAAATGACTCAACAATATCTTGAGTACAAACTGGGCAAGTATCATTGTCTCGGAAAAAAGCAAGATCTTTTTCGGATTGATCACACTTCTGAGAGATCTTTGTACGCATGACTTTGTACTTTTCGTTTTTATCAACAGAAGAGTCAAGTGCTATGAGTTTTGGTGTGATGTCTTCCAGTTCTTTATCGAGTTGTTTAATCCGTTGGCGGATCTCCATTACTCGATCTTCATTTTCCTTAAAACGCAATTGAGCATTTGCAGTGTGCTCTTTATCAACTTTTTCTAAGTTGGCAATGTTTCGATTTTGCATGTTGACCTTTTCTTGAGCAAGGTCTAACTCATACTCACATTGCTTTTGCTCATCCTTCACATCTTTAATACGCTCTTTAAGAAGCGTATTCATTTGTGAGAAGATTTGGATATCCAGCAGATCTTCGATGACTTCTCTTCGATGAGCAGCAGGAAGCTGCATAAAAGGAACAAAAGTCGAAGAACCAAGAATAACAACTTGAGTGAAAGACTTGTAGTTAAGTTTGAGAATGCTCTGCTCAAGATACTTTTGATAGTCTTTATTTGCAGCATCTTGATCGATGAGTTCTCCGTTTCTGTAGATCTCAAAGACATTTGGTTTCAGACCGCGAACAACTTTATAATCAATTGTGCCGATCTTAAACTCAATCTCAACTACCAGTTCCTTTTCGTTGATGGTATTGAGAAGCTGTGGCTTGTTAATTTTTCGGAATGGTTTATTAAACAAACCGAAACACAATGCATCCAGCATGGTGCTTTTACCAGCACCATTACTACCAACAATCAGAGTGCTATCAGAATCACAAAGGTCTATCTCCGTAAATTGCTGACCAGTTGACAGCAAGTTTTTCCATCGGATCTTCTCAAATCTAATCATCTAAAGGAGGTAAAACAATATCGTTTGGAGTGATGATTGTGTAGTTGTAACCATACTGAGTACAGTTTGCTTTTACAACATCTTCCTCAACCTCAACAACTTCTAACTTTCGTTTGTAGTCGGAGGCAATTAAATGGCCATGATACCTCTCAGCATCATCTTCATCGACAAAGAGTTGCACAACACGCTCGCGTGTATCATCATCTTTTACAGCATACACACCACCAGACTTTTTGTCAACTAGAACAAACATTAGACTCTAAGCGCCTCTAGATACAACGACTTAAGAATGCCAAACACTTCATCTTTGTTATCAACTTCAGAAACACAATTTTGCAGAATTGCAAGAGTATCTTCAGTTTCGATAGACTCATCAACATCACCAATAATAGTGAAATGATCTTCTACGATTTTTAGATCAGCAACTTTGGAATCAACAATTTTCTTTAGAGTCGTATCAAAAAGAACTTGGTCTTCTTTTTTCTCAACAATCAACTTGACATAAGAACCCTCTAAAGATTCATAATCAATCTGTGCCGTTTCATTATCACGATAATAGACTTTGTAAAACATCTGATTAGGATTTTTCACAAAGGTCAACCTATTCGTATCAGTATTTAGAATGTGGAATCCACGATCTTGACCATAATCATTCCAGTAAAGTTGATATGGATTACCAAGATACTGAATGTTATCTTTGCGACTCCGCATATGGAAGTGACCAGAACATACTAGGTCAAACTTGGCAAATAGAGATGGATCATCCCCGTGTTCCATGGTATGTCCAGGAATAGCCTCAAAACCATTAAGCTCAAGATGGCCAAGACAGATAGAACTATTACTTGCCTTAATTTTATCGATGGATCGTTGTCGATTGTCATCACAAATCCAAGGCAAAAGCAGTATAGAAGTAGAACCGAAATTACATTCGATAGGATCATCCACGACAGTAATGTTGGGATACTCTTGGAGGAGAAGCTTTGGGGAATTAACTCTAAGAGTATTCTTATAGTAGATGTCATGGTTACCAGTCAGCATGAACATTCGTACACCCCTATCAAGGAGAGGATCGAACCACATGCTTTTTGCTGCTTCCAGTGAACTGAAGTTGATAGACTTCCGTTTATCGAAAGTGTCACCCAGAGCAATTACATGTGTAATTTTGTGCTCATCAATATACGGAAGTACCGTCTTCTCATAAAAGAGACGGTACTTTTCCACATAGTATTGATTATCATTACGAACACCAAAGTGTTGGTCAGTAATCAAAAGAATTTTCATAACAAATTATTTGCTCAGAGTTTACCACCAACAAAGCCATCATTAACGATACGTGATTTAGAATCCCAAGTTCCATCTTGGATGCACTTAAGACGCCACCTTGTCATCTGAATTACGTGCTCTTTGGTGAGCGCGGAGATCATTTCTTTTTGGCTCATATCAAAAGACTTCCATAGTCCACTTTTGGCTTGAGCCACATAAAAGTTGTCGTCGATTAATTCTTTAGTTTCTGTCATCCGTATCTGGTGTTTGTTTCGACTCGGGATTTAATATAGTTCATGTCGGCAATGCTGTCAAGGTCATCGCTATGAAATACTTCCTCAAATCCCTTACGCTCTAGAATCTTTTCTCGAATTGCTTGCTGACGTTTTTCTTTAGCAATACGACGAAGATATGCGTAGTAGACAATCTGCGTGAAATATGCAAATGGATTGGTTGACTTGTCTGGATCAAAGTTATGAATATACTGAATGCAATTCTCAATACCATCACCAATCATATCTTCACGATACATGTAATTGATAAAGTTGGGGCGGTATGACAAGTGAGTTGCAATCTTCAGGAAGCACTCGCCAATATAATTGGACACACGAGGTTTGGGCTTGCCCGCTGCTTCTGCTTTGGCAACCTTGTTCCTGTAGACGATCAGTTCATGGAGGAACTGTTTGTTGTCAACGTAATGTTCTTTTTTCTTAGTTGTTTTCCGTGGCATGAGTACGGACATATGTTTCCATCACCGTTTCCATAATGTTACCTTATCGTAACCAAACTGTCAAGTTGTGGGGGGGCTTGACAGCCTAGAGAATAATAATTATAATAACACTGTAAGGGTTCAGAGAGATACTTCTTAGTTATTAGAACTCTTATAGATTCTTTCTAAAAGACTTCTCGCTTCATCCACAGTAGAGATGAGTCCCATATTTTTATTGATGGGTACGTGTCCCTTTTCAGGTTCTGTTTCATTAAGAATTTCTTTCTTCACCCATCGGGTATACATCGCTACTGCTTCCTGACTCATGGGAGCAATGCTGATAACAGACCTTTCGTCAATAACGTAAAAGTCTTCTTCACTGAAATTCATCCATCGCATGAAACCCATACCAATGCGTTCACCAGTTCCATCTTGATCTAGCTCAACAAGTTTTGTCTTTGCTGGATTCTGAATAAAGATCAGATCATGTTTCGTATCTGGATCTTCACTAACTAAAATCTCACCTAGGATTTCTTCTCCAGTGGTGAGTTTGATAGTTCCGTAGAACTGTTCGTCATGTCGGATGTAATTAATCATGTTTTAGTTTGATCTCCTTAATCTCGTAATTAAATTTCTCTTCTTCATATATCTTGATTCTTTCAGCAAGATGACGAAGCGTATAATTACTTCTGGATCCTCTGGCACAGTTATCAGCAATGTCATATAGAACTGCTTGTGCCTTGTTATCACCTTTTCGCAGTACCCTTCCAATTGACTGGAGATTTCTCACCCTAGATTTGGATGGACTTGCGAAGATTACGTTGTGTAGATTTTTGATGTTGATACCTGTTGAGAAAGTTCCATAGGAAGCAAGAATGATTGCATTCTTTTCTTTCTCGCAGATAGAACGAGCTTCTTCCCGTTCCATCGCATCTATACCACCGTGAATAAAAAAGATCTTGCGATCCCCTTTTGTTTTACTATTTAGTAGTTCCCATAATGGGTCTCCATGCTTCTCGATATAGTTAAAGAGAATCAAGGTGTTTCCTTTGAGGTCACATGCTAGATTAACGATTAGGTTATTTCTCTTTGGATGAGTTACGATGTAATCCATCTCCTGTTGATAATCATCAAAGGGAACAAAACCATGCTTGAGGAGGAGAATGTTTACCTTGAGTGGTGTAAGATGACCTTTCTTCATAAGGTCTACAGTCTTTGTTACTTTCTCACACCTACCAAACAAACCTTCCAGAACAAGCTGGTGAGTTTGCATACCATCAAGAGTACCTGTCAAACCAATACGATATTTTGCATCATGGCATTTTGTCAGGATTCCTGATAAGCTCTTTGCTTTGTACAAATGAGCTTCGTCACCAATCACAACATCAAACCTCTTAAAGAAGTTGCGAGGTTCTTTATAGATGCTCTGCCACGTAGAAATTACAACAGGTGCATCTGTGTACTTCTCGCGACCACCCATAATCTTGTGAACATAGTGACCAGCTGACCAGCCATAATCGAGAAAGTCTTTATACAGTTGCTCAACCAGAGATGTTGTTGGAACGATAATCAATACATTCCTATCTAAACCAAGATGCCAACGCAGAAGTGCATAGATGATCAGAGACTTTCCTGATCCTGTCGGGGATAGTAGAAGTCTGCGATTGTACTTAAGTGCTTGATAGACTGCTCGGAGCTGGTAATCTCTTGCCTTAAAAGGAAGTCCCAAAGATCTAACAAACCCCGCCACTGCCTCAGGAGAGATGAGAGGTTCGGTGTCTGTTGGTGTTCCATAGAACTTACTCTCCTCAATCTTGTAGTCGTATCCTTTCTCTCTCAAGAACTCAGTTACATAATCAAAAAGACCCGCGTATATCTCCCCAGTTGCAGGAGAATACAAACGGATCTTTCCATCCCACTTAAATTTGTGGTACTGAGGCATGTACTTTGCCTGAGGTACATCAAACTGAAAGTGATCACTCAGTTCCTGATGAACGTGTGGTTCAGCAGTCACTTTAATATAAACTTCGTTCTTCTTAGTGATTACCGTCATCAATAGTCTGCATGTTTTCTTAGATCGATGAAGTTCTTAATTTGGAACCCACGCGAGGCACACTGCTTAAGAATCATCTCTAAGTAATTTATGCAGGTTTCTAGATAGTCAATTTTTTGTTTTGACTTAAGGAAGTCATCATCTGCCCAGATATAAGTATTGAGATCACCTTTCAGAACTTTATGATTAAAAGGTTTCTCCGCATACACTTTTGCTGGTGCTTTTCCTGAGTAATACTCAAACTTCTCTTTATACAGTCTTTTGTTCTTTACTTCAGCGTCAGACAGCAGTAGTCTGAAATGACTGTAGATGTTTAGATATTTCTCATGGATGACTGTGCACTTAAAGTTTTCTGTGTCTAGGTCATTCATGTCAATCTGACAGTCTTCCTTCCACATTTCACGGATTTCATCTAGTGTCATGCCAGTGCTGTTCTCCTCTTACCGTTGGTATCCTGAATATCGTAGGAGGCATATCTAAACTGAACCTGTGCTACGGCATACTCAGTACCATCAATTGTAGCATTAAATTCCAAAGCATTAAGTGACACTGGAAACATATCCTTAAATGTCACAAAGAAGTTTGCCTGGAAGTTGCTATTTAGTACAGCAAGTGTCCCATCTGCACGGACGTTAGTGTACTTATCTGTTGTACTACCTGGACGGTTCTCAGAAGAACTAATCTCCAGAAAGGAACGCTCAGTAAAACTATCACCAGATCCTAGACCTCTAATCCAGTTATGGAGAATTAGATAGTTCTCAAGATCTTCATCAACAATAAAGTTGAGATTAAATGGTTCATAGTTCACACCATGAGCATCATATGGGATAGGTCTACCCATGATTGTTGGTTGCTCAACGGTATTGATACTAATTCCAGGTATATTTGCCGTCTGCGCAAAGTATGCTACCTTGGGGTAATCTACCAGTGTGAACTTAAACCCAATAGGAGACAAAAAGTTCCTATTCTCAATTTGTTTGTTCCAAGTGGTCATGGGAGTTTTTAGTTATTTAGTCCTCGTTATACCAGAAGTCTTCCCAATCACTTTCATCAGCTTCATAGATTGGGCAGGGCTCTTCCATCAGGACATCAGTCTTCATGCGAAGCACTTTCTGCTGCAGTTCCTTAAGATCTTGTTCTGTCATTTGTGTCATTCTCTGTACTCCGCTAAAGTATCTAGTATTTTGTTTAACGAGTCGTGTGCACCTGCATACCATTCTTGGGATCGTGCATACTTACCACTATACAACTCGTTCTTTAGTTTGTGTACCCTAGAAAGTAATTCTACTTTTGATATTCTTCCTCTCATTGGTGTATACCAAACGCGGTACTATTTAACAAAAAAGGGACCCCGAAGGGTCCCCTGTGGTTCTCAATGTGAGGGATGGATCACATGAGGTTGTCAACAAGCACGCGACGGTAGTAGCGGTTTGCGTTAGCGTTAAGAGCGCCTTGACCCTGGTTGGTGCCTTCCGCGAAGGGGTTAGCAACCATTCCGTAGCGGGTCTTAAAGCCGATCTTGGGCTGGAAGGTGTCCTGACCAACGGCACGGACCATCTGCAGGGGCACGTAGGGGCAATAGAACAGACCTGCGTCATATGCGCTGCTGCCCTTATAACCAGCAACGTAGAAGTGACGATCACTTACGTTTGCCGAATAAGGATCAACGTACACCTTAACGCGACCATTCAGAGTACCTGCGAGGGTGCTGCTGTTGTCATCGCCATTCAGTTGTGCGTTACCAGCCAGAGCGGGGGTGTAATCCAGAACGCCAGCCATCGACAGTGCCGAAGCAACGTCAGCCGAGCAGATCAGGATGTTACCCTTGCCGCGACGAGTCTCATGACCGATAGCATTCAGATCACGCTCGATTTGGAAGAGCAGACCCTTAAACTTCTCAACGCTCCAACGACCGTTGGAATCAACGTCAAGGTCAAAGATGCCAGCGGTAGCAGTGTTGTTCTGAGCGCCAGGGCGAGCAATGCGATACACAGTACGAACAACCTCGCGGTTGATCTCTGCCAGCACTTCAGTGCTGAGAATGTTCGCCAGCTCGGACTCAGCGTCCAGACCATGCACTGCCTTCAGATCCTGAGCAAGCTCAAGGCTGTACTCAGCTTTCAGAGCGCGGCTCTTAGCAGTAACGGTAACCTTCTCGATGCTGAAGTTCATTTCAGCGAACTGGTTACCAGCAGCATCACCCAGTGCTTCCGACTGAGCGGTGCTCATGCCGATGCCACCCTGAGTATAGGTGCCACCGTCATTCAGCAGACCAGGATTGCTACCAGTTTGAGTGTTGGTGCCATCCAGGCTGTTTGCTGCGTTCTCCGAGGAGAACTCAGAATTTGCTTCGTTAAAGAATGCTTCTGCGCCAGTAGTACGATCAGTACCATAGCGGGAACGCATTGCGAAGATCAGACCAGTAGGACCAGTCATGGGCTGAACGCCAGCAATATCATAAGCGATCAGCTTAGGCATCGAACGGCGGATCAGCGAGATCAGCACGGGATCGAAACCAGCAACAGGACCAGTTGCGGTAGCAGCGCCACTGAAGCCAGCGGGGCTAGAACCTGCACTCATGGTGGGTGCTGCTTCTGTCAGAATGCCACGCTCTTCGGCGAGGAATCTCTCTTGGTTCTCAAGCAGGATAGAGGTGACAGCCTTTCTGTACTTATCCGAGATCGAATCGAGCTCAGAGTGCTCCAGAATGGGTGCCCACTTTTCCTGCAGGTGCTCGGAATTAAACATCTGCTTTGTTCTCCTAGTGTTAGTAAATGAAAAGGGGTTTATTATTTAGATATCACTTTGCCCAGCGGGAAAGTGCCTGAACATAAGCGTTCATAGAACCACTGATGTTCTGATTCTCAACTTCCACATCCTCAGTAACAGTGGTTACTTCGGGCTTGGTGCTGAAATACGACTCACGGAGAGTCGTCACCTTCTCGCGGAAGGTTTCTTCATCCTCAAACTCAACTGCCTCAGCGAGAGTCGTCAGCTTCTCCTTTTGGGAGAGGGACAGACCTTCACTCAGTTCGCTCACGATCCCATTCTTGATATAGCCGCCAATCTCTCTAGTGAGTTCGACGTTCTCTTCGATTTGTTCGTTGAGTTTCTGCTCCATAGTATCGAGTTGACCTACCATCTCATCAACGAGGTCAACTTTCTCGTCGGGAAGTTCGATGTAATTCTCGACGAAAACTTGCTTGAGACCTGCCATGACACTCTCTGCCATTTCAGTCTTAATGCCGTGCTCAAGTGCGAGTTCGTTATCCTTCATCCACTTGGACACTGCATAAGAAAGATACTCGTCAACTTGCTCAGCGAGCTCAGTCTTGACGGTCTCAATTTCTTCTTCCAGAACTTTTGCGTAATCTTCATGAATACGCTCAAGCTCTTCATTGAGGCGAGTGACAACTGCTGCCTCAAAGATAGTTGCTGCCTTTTCCTTAAACTCTTCGCTGAGGTCTTCACCTTCAGTCAGAGCAGCAACATCAGCAGAAAGATCGATTGTCAGCTTTTCGATCTCTTCCTCTTCAGCAATCACCTCACCCTCAACCTCAGCATCTTCCTTCTTAATCGAAGCACCTTGCGATGCAGAAGCATCAGAAGGCTTCGTCTTGGGAGCTTCAGCATTGCCACCAGCAACAACTTTGTATTTGTTGCTTTCATCGTCGGGCTTACTATTCTGAGGTGTAGGACCACCGAGATCAGTTACACCACCGAGACCACTGCCCTCATTCTCCAGTTTTTTCTGGGGGTCGGCAGCCTTAGCGCCAGCAGTTACGCTCGATTCTTCCAGATTCTCAATTTCCTTGGACATTTGTTGTCTCCTGTCGGGTTGTGTACAAAGGTGATTTGCTATAGTTATTTATAAATTTACAGACTTTGCAGGAACTCATGGAATGCGGAAATCTTTCTTTCTTCCAGTTGAGTACGCGCAGCGTTGTTGATTCTTTTCTTGATATCATCAAGCTTGGACTCATGGATATTTCCATTATTCCAAACCCACTCCTTGCCTTCCATAATCCCATTGACAAATGCATCAGGAGCCGAAGGATCTGCTACAATATCTGCAGCAGTTGCAAGCATAAAATCTTCACCAACAATTTTTACACCATTCTGTTCTTTAATAGAACCCAAACCTCTGGAAGAAACACCAAGTTTCACACCTTCATCGAGAAGTTCTTTAGCAACTCTACCCATTGGTGTGTCGAGGATGCGAGCTTTACCGACAAAGTTATTACCCTCACGTTTCAGTGAAGTGATCAGGTGGGATACTCGATCCAGATTAATAATAGGACCATCGGGGTGACCTAGCTCCCCAAGGGCACGTCCTTTACTGATGAAGTTCTCATGATACTTCGCTACCTCACGCTCCAGTGTGGAAACGGGGTACATACGACCGTTGCGATTGGTAATGTCGCCCTGAAGAAAAACACCCTCAATGTAGGTTTTCTTCTGGCCATTTTTGCCTTCGGTAATAACTACCTTGGCATCCTCAATCGTTTCCGTGATCAGTTTCATCTGTAGTGTCCTCGGGTTGTTCTTCGGTTGTGTCTTCTACATCCTCTTCCGAATCTTCCACTTCATCTGAAGCGAAGAGTTTAGAACCGACTTCTTTTTTGAGGTCATCGATTCTGTCAAGAGCAATGCTTTTCATTTGGGCGTCAACATAATCGGCAATGTCTTTTTGACCTGCAAACAAAGAGTTGACGATATCCAGAGAAGGTTGTGATGGCATGACTAAATTGATGATATAATACTATTTAGATATTTCCTTTTTCGTAATCTTTTGGATCAATCCCTTGCTCCTCTTCCACTTGGGGTTCGGGTGGCATAAGAGACATTTCCATTTGCGCTTTTTCCATTTGAGCAATCTCTGCAGGATCTACCAAACGACCAGCGGCAACTTCCGATGCCATCTGTTTATCGATTTCTCTGATATCTGCATCAGATTGCTTGAGGACATTACGACGTAGATACTCCAAAGAGAAATATTTTCCAGCATAAGGATCCATTTGAGCCAGAAGAGCAAGACGCTCATTCATGACTTCTTTTTCCTTCATCTCGGAAAAATAATTATCCGCAATGAAGTTGTACTGAATGTGCTCTTTAATATCATCCCACTCATCAAGTGTTACTACACCTTTGAGTACGAGTTGAGTTTTGAGCAGATCGCTAAAAAGGTCACTAAACTTCTTGCGAAGTCTAGTGACGAACTTTTGGAACTTAACTTCGTCCCTAGTGATTTCAGCACTACGACCGATGTTAAAGCTACTATCAGATTCCAACCGAGACTCGGGCACATTGAGTGCTCGGTAGAGCTTCTTCTGGAAATACTTAACGTCTTCCAGTTCGCCCAGATTTTGCCCGCCAGGAAGGGTAGAAATTTCAGTCCCGCGCCCTCCCTCGCGGCGAGGAAGCCAGAAGTCTTCCAACATTGACATGAATTTCTTATCGTCACGAATCTCGCCAGTGTCAGCGTTGTAAACCAACTTGTTACGATAGCGAGACATCACCTCACGGAGATATTGCTCTGCCTTTTGTTTGGGCAGATTACCCACATCAATATAGAAGATGCGACGTTCGGGTGCTCTGGACAGACGATAAATGACCAGAGAATCCTCAATCATACGAAGTTGATTGAGTGCCTTAATTGCCTTGTGGAGGTGAGACAGCACATAATTGCGTTGCATATCTAACTGACCAGAATGGCAGTAGCAGATAGCATCTGGAGCAATTTTGATACCGTTATTCTCATAACCCTTCAGACCCTTAGGTGAGTAAATATAATACTCAACCGATCTAGGAATGATCGATGCTGTTTGTGGGTCGATGGGTTGGAGACGATCTTTGGGTTTGTCGTATTCGACAACCTTTTTGATCTTTCTTGGATCAATATACCTCAGTTCCGTAATCCCTTCTTTAGGATTCTGAGGATTGATCATCTTGTGATAGAAGAGACGACCGTCGATATACCAACGACGGAAGATGTCATATGCTTTTCTATCAAAGTCTAAAAGGACCAGGATGTTCTCAAACTCTTCCCTGATTCTATTTCTGAGTGCTTGTGAAACGCGGAGATTCTGAAGATCAATGGCAACGGGAGAATCGTTCAGGTCTCCAGCAATAGCTTCGTTCACAACATCGTTAATAGCAGCATCACACTCTGGGTGCAATGCCATTTCCCTATAACGACCAATCAGATCTGCCTCTGATGCCTTGTTTGCGGCATCACCCATTTCCACGTATTGACCAAAATATCCACCAGCAACAATCGGTTGCGCAGCATCATCTGAGTCTTTACGCACGAAAGAAGGGCCGTTAGACGAACCCTTCTTTCTATCAAGTGAATAACCAAATAGTTGAGACATCAATGATTCCCGTTTACCTTCTATTATTTAGAAGAGTTTATCACTGAGCGTTTGCGGTATTGGTATCGTTTGCGTGCTGCCAGTATTGTACTTGGAACTCAACAGTGTACTCTTCGGGAGTATCGTTGTTATCCCATGCCAGATCAATCGCAGAGATGTTGGAAGGCCAAATGCCCTCAAACACATATGCTGCGGTGTGGAGACCTTGACGATTCTGTTGACGAACAATAGCACGCGACTGATAAGAAGCGATGCTGGAAGCATCGGACAGATTGACCGAAAGCTGTTGGATTGCTTTCGACCATGCCTCAAGTTTGCGACGGAGACGGAAGCCTTCATCGTTGAGGACAGTAACAGTCCAAGGCTCAAATGTGCGATCACCAGAGATCTTCAGTGTGCGACCACGGAAAGGAACTTCGATAACACCAACGGTAGAAGCGGGAAGGTTTGCCGACTTCACCAGGAAGGTGGACAGTTCAGTAGCAGCAACGTTAGAATCTTGCGAAGCACCAGCAGCTGCGGCAGATGCATCTTCCTGGTTGCCAATCGCAGAACTCAGACCCTCAATCAGAGTTGGGAAGTTGATTTCCACCTCAAAGAGATTGGGGCGAGCAAGCTCGCCGATCTTGTTACGGAAATCAATGATGTTTGTTCTGATCTGCTTGCGCTCTACGGCACCTGGCGAAACTCTAGAGTTTTGATTAATGTCAGCCATTTTTGGAGTTCTCCTAGTGTTTTAAGAAAGTACGGGAATAATCAACCAACAAGTTCAGCGAACGAAGCGCCAGTACGAGTTGCGGTGAATTGCAGAGTGATGAAGTTGATAGAGCGTGTGGGCTTCACGAAGATTTCTGCAAAGAATTCGCCACGATCAATTGCCTCAGAGGGGTTGTTGCTTGCGTCACAAACGACCAGATAATCAATAACACCGCGACGTGCCTGAACATTTCTCATATAAGGCTCAACGATGTTCTTAAACCCTTGGCGAGTGAACTCGTCATTCAGCTCAAACAGTTGAGACTTAGCTGCAGTTGCAATCGCTTTCTCGATAACGAGGAACAGACGACGAACATTAATTCTGTCGAATGCGCTAGACTGTGCGAGAGCAGTCTTGTCACCAAAGAGAACGATACCCTGACCAGGGAACGCAACAATAGGATTGATGCGTGCAGCATACAGGCGATCTCTGTGATCTTTCAGAGGGGAGTAAGCAAGCTTAATTGCGTTGCGAAGTTGACCTCTACTGAAACCAGCAGGGGAGAACCAGGGCTCTTGATTGAGAGCTGTGCTCAGAGTCAGACCAGCAACATCAGCATTGCAGGGGATGTAACGATACTTATCGTTGTACTTGTCGTAGATGTACTTGTAGTTGTTATCAAATACACCATAGGATGTGCTGGGGAGTTGCTTAAAGAATTCTACGGTACGATCGACAATTTCATTTGTCGAAGCAACACCAAGAACACGATCGCGAGGAGGGGAAACAAATGCCATGCAATCCTTACGACCAGTTGCCAGATCGAGAACTTTAACTGCCTTAGCAATACTATCGGTGGTATTACCCATTGCAGGACCCATGAGGATGTAATCAACTTCCTCAGTTTCGGGATCGCTGAACAGATCGTAAGAATCAAACAGCTTATCTCTCTCTACGCTGTAACCATCAACACCGCCTCTGAGGGTGTACTTCAGAGTGGAAGAACCCTTAGTTGTGAGGATAGGAACAGACAGTTCGTTAACGCCAGTAGGATCGTCGAGAGTCTTAATCGCATAATCGTTCTTAAAGAGGTCGAACTTGCGATTGATACCAGAACCACCAACGTCACCATTTGCGTTGATGTCTACATCAAACACATCAGCAACTTCGTGAGAACCCCACCACAGGTAGGTGGAATTTTCCTTCAGTACATCTTTGTAGTAGATGTTTGCACCTTGCGTGGACTTAGCATCTCTCGCCTTAGAAACATTAAGGAACTTCTCAAGAATAGAGCCAGGAACGCCAGTCAGACCACCATCTCCATCGATTACCAGGATGTGCATCAGGTCGCGATAGCCACCACGCTCTTGTACCCAAGCAGATGTTGTTGGGCGAGGTGCAACACTGCTCCACTTCTGGTTAGGGCCATAGAAGCGATTGTCATACTCGGATGCAACAGAAACGATGTATACATCTCTCTGGTTGGAGTCTTTGATCAGCTGGTTGGGAGCAAAGTCGGTAGAACCATTGTCATGTGCAACAAGCAGACGACGCTGGATTGCTTGGATGTTACCCTGATCGCCAGTTGCAGCGCCAGGAGTGCCGCCGCTGTTTACCAGCTCAGTAATAGTATCGCCAACTTCCAGATAGTCTGCGGATGTGTTATCTACAACCAGTTCCAGCTTGCGGGTTTCTGGATCGTAAGCAACCAGACGACCTGTAACGTTACCGCTATTTGCAGTGAAGAAGTTGTCTGCAGCAAACTCACCAACCAGGCTAGCGCCAGGCTCAAGAGTCACAATCAGAGAGTAGTGGAATACCTTGGAATAGGTATTGGTTGCGCTAACAGATACGCTATCGCCAGGGTTAAATTCCCACTCAGCGCCGCTGCTAGGACCATCAACATTCAGGACCTGATCTGCGCCAGCGTCTGTCATCACGATGCGAAGGCTATTGCCATACTTACCAGGAGTACGAGCTGCCCATCTCCACTGGTTAGCACCAGTTTCGATTGCTGCTTCGTAGTCAGCGAGGTTTTTGATCAGGGGAGGTGTGATACCAGTGGAGGTCTCTTCATTGACGATTGTTTTGTTTGCGGTAATCGTCAGAAGATCAACAGCAACACCGTCAGTGTGTGCAGCAGCAGTAGTGCCAAGAACACCACGAGTGACTGTCAGATCGTTACCTGCAATTGCGGTGATCTGCAGAATCTCGTCATCGATTCTGATATAGGAGTTGTTGATGGCACCGAGAGTGGGAGCACTGGTAACTGTCAGAGTTGTATCGTCCGCAGTAAAAGTAGCACCCTCATTGATTGTCGTTGCAGTACCAGCCAGCTCGATCAGCATGATTTGCGAACCAGCCGAGTGGGAAACTGCAGCAGTTGACAGTTGACCACGGAGAACATCTACATCCAGACCATTGACAGCAGTGATTCTCAGGATCTCATCATCGATCTTGATGAGATCATTTACGTCAAAACCTGTTGCAGACTCAACAGTAAGAGTTGTGTCATTTGCTGCAAACAGAGTTTGAGTAAAGGTTACTGCATCGATCGAGTTCTTCAGCGAGCTATTGTCAGAACGGATAACCTTTACGGAACCGCCATACTGCAGAAACTGAGCTACAGAGAACCAATACTCATAGTTAGAGTCGTTAGGCTTGCCGAAGGTGTCAATAAGCTCTCTTTCGCTAGAGATAGTGACTACTTCCTCAACGGGTCCTTTCTCAAAAGCACCAACGATAGCAGCAACATTATCAACTGTTGCGTTAATGGTATTCGTTAGGTCTCTCTCAAGGACGACAACACCTGGGGAAATTTGAGTGGATGCCATCTGGGTTTTCTCCTGATAGATTCATGTCGGGATGCTATAGATATTTATAGAATAGACTTTTTACAAGACGAAATCCAGACGAAATCACCAATCAGGGTAAATATCGATGATCTTTGTTGTTGATTTTTGTTTCAGTTGACGTTGTTTCCTGTTCCTTGCAGTTCTTTTTATGGTGCAGTATTTGCATTCATATGAATATGCAGATACGTTTCCTGCCTTGTCTGGTCTTGTCATGTAAAAGTTATCTGTCAAACTCATGCGACGCAAACAAGTCCTGCAAGTTCTATCTACAAATAAGAACTCTTCATCAAACATTAACTGAGATACTCCCACATATATGATCTGTCTCCATACTCATCAGTATGCCAAACCTGCCCGTCGGGATCGACAAAGCTTCCATTATCCAGACCATCATCTACAAATCCAAATGGAGCCATGTCTGCCTCGATCATTTCCTTTTGCTCTAGATACATTCTCTGACGAACATCATTGTCATGGAGTTCCTTAAAGTAATCTGAAGTTGCCAACCAAGCAAAGATTACAAGACACATTGCCAAGTCATCGTTGCAACCATCTTCCGCTTCCCACGCTTGACCACGCTGAATAAATGTAGTCAATTCGGAGATGATATCGTAATCGGAAAGTAAAAGCTTGTCATCTTCGATAAGTGCTTTGAGGTTTGAGCATCCAGTTTTCTTTACAGTAGTGCTCATCTTCACACCAAGTTGAGTCTTGGTTCCTGAGAAACCTTGACCGATAACTTGACCAGCACGCCCCCTCATAGCACACATAAGCAAGTTGTCATACTCCAGATCAAACTGGAGAATATCTGCAACCTGACCGCCAATATCATTTACCTCACAAAGTACATATGCGTGGTTGTATGCACATGCAACTTGGTGTATAATATTTGGGAACAACAGGGGTTTGATCTGATTGTTTCTATATTTTCCAACTAATCTGTATGGAATAGTCGTAGTATCAATAATTGTGAATGCCGAATAGTCCTTAGTTACACCTCTTGCAACGTCAACGGTAATGACATACTGATGCTCTTGGATTGGATCTTCATAGATGTCCAAACCTTTATTCTTTTTGATTGGATCATCATAAGCCATTGTTCTAAGTTTAGAAGCAGAGATAAGGGTATCAACTGATCCTAAGAACTCACACTCAAATTCGACCCTAAACTGCTCTTCTGAAGTGTTCTTGATGGTTTGCTCTTTCCACTTCTCATCCCTACCAGGAACCTCAGACCAATGAACCTCTGTTGTTATATACTCGTTCTTACCACGCTCTGCATCATGCCAGAGCTTGTAGAACATGTTCATCCCGTGTGGGGTAGAAATGATAATAACCTTGGTAGATTTACCAGAAGAAATAGTAGGGTAAACAGAACTGAAAAACTGGTCAGCAATGTGATTCGGAATGAACGCGAATTCGTCCAAAAATATAACGTTAAAGGACATACCACGGACAGCAGATGCAGAAGTAGATGCAGCCATGATTTTGCTGCCATTCTCCAATTCCAAACTACCTCTGTTCCATTGGTTAATTCCTTGCTGGAGCCACTTGGGAAGATTTTCATAAGATAGTTGTAGACGCTGCAACATTTCCCTAGCGGTTGCTGCTTTGTTAGCAAGAATCGCTACGTTAACATTATCGTTAAAAATGACATACCACAACAGATAGGAAGTAACAATCGTTGACTTCCCAGACTGTCGTGGTAGTTTTGCGATATTAAAACGATGATTATGAAACTTCTCGGTCATCTCAACCTGGAAGTCGTACATCTCAAAAGGGATTAAACCCTTATCGAGTGAAACAATCTTGATATATTTTTTGATGAAATAGACTGGATCTTTACTACACTTGACAAATTCTTCTACTTGCTCTGGTGTAAAACTTTGAGCAACGTTTGCCTTTTTTAGATTAGGGTTGCCAAGATATATTTGATCGCTACTCATCGGTTTTTCTATGAAATCCTTCTGGTTCTGTTTGATGTATCCAATCTTTTAACCTACTAACGTAGGTTCTCAATAAGTCTGCTTGGTTTAAGTGAAATGTTTCTTGGGTTTCTAGATAGATTTTGGTATGAAGATCAACTCCATCCAAACACTTCTTTATAATAGGGTTCCAAGGTTCCCTAAAAGAAGTATTCCATTCTCTTGGCATACAAGGTAGCGATCACCTCATAAAAGACACATTATTTAGTATCTTTTGATGGCATCTCTACCCCCTACAGATGCCATAGCCCATGTGAGCAAAAAGATAAATCCAAATACAAATAAGTGAGCAATCATTCTACTAAAGTGCCATGAGCACGACGAATTTCTCTCAGTTCCTCAAAGTCTTTTTGCTTAGTTCCGCCATCATATGCCCAAGCATATCCCTCTTCGATCATTTGTTCATTGAGGGACACGTCTGAGTCGCCAATGTATAACCAGCCCAAAAGACGACCGTACTTCCCCACACCGCCAATAAGTTCAGTCCTAATGACAAGATCATCATCACCAGCAATAGCACCTTCCAACTTTTCTTTGAGCCAGTTTGTTGCGTCATATCCAAGTGCTTTCTCTTCGTCGTCTCTAGTGCGTTTCTCTGGTGTATCAACACCAGCAACTCTTACACGTTCTTTCTTATAAAGATCAAAGCCAAGATCAATGGTGACATCAATTGTGTCACCATCTAAAACTCTATTGACCTCTACTACTCTAAAGTTATAGCAACTCTTTCTGCTCGGGGGTGTCATCGCTCCCATCGTGCATCTCCATATATGCCATTCTTAATATATAGGCAACGCAAAATGCGGTGAAGAATAATCCACAACCTAAAAGAATAATGACACTCCAGACTACTTCGCTATTCATGGGTGATCTTCTTCTAATTCTTTAAGTCTTTTTTCCCAAGTTACTCCACCCTCTTGACCTTTACATGGATTGATGCAGTTATCATCTCCAAACTTATTGCAAACAAGTCCAGCCAAGTCAAGCTCGCTACCTCTTTTGCCAGTGCCAGTCCAATAATGTTCTCCATTAATCCAAATAGCCCCACACTTAGAACACTCCTTTCTCTCTAAAGACAGATCAGACATTTCTTTCATTTCTATACTCCTTAAGAAACTTCTCAAAGTTGGATGTGTCCTTAATGAGTTGTCTCTTAAGTCTCCAACTCATCCACTTCATCTGCGCTTGGATTCCGATGTATCTTACCTGCAAGTCCATATA
>BB_Man_B_Liq_inBBDRAFT_1000009_pt1 | contig 31590 bp, 31 predicted proteins | sample BBManParaguerPR_4_FD_10244 | JGI IMG/M metagenome (IMG submission 10244) | reverse complement strand
GTGGGTTTGGGCGACGAGTGACAGGTTATTTTCAAAAATAACAAGCGACTGCTTTCGGTTTTCGCCGGCTCGCAATGTTGCGGGGGCGTGCCTATATTTTTCAAAACTAATGAAAGAATTCTAATGACTGACGGTTCCTATTATTCCCCCAATGGCGGTTTGCCGCCCCAGACGCAAATTTTGACAGATCGCGCCATGTTCACCGATGCCTATGCGGTTATCCCCAAAGGCACATACAGTGATATTGTAACATCGTTTTTGCCCCATTGGACGGGGATGCGGATGTGGGTGATTGCCCGCCCTTTGTCAGGGTTTGCCGAAACATTCAGCCATTATATCGTCGAACTGGCCCCGCAAGGGGGCAGCCAGCGGCCGGAAACGGACGAAACGGCACAGGCGGTTTTGTTCGTGACTCAAGGTGGTATTGATATCACGATCGACGGCGTCGCACACAGTATGACCGAGGGCGGATATGCCTATATCCCGCCTGCGTCGCAGTGGACGGTGACCAATACATCTGACGCGGTGGCGACGTTCCATTGGATCCGCAAATCCTATGAACCGGTGGATGGGGTGGATCAGCCCACGGCCTTTGTGACCAATGAACGCGATATTGCGCCGACCCCGATGCCCGACACCAATGGGGCATGGGCAACAACACGCTTTGTCGATATGGCCGATATGCGCCACGATATGCATGTGACGATTGTCACCTTTCAGCCGGGCGGTGTGATCCCCTTTGCGGAAACGCATGTTATGGAACATGGGTTATATGTCCTGCAGGGCAAGGCCGTCTATCGCCTGAACCAAGACTGGGTCGAGGTCGAGGCAGGCGATTACATGTGGTTGCGGGCCTTTTGTCCGCAGGCCTGTTATGCAGGGGGACCGGGACCGTTTCGGTATTTGCTGTACAAAGATGTGAACCGTCATATGAAATTGCGCTGACACCACGTCGTTTGGGAAATACTTGAAATTTTTGGGCATCTGTCGTGCAATTGGGTATGACAGATCGCAAACCCGCCCTTGATGATGCCTATGCCCTGCAATCGCGGCAGGATAACCAGCGGCTATATGCGGCTTGGGCTGATACCTATGATACCGCTTTCGCAGCAGCGATGGATTATCAGTTACCCCTGCATGTGGTGCAGCGGTTTTTAACATTGGGGGGTCAGGGCCCTGTGTTGGATGTGGGCGCAGGCACAGGGATTGTGGGCCAATTGTTCCAAGAAAATGGGTCCGTGGTTGTCGATGGTACGGATATTTCGCGCGAAATGTTGGCCGTTGCACAGGCCAAGGGGTGTTATCGCAGCTGTTTTTGGGGCGATCTGACGGATGAATTGCCTGTGGCGGGCAATTTATACGGTGCTGTTGTCAGTTCGGGAACCTTTACCACCGGCCATGTGGGGCCGTCCGCGTTTCATGAATTGCTGCGCGTGACGGCGCGGGATGGATTGGTTTGTGTGTCCGTGAACGCCGCCCATTGGCAGGCGCGGGGATTTGCGGATATGGTGGATGAACTGGCCCCCGCGATTTACGATCTATCCGTGGTTGAGGTTCCGATTTACGGCCCCAAGGCTGATGGCCCGCACAAAGATGACATCAGCAAAATTTTAGCCTTTCGCAAAAAATAAATTTGCAGGCCGGCCTTGTGGCGGGATGGGAATTAGGATTGCATCCATTTATTGAACAGATTCGAGGTACCCCATGTCCCGCCCCATTCGTATTATGATCAACGGCTTTGGCCGTATCGGGCGCAGTGTTTTGCGGTTGGTCTTGGCCCAGCCGGATCAGTTTCAGGTGGTGCGCATTAACGATATCGCACCGCTCGACAGCTGTGTTTATCTGTTTCAGTACGACAGCGTCTTTGGGCCCTATCCCGATCCTGTTCGGGCCGCGTCAAACGGTTTGACGGTCAAGGACCAGCATATTCCTGTGACGCATCTGCGCGATATATCGCAGCTGGATTTATCCGATGTCGATATCGTGTTCGAATGTACCGGCCATATCGCGACGCGCGAACAGGCCGACAAAGGGTTGCAGGCCGGCGCGGGCAAGGTGTTGATTTCCGGTCCCGCCGATATTGCGGATTTGACGGTGGTTTTGGGGGCAAATGATCACCATCTGGCCGATCAGGTGGTGGTGTCTAATGCGTCTTGCACAACAAATGCCTTGGCGCCACTGTTGCGGGTGTTGGATGATGCCTTTGGCGTTCATAGCGGGCATATGACCACGGTCCATTGCTATACGGGCAGCCAGCCTACGGTGGATGCGCCCCGTGGTGATTTGGTGCGATCGCGGGCGGCGGCGTTGTCGATGGTGCCCACCACGACATCGGCGGGTAAATTGATTGGCATCGTTTTGCCCCATCTGGCCGGCCGGATCGAAGCGCGCGCCATTCGCGTCCCAACCGCCAGTGTGTCGGCCATTGATCTGGCGGTGCAGACGGTCAAACCCACCTCAACCGGTGAGGCCAATGATGTTTTGTTCCAAGCAACCCGTTCCAGCCCCTATCTGGGGTGGATCACAGATCCCTTGGTGTCCACCGATCTGCGCGCGCGGCCGGAATCCTTGGTGATCAGTGGGCGCGAAACATCTGTGTCCTTGGGGGGGACATTGCGGGTGTTTGGGTGGTATGACAATGAATGGGGATTTTCCAACCGTATGCTGGACGTGGCCAAATTGATGGTCCGCTAGGCGCGTTTATCCAAACCGACCATGGCAGAACCAGCCGCCAGATACCGTGCCGCCATGGGCATAGAACACCCATAACACATCGCCACTGTCACAGGTGATATGCCAATAATCGCGCACACCGCTGCGCCAATTGGGATCATCGACCCACCATTGCGGGGCAATGCGTTCTGGCCCACGGGCGAAACGCGTGGTCAAACTGCGTCCACGCCAGCGAAATGATTTGGGGGGGCGTTGCGCATCTGCGGGGTGCACGAATTCGGGCGGCCACAACAACAGGGGCCGCGGACGGGGGGCAGGGGGCCAATCGGGGCTGGGATCTGAATACAAGGCCATCTGCGTGACACAGTTGTTTTCGGGAATGTGGCTGTCGTTTGGATGCAATCGTATCACATTATCGCTGCCGACCCGTGTGGCCAGCCGGGCCAGTAAATCATCCAATGCATGCTGGTTTTTCAACCGCTGGGCCACTTGGCGTCCTGCCTCAAGGTGGCCCACGGCTTGGGTGCGGTGCAGGGGTTCGGTTTGCGTGGCCTCAAGCCGGATGATGTCAATGCCAAAGCCGGGATCAACATCGGGCAGGCGTACATCAAACAGGGGGCGGATGCGATCCGGGTCATCCGTCGCGCGCGCCAACCCTAGGGGAATGGTTTGCGATGTGTCGTCACAGCGCAAAAAATCAACGCGCAGGTGACGCGCCCCTTTGCCATGGCGGTTTAGCTGTTCGCACAATCGCTGCACCAGTTTATCAAAGGCGGCGGCAATGTCGGGCGCCAGACCAATGGGGTCGGGAAAACTGATGCGTACACCAAAATGGGGCACGGTTTTATTCGGGGAAATGGGTTCTGGTGTGGTTCCTAATGCCTGATCCAGTCGCAACACAACATCGCGCCCGAAACGGCGGGCCAGACCGGCCCTGGGTTGATCCCACAGATCCTCAATCCGGCGCAGGCCCAGTTTTGACAGCTGATCGCATATCCGGTCGGGCAGGCGCAGGGCCGAAATGGGCAGAGGGGCCAAGGCCTGCCGCGTTTGACCGGGCGGTGCAATGATACAGCGCCCCTTGGCATGATCCGTTTGGGGGGCTGTGTGCGCGCCCCGATCCCAATGTTTGCGTTTGGCGGCGCGGGATCGGGTGGCGCGGGCCTCTTGTGTGATGGCGTCGCCTGCGTGTTGCGGGCCTAGGCCGCCGGTGTCAAACCGCGCCAACCCCCATGCCGCGCCCAATGTGTCGGCCACGCCAATGTGCACGGTTAAATGCAGGGCCGCACAATCGTCGCGCAGGGTGTCAACCAACCCCTGTTCACCACCAAATAAATGGGCGCAGCCGGTAAAATCCATCGCAAACCCATCTGGTTTTGTGGGGGCAATCCATGGGCTGAATTTTTCGGCCCAGCGTGTCAGGGCCATGATAAACGCATCTTCGGCCTGTGCGGCACGGTGATGGGTGCGCAGATCGGGACAGATTGCCAAGGCATCGCGCAACGGTTGGCCCACATGCAGCCCCAGCCCCCGCGCCCGTGCATTCAGCGATGACACAACCTGCGTGTTGTGGTGATGATCCACAACAGCCAGGGCCACATCCGCATCATACGACCGCTGACGCAGAACACGTTCTGCGCCCAGATAGGGAAACCAAGCGTATAGAATTCGTTTGCGAGACATCATACATGTTCATGTTTTGTTCTAATGTAATCTGAGTCGCAAAATTTGAAAAGCCCCAGCGTATAGCCCGCGTGGCGGGCCACATCACCTGCCTTGGTCTGAGGGGGATAACCATTTATCCAAGGTCAGTTTCAGTGTATCGAGTGACACTGGTTTGGCCAAATAATCATCCATCCCTGCGTCATAACACATTTCGGCATCGCCCTTTAGGGCGTTCGCTGTGACGCCAATGATAATACTGCGGCCTTGGTCTTGGGTTTGTTCGTGTTGTCGGACAGTGCGGGTCATTTCATATCCGTCCATCACAGGCATTTGTCCATCGACCAAAACCGCGTCAAAGGGGTGATTTTGCCACATGTCCAAGCCATCTTTGCCATTTTCCGCAAAGCGCACATTATAACCCAGTTTTTCCAATTGCGCGCCGATTACCATGCGGTTGATTTCATTGTCTTCGACAACCAATAGGTTTTTGGCCGTTTGCGGCGTGTCTGCGGGGGCATCGGGCGGAACCGCGGTGGATTGTGGTCCCTGCCCGATCAGCAATCGCAACCCGCGGATCAATTCTGACGGCAACGCAGGATAGCGATACATCACAAAGGTATTCGGCGCGATCAATCCCTGGCGATCTGCAAGGCTGCTGGTGATGCATAGAAATGACGCCTTTGGGTTGGCCTGTGTCAGCGTGGTGATCGTATCCTTGAAGCTCTCGATATCGCCAAAGGCCAGAACGATAACGGGCGGCACAGCGGTATCGCGCGCCGCTGTGATTAAGGCATCCAGCGACGACACAGAGCGCATATTTGCCAGCGCAGGCAGGTTTTGATTGGGCGCAAGGATTGTTTTTTGTGCAGTTTCATCGACCATTGCAATCAGTGGAATGTGATCGGGGATGGTTTGTTTCAACGCGTCTTGCGTCACGGGGGCATAGGGCAGGCGGACGCAAAATTCCGATCCGATGCCCAGCGTGCTGTTGACCCAAATTTCGCCGCCCAACAAATCCACCAACCGCCGCACGATAGATAACCCCAACCCCGTGCCGCCAAAGCGTCGGTTGTTGTCCTGATCTGCCTGGGAAAATGGTAAAAACAGCTTTGGCAAATCGTCTTGGGCAATGCCGATACCGTTGTCACGAATGCTGATCAAAATGGTATCATCTTGGGCCGGTGTTAACGACAGGCATACATGCCCCGGTTTTTCGGATGTGCCTTGGGAAAATTTAATCGCATTCGACAACAGATTATTGATGATTTGCCGGACCCGCGCAGGGTCAGACTGGACTTGAGCCGAGACATCGGGCGAAATCTGTAATTCCAATATGCAATGACGCGCCACAGCCTCGGCGCCCATTTCAACCGACACGCTTTCGCAAATTTCGGCATAGGACATGGTGGTTTCGACCACGGAAAATTTACCAGCCTCAATTTTTGATAGATCCAAAATATCATCAATAATGCGCAACAGGGATCGGGCGGAATTAACGATCGAGGACACTTTGCGGCGATCATTTTCATCTAGGGGCTGTTGATACAACAGTTCCGACATGCCAATGATCCCATTCATGGGGGTGCGAATTTCATGGGACATATTGGCCAAAAACGCGGATTTCGCGGTATTTGCGGTCTCGGCCTTTTGTGCGGTTTGTTGCAGCACAGTTTCATAGCGCCGAAACATGGATGCGAAATAGAACATTTCAAACATCACAAAAATGAATGAAACGGTGGTCGTTGTGGGGGCGATAAATGTGCTGGTTGCGCTTATACTAAGTTCGTCAGGGCCCAGCAGGTTATGATCAAACAGTCTGCTGACCCACCAAATGATCATGGGAACTGGGCTTAGCATATAGCCGATAAACCGTTCATTGGGGCGTTGAAAAACCAAAAATGGAATCCCAGTCACTGCAATCAGCAAAAAATTCATACCCCCGAAATCGGGGATCAATTGTTTGACAATAAACAGATAGACGCAGCCAACGCCCATCCACAACGCTTTGGCCACGCGATGCCGCTGGATATGATGCAAACCATAGGCAATCAAAAACACAACAAACATAACAGCAGAGGATGCCGTTAAAATCGGGGCATTCAAAAACCAGTTCACCGGCCCCCAGATGCAAAGCACAATCAACCAGAACACAACCAGTGCTCTGGATACGCTGTCGCCGCGATCTTCGATCGAGAACGTATCATTTTGTAAGGTGTCATTCATGTGTTGCATCCCGGACGATGTCCAAGGTTCAGGATAGGCGGTGCCGCCACTTGAACATATATACCCCTATGGATAGTTATTTGAATAATTCGTATCGTTTCGTCCGTATTGCTGATAGATTTTCCCGTCACAAAGATGTCATCTGATATTTTTCAATTCAGGATTATATTCCACCTATAGCTAGTTAGGAGATTCGGATGACACTATTCAAGGCAAAGAACATGATGATAGCCGTTGGATTGATCGCGGCAATACCAGTTACGCAATCCATGGCGCATGAGGATACGGCTGGTCTGCCCGCAGACGTGGCCGCGCGCATGGCGGTCATGATCCAGATCAAAGAGGCGATGGCCCCATTGGGTGGCATGGCCAAGGGTGCGGTGGACTTTGATGCCGCGGTGGCCCAGGCCGCGGTCGCCAGTTTGCTGGATGCCAGCGAACGCACCGCCGCCGTGTTTGAGGCAAACGTTAGCGACCCCAAGTCAGAGGCCCTGCCTGCGATTTGGGAAAACTGGGATGACTTTGTGTCGAAATCCGATGATCTGACCTTTGCGGCCGAGGGATGGGATGTTTCATCCCTGGACAGTCTGCGGGCAGGAATGGGCAACATCGGTGCGGCCTGTTCGGCCTGCCACAAAGCGTATCGGATGAAAAAATAAACACCTGCGCAGGGCCGGGTTTGGCGTGATCCTGCGCAAATTGCACCTAATTTGCCGCGACCTGACTTGCGTCAGGGGGAAAATTGGCGCAGTCTGCCCCCATTAATTGGGAGATATATTATGCGGACACGTGCAGCAGTGGCCTTGCAGGCTGGCAAACCTCTTGAAGTTATGGAAGTGAACCTAGACGGCCCGAAAGAGGGCGAGGTTTTGGTGGAAATAAAGGCAACGGGCATCTGTCACACAGATGAATTTACCCTGTCGGGTGCTGACCCCGAAGGGATGTTTCCAGCCATTTTGGGCCACGAAGGGGCAGGCGTTGTGGTCGAGGTTGGCCCAGGTGTCAAAGATCTGAAAGTGGGCGACCATGTGATCCCGTTGTACACGCCTGAATGTCGTCAGTGCGAATATTGTTTGCATCCGAAAACAAACCTGTGTCAGGCCATTCGTGAAACCCAAGGTCGCGGTGTCATGCCCGATGGCACCAGCCGGTTTAGCATGTTGGATGGGACGCCGATCCTGCATTACATGGGATGTTCGACGTTTTCGAACCATACGGTTTTGCCCGAAATCGCACTGGCCAAAATTCGCCCCGATGCCCCCTTTGACAAGGTCTGTTATATCGGATGTGGCGTGACCACGGGTATTGGCGCGGTGATCAACACGGCCAAAGTTGAAATCGGCAGCCGCGCGATTGTGTTCGGTTTGGGGGGTATCGGTTTGAACGTGATCCAAGGTCTGCGTTTGGCGGGCGCCGATCAGATTGTTGGCGTTGATCTGAATAACGACAAAAAGGCGATGGCCGAGCGGTTCGGCATGACGCATTTTGTAAACCCATCCGAGGTTGAGGGCGATCTGGTTCCCTATCTGGTAAACCTGACCAAGGGTGGGGCAGATTACACGTTTGATGCCACTGGTAATGTGCAGGTCATGCGTGCCGCATTGGAATCGGCCCACAAGGGTTGGGGCGAAAGCATCATCATCGGCGTGGCCCCCGCAGGTGCGGAAATTTCAACCCGTCCGTTCCAATTGGTCACCGGCCGCGTTTGGCGCGGCACAGCCTTTGGCGGCGCGCGCGGGCGTACGGATGTGCCGCAGATTGTTGATTGGTACATGGACGGCAAGATTGAAATTGATCCAATGATCACCCACACGCTGTCGCTGGATGAGATCAACAAGGGGTTTGATTTGATGCACGCGGGCGAAAGCATTCGTTCTGTTGTGGTCTATTGATTGGTCGGAATGGTATTGGCGCTGACGCGCCAATGCCTTCGGCGAGGATATTTTTAGACAAAAAATGATGACAGGGCCTGTGATACGATCTGCTGCACCTGAGGATAGGGTGGCGGTATGGGAGATTTTAGAGCCCGTGTTTCGGGCAGGCGATACCTATACCGTGGATGCGGATATTTCGCGTGAGGATGCCTTGGCCTATTGGTTTGATGCTGCAAAACGGGTGTTTGTGGCGGAAGTGGCTGGCCGTGTTGTCGGGACATATTACATTCGTGCAAACCAAGCGGGCGGGGGCGCGCATGTGTGTAATTGTGGTTACATGACCCATCCCGACGCGCGCGGGATGGGGATTGCGCGGGGCATGTTGCAACATTCGTTGGAATTGGCGCCGAAATTAGGGTTTCGTGCCATGCAGTATAATTTTGTCGTCTCTACAAACGTGCGTGCGATTGCGATTTGGCAGGCCCATGGGTTTGATATTGTCGGACGGTTGCCTGCAGCGTTTGAGCACCCGAAGCAGGGGTTTGTGGATGCGTTGGTGATGTATCGCAGGTTATGATGTTGGGGCTGCGTATCGGGCCATAAAGGTTTCGACCGCGCCTGATGCAACGCGTTCGATTTCGGTGTCGTCAAATTCGGCCGTAATGCCCAAAATGCTGCGCGCCCAAAGGTCCGCTTTGCACAGTTCGATGAATTGATCTGCGGCTAGTGTTTTGTCCTTGATTGCCAATTCGCCGCGTTCGATGGCCGATTGGAACAGGGTGCAGAGGGTGCGTTGCCCAAGTTGTGGGCCGTTTTGATAGAAATGTTGGCCCAGTTCGGGAAAACGGTCAGCCTCGGCCACGCAAATGCGAAACACGCGTAGGGAAAAATCGGACAGCATAAAGCGGATGATGTGATTTGCTGCCTGGATTAGAACGCGTTCGATATGGGCGTTGTGGTTGATTGCCTCAAGCGCGAAATCGGTTTTCTGGGCGCATTCGTTTTTGACCACCTCGATAAAGAGGGACTGTTTGTCTGGAAAGTAACTGTAAACGGTGGCTTTGGACACTTGGGCCAATTTGGCGATGGCATCCATATTCGCGTTTGCAAACCCCTGCGTCAAAAATATATCACGCGCACCCTGCAACACTTGGTCGACTTTGCGGCCTTTTTTCTGGGTGGGGGGGGGTGCGTTCATGGACTGTCCTTTCAGCTAGGGACTATAGAACCTGATGCGGGGGATTGAAAGTTTTATCACAGGCGCCTATTATATTAGAATAATTCTAAACTAAGGAAGCCCTTATGCGATTTTCTATGGGACGACGGCGGTTTCGCGATTTGACCGAGCAGGAAATTTTGGCCTTGGCCATTTCCGCAGAAGAGGATGACGCCCGCATCTATCGCAGTTTTGCGCAGATGTTGCGTGTCGATTTTCCGCACACGGCCGAAATATTTGAAAAAATGGCCATCGAAGAGGATGGCCATCGCCGTCGATTGATTGATCAGCATGCTGCGCGATTTGGGGATGTGATTCCACTGATCCGCCGCGAACATGTGGCGGGATTTTATGCGCGCAAACCGATGTGGTTGGCCCACAATCTGACATTGGACCAAATCCGCGGCGAGGCGGCCCATATGGAACGCACGGCCGAAGCATTTTACCTGCAGGCTGCTGCGCGGACCCAAGATCCGCAGACGCGGAAATTATTGGGCGATTTGGCGGCGGCGGAAACCAATCATGCGACCCATGCCCAAGATATGGTGGATAGCCTGTCCACATCGCCCGATGCCGAGGCTGAGGATGCCGATGCCAAGCGGCAATTTGTGCTGACCTGGGTGCAGCCGGGGTTGGCCGGTTTAATGGATGGGTCTGTGTCCACATTGGCCCCCATTTTTGCGACCGCTTTTGCGACCCAGGATACATGGACCACATTTTTGGTGGGGCTTGCAGCGTCGGTTGGCGCGGGGATTTCGATGGGCTTTACCGAAGCGGCGTCGGATGATGGATCATTGTCGGGGCGCGGATCGCCCTGGAAACGGGGTGTTGCCTCGGGGGTTATGACAACCGTTGGCGGGTTGGGGCATGCGCTGCCATATTTGATACCGCATTTCTGGACCGCGACGATTACAGCATTTGTCATTGTATTCATTGAATTATGGGCGATTGCGTGGATCCAGAACAAATTCATGGACACCCCGTTTTTCCGTGCGGCGTTTCAGGTTGTGTTGGGTGGGGCCATGGTATTTGCCGCGGGTGTTTTGATTGGATCGGGTTAGATGCGAATATAGATTGACGGCAAATTTTTAGGTGATAAGCCTGTCTGCATGTATGATATTTTTCTGAAAACTGTGCCTTTCTTTGCGCTGATTGCCGTTGGGTATTGGGCGGGGCGCACGCGGTTTTTCACGCAAGAGGCGACCGCCTATCTGACGAAATTTATCTTTTACTTTGCGCTGTCGGCGATGTTGTTCAAATTTTCATCGAACCTGTCGCTGGGTGAATTGCTGGATTGGCAATTTATGCAGGCCTATCTGTATGGGTCTTTGGTCGTTTATGTTTTGGCCACGGCTGTTGCGGTGTTTCGCAAAAAACCGATGGCCGAGGCCGCGATTGAGGCGCAATGTTCCGTCATTGGCAATGTCGGGTTTCTGGGCATCCCGATGTTGGCCCTGTTGATGGGCGAGGCGGCTGTGGGCCATGTCATGATGGTGTTGGCCGTCGATTTGCTGGTCTTTGGATCGTTGGTCGTCATGATAATTGTGGGATCGCGCGATGGCCGGATGAGTATCGGGATTTTCCGCACCCTGTTTATGGGGTTGATCCGTAATCCGATGATTGTGTCCATCATTTTGGGACTGTCGTGGTCCGCGATGGAAATTCCCATTCCTGCACCGCTGAATGAATTTATGACGATGCTGGGATCGGCGGCCACACCGGGGGCGTTGTTTGCGATTGGGGCATCCTTGGCCAGTAAATCGGCCGAACGGGTGCAGGTTGCGGGGTGGTTGTCGTTTTGTAAACTGGTGCTGCATCCGCTGGTTGTTGCCTATTTCGCACTGGCCCTGTTCGATGTTGATCCCTATGCAGCTGCGGTGATGATTGCGGCCTGTTCCCTGCCGGTGGCGGGAAATATCTATATGATTGCGCAGCATTATGGCGTGGCCCCGCAACGGGTGTCGGCCAGTATTCTGATTTCAACCGCGCTGAGTATTGTTACCGTTTCGATGGTGATTGCTTGGGTCACGCCGCTTTATTCCTGAAAATGCCGTTTGATGGGTTGCGCGGGAAACCGGCTATGCGTTAGCCATGGGATAAATTCGCATCTGCGACACGAGAAAGGGATTTGATATGGAAACGATTTCAGAAAACAAGTGTTTTGACGGTGTGCAGGGCGTTTATCGCCACGCCTCCCAAACTACTAATTGTGACATGACCTTTGGTCTGTTTTTGCCATCACTGGCGCGGGATATGTCGGTTCCAGTTTTGTGGTATTTGTCGGGTCTGACATGCACCCACGAAAACGCCATGGTCAAGGCAGGCGCACAGGCCTGGGCCGAACAGGCGGGCATCGCATTGGTGTTTCCCGATACATCCCCGCGCGGCGATGGTGTGGCGGATGATGATGCCTATGATCTGGGTCAGGGGGCTGGGTTTTACGTCAATGCAACACAGGATCCTTGGGCCAAACATTTCCAAATGTGGGATTATATCGCAGAGGAACTGCCCAACCTGATTGGCGAACATTTCGCGGTTGATCTGGATCGTCAATCCATCACGGGCCATTCGATGGGCGGGCATGGCGCGCTGACCCTGGCGATGGGGTTGCCGGATCGGTTCAAATCTGTGTCAGCCTTTGCGCCGATTTCAAATCCAACGGGGGCCGATTGGGGCCGTAAACAGTTGGCGGCCTATCTGGGCGATGATGAAACCACTTGGCAGCGGCACGATGCCAGCGTGCAAATGCGGGCTGGTGGGTGCAATATTCCAATGTTGGTGGACTGGGGGACGAATGATCAATTTATCGACCTGCTGCGCCCCGAGGCCTTGATGCAGGCGGCCGCCGAACGCCGCCATCAGGGCACATTTAGATTGCAGCCGGGCTATGATCACAGCTACTTCTTTGTGTCCAGCTTTATGCAAGACCACATCACGTTCCACGCAGATGCGCTCTATAGTGATGAATGATTGCGCCGTTTGCCTGATGTAAACATAGGAACACGTAAATGACAGAAACACTGCCCCATTATGATTTGGTCGTGATCGGCAGCGGCCCATCGGGTCGCGCAGCCGCCATTCAGGCCGGTAAATTAAAACGCCGCGTGTTGGTTGTGGACCGCAAAGACCGCTTGGGCGGCGTATCGGTTCACACCGGCACGATCCCGTCAAAAACCCTGCGCGAAACGGTGTTGAACCTGACCGGTTGGCGCGAACGCAGTTTTTACGGCCGATCCTATCGCGTCAAGGATGCGATTGTCGCCGAAGATCTAAAGGCGCGGTTGCACAAGACACTGGATTACGAAGTGGACGTGCTGGAACACCAGTTCAACCGCAATTATGTCGAAACGCTGCTGGGATTGGCGCGGTTTGAGGGTCCAAACGAATTGTGCGTTTCCACCGAAGCCGGCGAAGCTACGCGCCTAACAGCGGATAAATTCCTGATCGCAACGGGCACAAAAACATTCCGCCCTGACTGGGTGCCATTCAACGGCACAACCATTCTGGACAGTGACGAATTTCTGGAAATTGATCATCTGCCACGATCGCTGACCGTGATTGGGGCGGGCGTCATTGGCGTTGAATATGCCACCATGTTCGCCGCGCTGGATATTCGTGTGACATTGATCGAACCGCGCGACAGTTTTCTGGATTTCATCGACACCGGTACCATTCGCGAATTTGCCCATCATATCGCGGAAAATGGCGTTGATCTGCGGTTGGGGTCGGGGGTCGAAAAAATCGAAGATGGCGGCACCCATGTTGAGGTATCGTTAGAAAATGGCCGCCATGTGCGATCTGAAATGTTGTTATTTGCCGCCGGTCGCATGGGGGCCACGCAAAAACTGAATTTGCAGTCGGTGGGTGTCGAAACGGACCACCGCGGCCGGATTGAGGTGGATCGCGCCACATATCAAACCAAGGTGCCGCATATCTATGCAACGGGTGATGTGATTGGCCACCCCAGTTTGGCGTCAACATCGCTGCAACAGGGCCGTATCGCCGCCTGTCATGCCTTGGACACCCCGACATTAAAAGAAAGCCCATGGTTCCCCTATGGCATTTATTCCGTTCCTGAAATTTCCACCTGCGGCATGTCAGAGGAGGAACTGAAAGAACGCGACATCGCCTACGAAGTGGGCGTGGCCCGGTTTCGGGAAACATCGCGCGGGCATATTATGGGCGTGGAACACGGCATGCTGAAAATGCTGGTCAGCCTGAAAACCCGCCGGTTGTTGGGCGTACAAATCGTCGGCGAAGGTGCCACCGAATTGATCCACATCGGGCAGGCCGTGATGAACCTAAAGGGGACGGTTGATTATTTCATCGAAAACACCTTTAACTATCCTACACTGGCCGAAGCCTATAAAATCGCGGGGTTAGATGCATTTAACCGAATGCCCATACCCCAAGAATTCAAGGTTGATGCCAAAAAGGCCAAGAAAAAATAACATCAATCCAAGGGGGACACATGGTCAAGGCGGTCGTATTTGATATTGGGAACGTTTTGATTTCGTGGAACCCCTTGGGGGTATACGATCGTTTGATCGGTGCACCGCGCAGACGTGCATTTTTCGATCGGGTGCCCGTCTTTGACTATAACAAAGAATTGGACCGCGGCGAAAGTTTGGATGCCGTGGTGCAGGCCATGATCCGCGATTATCCCCAATGGGCCGATGAATGTCGGATGTGGCGCGATCATTGGGCCGATATGGTCGAACCCGAAATCCCCCATTCGGTACGGTTGCTGCGGGCGTTACGGGCGCGGGGTATACCCGTGTTCGCCCTGTCGAATTTTGGCCGAGATACCTTTGACATTGCAGCGCAGAGGTATCCGTTTTTGTTGGAATTTGACCGTGCCTATATCTCGGGTCGTCTGGGGCTGATCAAGCCGGATCATGACATCTATGCCGCATTGGAAACCGACAGCGGATTGCAGGGGGCTGACCTGTTGTTTGCCGATGATTTGGCCGATAACATCGCAACAGCGCGGGATCGTGGCTGGCACACACACCTGTTTGAAACACCGCAGGGTTGGGCCGATTGCCTGATCCAACATGGATTATTAACACCGCAAGAGGCAGCATAATGGAACAGATTTCATTTCAAGACGGCGAACAGGTTATGGATTGGCTGGCCTTGGCCCAAGCTCTGCGCGATGGTCATACCCTGCCCAAGGCGGAAATTGCGGACACATTTTTATACCGCGGCAAAGATACGTTGTTAAACCGTGCGGCTTGGATTGACGGGTTGGGGTTGGCCGTGAAATCGGCCACCGTGTTCCCGGATAATCCGACCCAAGGGCGGCCCATGATCAATGGTGGCGTGACGCTTTATTCCAATGACACTGGCGAACTTGACGCATTGATCGATTTCCACCTGATCACCAAATGGAAAACCGCGGGCGACAGCCTGTGCGCGGCGCTGCGTTTGGCCCGTCGGGACAGCCGCACAATTCTGATCGTTGGGGCCGGCACAGTGGGCCGGTCGTTGCGTGCGGCCTATGGCGCGGGTTTTCCGGATGCTGAATTTTTGGTGTGGAACCGTTCGCCGGATGCGGCACAGCGCTTTGCCGCTGAATTTGACCGCACCACGGCCTGCACCGATCTGGAAACCGCCGTGGCCCAAGCGGATATCATAACCAGCGCTACGATGACCACAGATCCCCTGATCCAGGGCGCGTGGCTGCAGCCCGGTCAGCATTTGGACCTGATCGGCGCCTATCGCCCCGACATGCGCGAAGCGGACGATTTGGCGCTGCAGCGCGCGGATATTTTTGTCGACAGCCTGGACACCACGGTCGACCACATTGGCGAATTGAAAATCCCGATTGCGAATGGGGTGATTTCGGCCAATGATATCGTGGCAGATTATTATGCGCCCGACCTGTTTCATCGTGACAGTGATGATCAAATCACGCTGTTCAAAAATGGCGGGGGGGCGCATTTGGATTTGATGACTGCGGCCTATGTTCTGAACGCGTATCGGAAAAAACATGCTTGATATCATTCTAGGGGCCTGTTTGGCAGGTGTTGCGGGTTTGGCGGCCTATCCCAAATGGCGCGAATATCGGCGTTTGCCAATGGATGCGGCGGCGCGTGCGGACGCACCGGGTGAATTTGTAAACCTGCGCCATGGGACGGTACACTACCGGTTTTATGGCCCCGAAAATGGCCCCTTGGCCGTCTGCGTTCATGGGTTAACCACCCCGTCATTCGTGTTCGAAGGGGTGGCCGACCGTTTGGTCGCGCAGGGGTATCGGGTGCTGACCTATGATCATTTCGGACGGGGATATTCTGATCGTCCATCGGTCCCCCAAGGCCGCAGTTTTTTCACCCAGAACCTGTTGGAATTACTGGACGCGCTGGGGATTGAGGGCCAGTTTGATTTGGTGGGCTATTCCATGGGGGGATGGGTGGTGACGGCCTTTGCCGCGGATCACCCTGACCGGATCAAGACATTGGTGTTACTGGCGCCTGCGGGAATGGGGCATGAATTGGGGGCCTTGACCAAATTTTGTCTGCGCGTGCCGGTTGTTGGGCCATGGTTGTTTGCGCTTGGATATCCGCGTCAACACCTGCACGGCACCCAGGCCGAGCGTCCCTTGCCCAGTTCGGTTCCCTTTATCATTGATCGTCAACAGAGGGAATTGCTGTACCGTGGTTTCATCCCGTCGGTTTTGGCATCCATTCGCGGGGCCCTGTCGGCCACCACGGAACAGGACCATAACAGATTGCGGGATGCACACACCCGCGTGATCGCAGTGTGGGGCGAATGTGACGATGTCATCCCGTTGTCGTGCAAGGATCGGCTGTCTGCCTGGAACCCGAATGTCACCCATCACATTATGGCGGGTGCAGGGCATGGCGTGACCTATACCCATACCGATGATGTCGTGGCCGCGATGGATTTACGCGGGCGTTAAGGTCGCAGGCCGTTCACGCACGGGCAAATGGATCAGCGCACTGAACGCGCCGACACCCACGCCCACCCACCAAACGGCCGTATAGCTGCCGTAGATGTCGTACATTCTGCCGCCCAGCCAGACGCCCATGAAACTGCCCAGCTGGTGGGAAAAAAACACGATCCCGTACAGCGTCCCCATATAGCGCAGGCCATAGATATGCGCGATCAATCCGCTGGTCAGGGGAACGGTTGCCAACCACAATGACCCCATAAGGGCCGAAAATATCAAAACGGTTGTTGGCGTCATGGGCGTCGCGATAAACCACGCTGCAATCACCGTGCGCCCAAAATAAATCCCCGCCAGCAAATATTTCTTGGAATATCGTTTGCCCAAATATCCCGCGGTCAATGTGCCTGCGATATTGGCCAGACCGATCAGGGAAATGGCCACCGCCCCCAGCGCCGATGTGCTTCTGATACCGATACTGTCCAACATGCCGCCAGGCAGGATCGGCCCACACATTTCGGTGACAAAGGCGGGAAAATGCGCAGTGACAAAGGCCAGCTGATACCCGCAGCTAAAAAACCCAAGGAATATCATCGTATAGGTGGGATCTTTGATCGCGGTTTTCAGGATTTGGCCCATGCTGGCATCCAATTGCGATTTATCGGCCACCTGCGGGGCGCGCATGGCGGGCAACAGCATCAGCGTGGCCAATATCGCGGCGGCAAAGACCACAAAGACATTCTGCCAGGCCATAAAGGTCAGTAAATATTCCGCCGTCGGCGCACCAAAAACCTGCCCCGCACTGCCCGCGGCAGTGGCGATGGCCAGCGACATGGACCGGTTTTCATCGCTGCTGGCCCGTCCCACCACGGCCAAAATAACACCAAACCCCGTGCCAGCCACGCCAAATCCCACCAAGATTTCGTAAAACTGATGCGCGCTGGGCGTCACAGCAAAGGACGACAACACCAGCCCCGCCGCATAAATCAACGCACCAAAAATAATGGCGCGGCGATCGCCCATTTTTTCCGCCATTGCGCCGAACAGCGGCTGACCAATCCCCCAAGCCAAGTTCTGGATCGCAATCGCCAGCGAAAAATCAGCACGCAGCCAGCCAAATTCATGTGCAATCGGAATTTGAAACACCCCAAACGATGCACGAACGGCAAAGCTGACCATGATAATCACGCAGCCAACGATTAACACAGGCGTAAACAGAGGCGTTTTGGTCATTGGGGTATCCTTTCGCAGCCAGTATGTGTGTTCGCGCTGGTGCGTCAATTCAAATAATGTTTTCAATACACTCTTTTCTTGGGCAAGGGCACGGGGTATGCATCGGTTATGACGGATATTGTGGCGCTATATAATGATCGTGTCGCGCAAGGTATTTTGCGCGATGATCCCGTGCAGCGGGCCGTGTTGCCCGAATTTGAACGCATCCGCCAAGCGGTCGAAACCCCCGTTAAACGTGGATTGTTTCGCAAAGCGCCCCCACCGCCCAAGGGCCTGTATCTGTGGGGCGGAGTCGGGCGCGGCAAATCTATGTTGATGGATTTATTTGTCGACAGTCTGACAGTGCCCGTCCGCCGCGTGCATTTTCACGAATTCATGCAAGAAATCCAAAACGCCCTGCATCAGGCGCGCCAACGCGAAATTGCGGATGCCTTGGCCCCTGTGGCGCAGGCGGTTATTGATCAGGTGCGTGTCTTGGCCTTTGATGAAATGCAGATCAAGGATATCGCGGACGCCATGATCGTGGGGCGCCTGTTTGAAAAACTGTTCCAGGCGGGTGTGGTTGTCGTCACCACATCCAATCGCATCCCGCAAGACCTATACAAAGATGGCCTGAACCGGCAGCTGTTTTTACCCTTTATCGATTTGATCTGCGATAAATTGGTGGTGCATGAAATGCGCAGTGAAACAGATTACCGCCAAGATCGCCTATCTGGCGAAGACCGGTATTTCATGCCGCTAAACCCCGAAACCCGCCAAAAAATGCATGAAATTTGGCACGATTTGTCGGGTGGGCAGGGGCACGAATTCCGATTGGTGCACAAGGGCCGCGACCTGATTTTTCCGCAGTTCCACAATGGTGTGGCGCGGTTTTCGTTTTTTGATCTTTGCGGTCAAATGCTGGGGCCGGGGGATTATTTGGCGATTGCGCAGACCGTGCGTGTCATCATGATTGATGATATTCCCCAGATGGGGCGCAGCAATTTCAACGAATTAAAACGCTTTGTCACGCTGATTGATGCACTATATGAGGCCAAGACCAAGGTGATTTGTTCTGCCGCCGCGCGGCCCGAAATGCTGTACCTTGAGGGCGAGGGCGTGTTCGAATTTGAACGCACCGCCAGCCGTTTGCGCGAAATGCAGGCCGCCGATTGGGGCAATTAGACTAGCCAAGAAAATTATAAGGCCCAGTCCCGCTAGGAACTGGGCCAATTATGCCTGTATGCACCCGTAACCATAAGCCGTGATGCAAATACTGCTCGCATACATCACTGCTTGCGAATCACTATACGCAGGTGAATGCGAATCAGTCAAGAATCGCGATTCGTTTTCTATCGAAAATCCGGTTATTCGTGCGTTTTTAGGATATTTCCGGCCAAATATAGCGATCCACAGATCAAAATGCGTGCATTTGGATCAGTTGCGTTAATCTGTTTGACCGCATCTAGAACGGTGTCCGCACTGGTCGCGGGCAGGCCACAGGCCAGCGCGGCCTGCGCGGTTTGCTCTGCGGGCAGTGTGTTTGCCTCGCCCGGGATGGATACGGCAAACAGGTGACGGGCGCTGTCGGCCATGGGGCGCAGATAGCCTTGGATATCCTTGGTATTCAACATGCCACAGACCATATAGGTGGGGCGTTCGGGCAATGTTTTTAGATGATCGGCAATGGCCTGACCTGCGGCGGGGTTGTGCCCGCCATCCAACCAGATTTCACAATTTGGGGCGGCATCGATCACGGGGCCGTGGGCCAATTTTTGCATGCGCGCAGGCCAAAATGCACGGGTGACGGCCCCATCAAATGCGGTGTCATCAAATCCCAAATACCGCAGTGCCGCAATGGCCGCGCCTGCATTTTCATACTGATGTGCGCCTGGCAAATTGGGCAGGGCGACATCGACCAGCCCGGTTTCATCCTGGTACACCAAACGGTCGCCTTCGCGCCCGACGTGCCAGTGTTGGCCATAGGCCAAAATAGGGGCGCCCAACCGCGCGGCCGTTTGTTCGATGACCTCCATCGCTTCGGGCTGTTGCGGGCCAACGATCACGGGAACGCCGCGTTTGATGATGCCGGCCTTTTCCGATGCGATTTTGGCCAATGTGTCGCCCAAGAACCCTTCGTGATCCATGGAAACGGGGGTGATGATGGTCACAGCGGGTTTGTCCACCACATTCGTGGCGTCCAATCGCCCGCCCAGCCCCACCTCAAGCAGGGTATAGTCGGCGGGTGTGCGCGCCATAGCCAGCAGTGCGGCGCAGGTGGTGATTTCGAAATAGGTGATATTTTCGCGATTATTTTTTGCGTAGCATTCGTCCAGAATTTCCGTCAGATGCGATTCTGCAATCAAGTCACCCGCCAGTCGAATGCGTTCGTGAAATCGCGCCAAATGCGGTGATGTATAGGCGTGGACACGTTGTCCCGCCGCCTCAAGCCCGGCGCGGATCATCGCCTGGGTCGATCCTTTGCCATTGGTGCCGGCGATATGAATTACCGGAGGCAGGGCGTTTTGTGGGTGGTCCAATGCCCCCAGCAAACGCCAAACCCGATCCAAGGTCAAATCAATCACCTTGGGGTGCAGTGCCATCATGCGATCCAAAATGGCGTCAGATGTGATGTCAGTCATTTTTGTCCGTCTGTTCGGCCTGTTCGGTGGCAGGCTGTGATGCGGTTTCATCTGGCGCGGGCAGGTCGCCCTTGACCGCGGGGGGTTGGTTGGTCAGCATGCGGATGATTGTGATCAATTCGTCGCGCAATTGGGTGCGCGGTGTGACGCGATCCAACATCCCGTGATCTAGCAGATATTCAGCACGCTGGAACCCTTCGGGTAATTTTTCGCGGATGGTTTGTTCGATCACGCGCGGACCGGCAAAACAAATCAGCGCATTGGGTTCTGCGATTTGGACGTCGCCCAACATGGCATAGGATGCCGTGACGCCGCCCGTTGTTGGATGGGTTAGAACGACGATATAGGGCAGGCCCGCCTCTTTCAGCATTTGGACGGCAACGGTCGTGCGGGGCATTTGCATCAGGCTTAGAATGCCCTCTTGCATGCGCGCACCACCGGCTGCGGAAAACAAAACCAAGGGGCGTTTTAGGGCAACCGCGCGTTCGGCTGCTGCGATAATGGCATTGCCCACATACATGCCCATGGATCCGCCCATAAACCCGAAATCCTGGGCGGCGGCCACGATGGGGGTGCGGCCGATTTCGCCTTCGGCCACCAACATCGCCTCTTTCTCGGTGGTTTTTTTCTGGGCCGCTTTCATGCGTTCGGGATATTTTTTCTGATCCTTGAACTGCAAGGGGTCGGTGATGGGTTCGGGGACCTTGACCTCGACGAAAATGCCGCCATCGAACAAGGCATTAAACCGATCGCGCGGTGTGATCGCCATGTGATGATCGCAATGGGTGCAGACGTTCAGATTGTCCGACAATTCGCGGTGAAACAGCATGGTTCCGCATTCATCGCATTTCGTCCACAAATTTTCCGGCACCTCGCGGCGCGAAAAGATTGAGTTGATGCGGGGGCGGACATAGTTGGTGATCCAGTTCATAAACGTCGCTTTCTGTTTCCCGTGGCGTTTTATTCCAAATAAGGGGGTTGCGTTGAAATTGCAATTCTGAACCTGATGTAAAATGACCCAAATACACGGGAAATATCAAACAAAGGGCCGGATTTCGGGCAATTTTGATTGACCTTGTGGGGGGATGTTGTGATTACTGATGCTGTGACGCCGTTTGCCAAGGCTTGGGCGTTTCGCGGTCGTTTGTGTCCCGTTTCGGGAATTGGTGTTTGCCCGATACGCAGATTAAATTTGCGATGAACAACGAATTAGGGGTGGCGATACGATGTCATTTGGGATGCGCATTTTGTCAGGCATGGTCCTGATGGCCTCGATGGTCCTGGCGGGATGCGGGGGGATGTTGGATGGGGTCATCCCGAACGCCCAATCGCTGCCGCGCCAAATCACAGTGTCGAATGGGTTGGTGATTGATGCGCCCCGCGGATATTGCGCCCGACCCGAGTTGACAAAATCGCAATCCAGTTTGGTCTTTGCCGCGTTTTCGCCCTGTCAGGATACGGGAAAAACGGTTTTGACCGTCGCGTTGCGCCGCATGTCTGCGGTGTCTGTGGGGGCCTTGCCGGATCCCGAAACGCCAACGGATCAGGTGATCACGCGTCTGTCCGACGGTCAGATGAAATTGGTGCAGTTGAAAAATTCAGATTTACATTTGATGCAGCCCGTGGATCAAACTTTTTGGCGCATGGTCGCCTATGATCAGGGCTATCTGGTTTTGGCAAATTTATACAGCGCCCCTGGTAAGACCGTGTCGCAGACAACGGCGCAGCAGGTGTTTGGCGGATTGTCCTGGGGCATTGCCGACACTGGGCAACGCGCCGCATATCTGCCAATGACGCAGCCTTGGCCTAGGCCAAAATATAGGCCATAATCGGCCCGTTGTTTGATCAAGAAAGAAACCCGATGTCAGATGCAGTGTCACAGCCCCCCTATGGCATTTTCGATCTGGGGGAATTTGATGGTCAAAAATCATTGATGACCGCAGGTCAGGGTGCATTGCCGCTGAATTGCGATTGGGCATGGCGTGCGGCTGAATTTTACCGCGCCGGCGCAATTGCCGAAACATCCTCGCCCCGATCTGGTGTGGATATCGGGCCATCGGTCAAATTATATTTGGGCGGCGCGGGCGATCAGATCGGCGTTTTCGCGGATAGGCCTGTGACGGAATCGGGTCCGATTGGGCTGGGTTTGGCCATGACTGCAGTTGCGGGCGAATTTTTGTCGCTGTCTTTCGCCGCACCCGAAACTGCGGTGAAGGCGATGACCAAATACACGTTGTTTCAATGCGATCTTGTGGCAACTGTGGATGATCTGGTGACGTTTTATCTGCGGCTTAATGTGAAATATGGCGCATCGGTTGCGAAATTTACGCAAATGGTCGAAACTGGCGGGGGGCATCATTGTGTGATCTTTGATCTGGGGTTTCACGCCTTTGATGTGGGTGCGTTTTCAAAAATCTGGCTGGATATCATGATTGCAAACCCGCAAAAAAATCGCATTGTTTTGAACGATATGACCCTGCTGCGCCGCCCGCGGGGGCAATTTTGATCGGATGTGCCGCCGCGTTATCAATGACATCAGGGCGGCGTTTGTTCATAGTTGTGTGAAATTCGTGCAATAGGGTGAAATCGAATGACACATCAATATCCGACGCTGCTGCAACCTTTGGATTTGGGCCATACCACACTGAAAAACCGTGTGATGATGGGGTCCATGCACACAAATCTAGAGGAAACCAAAAACTGGGAACGCGTGGCGGAATTTTATGCAGCCCGCGCGCGTGGCGGTGTTGGGTTGATGGTGACAGGCGGCATTGCCCCCAACCCCGAAGGCGGCGTTTTCCCCGGTGCGGCGGGGCTGTATACGGATCAAGACGTGGCAAACCATGCGATTGTGACGTCGCGGGTGCATGAAAACGATGGTAAAATCGTGATGCAGATTTTGCACGCGGGCCGTTATGCCTATGGGCCTGACTGCGTGGCGCCATCGCCGATCAAATCGCCCATTTCCCCCTTTGTCCCGACTGAATTGGACGCGGCTGGTATTGAAAAACAAATCGCGGATATTGTGCAGACGGCCCAACAGGCGCAGCGCGCGGGCTATGACGGTGTCGAAATCATGGGGTCCGAGGGGTATTTTATCAACCAATTCTTGGTTAAACACACCAACCACCGCACGGATGACTGGGGCGGATCCTATGAAAACCGGATGCGGTTGCCTGTGGAAATCGTGCGCCGCACACGCGCGGCCGTGGGTGAAAATTTCATTATCATGTACCGTTTGTCGATGATTGATCTGATCCCGAACGGGTCCACCCATGATGAGGTGGTGCAGCTGGCCCAAGCGGTTGAACAGGCGGGTGCCACACTGATCAACACTGGCATCGGTTGGCACGAAGCGCGCATTCCCACCATCGCCACATCCGTGCCTCGCGCGGCCTTTGCTTGGGTTACAAAAAAATTGATGGGCAGGGTGTCGATCCCCCTGATCACATCAAACCGCATCAACACGCCTGAGGTCGCCGAACAGGTCCTGTCCGAAGGCTGCGCCGATATGGTCAGCATGGCGCGCCCGTTCTTGGCGGACGCAGATTTCGTGGCCAAAGCCGCCGCAGGTCAGTCCCATCTGATCGCCCCTTGTATTGCCTGTAACCAAGCGTGTTTGGATCATACGTTCAGCGGTAAAATCAGTTCCTGTCTGGTCAATCCACGGGCCTGTTATGAAACGGAATTGCCCCTAGCGCCCGTTGATACGCCGCGGCGCGTTGCGATTGTTGGTGCGGGTCCTGCCGGCGTGTCGGCGGCGATGACGGCGGCACAGATCGGCCATCAGGTCACCGTGTTTGAACAGTCTGACAAAATCGGCGGCCAGCTGAACATGGCCAAACAGGTCCCCGGCAAAGAAGAGTTCTGGGGCCTGGTCGATTGGTTCAAGGCGATGATTGATGACTTGGGCATAACGGTTCATCTGGGCCATGCGGCCACGGTTACGGATTTGCAGGGCTTTGATGATGTGATTGTCGCAACTGGCGTGCATCCCCGCGATCCGCAGATCTCGGGTCAGGATCACCCCAGTGTGTGTCACTATACCGATATTTTGCAGGGCCGTGTAACGGCAGGCAAACAGGTTGTCGTTGTGGGGGCCGGCGGCATCGGGTTCGATGTGTCGGAATTTTTGGTCCATGATGCGCCGGCCACGGCCCAGACCCCTGATTTGGAACATTGGCGTACGGAATGGGGTGTGGGTGATCCCGCCCAAGACCGCGGCGGATTGGTGGCCAGCGGCCCCGCGCCAACGCCGGCCGCACGATCGGTCACCCTGTTACAGCGCAAGGCGGAACGCCCCGGCAAACGTTTGGGTAAAACCACAGGGTGGATCCACCGGTCCACTTTGGCCATGAAAAATGTGCAGATGGCGGGTGGTGTGAATTATGAAAAGATTGATGATCAGGGGTTGCATGTCACCCATGGCCCGGATCGCCTTGACGCTAAAGTGTACCCCGCAGATACGATAATTCTATGTACAGGTCAGGTGTCAAACCGGACGCTGGCGGATCAGCTGGTCGCGGCAGGTATTGACCCCATTATCATTGGTGGTGCGGATGTGGCGGGGGAATTGGACGCCAAACGCGCCATTGATCAGGGCCTGCGCGTGGCGCTGGGGTTGGGTTAATCTTGATCTAAAATCGCCTCAACCCGACGGTTTTTGTCGCGGTTTTCATCGCTGGTATTTGGCGCAATTGGTGCCAAATACCCCACACCTTGGGCCACAATGCGGTCGGGATTGATCCCGTGATCCCCAACCAATCGACTGCGCACGGATGCGGCGCGTTTTTGCGACAGGGTGATATTACCCTGCAAACTGCCCACGGCATCTGAATGGCCAATCAGAATAATTTTGCTGTCTTGATGGGTTTTTAAATAATCAGCCAAGGCTGTCAGGCTGGCATAATCTTGATCCCCCAATTTGGCAGACCCACTGTCAAAGGTCAGATCCGATAGAATAATCGCCCCGCCCTGTTCCAGGGTTCTGGGGTAATCTAGGGGGTTGTCCGACCGATCCAATGTGGATTGCAAACGTAATGCAATATCCCTGGATGCACCGGAAATGTCGAATTGACGGGCGGTCATATAGTCAATTTGGATATATGTATCGGATGCAAAGTGGCTGACCACGCAAAAAATATGATCCCCCTGATCATCACGCAACGTCATCGCGACAAAGGATCTAAGATCAACAAAAATGGCAGGCGGGGCTGCCACGGGTGCGGCGGTGTGGAAATCAAACCCACCGCATTGCAGACCCTGACAGGAAAACACCAGATCAAATCCGGAAAGTTTTAGCGCATCGATCATAGGGGCGATGATTTGCTGTTCCGTCAGTCCCGATTTGGGCATTTTATAGATCTGTCGCTGCAACGCGCCCGACACGATACGGGTGGGCACGCCCGTGGATGCGGCCCAGATGCCGACAGGGATCACCGAATCCGTATTCGCAACAGACAGTGTGTCTGTTTGAACCGCACCCTCGGGGATGGGTAGGCTAAGCGATGTTTGGGCCTGTGCCGACGACGCGATCAACGCGATCACGCCCAAGGTCCCTAGAAACTTAGCGATGTTGTGCGTGATATTCTGCATTCGGTCGCATATCGACCGCACTGGCAACGCGATTGGTCATATTGAAAAATCCCGCGACATTGGCAATGTCCCAAATGTCCCGATCTTCCAAGCCCACATCCCTTAAAGCCTGACGATCCGATTCCGTTATTGTATGACTGGAAATTGTGATTTTTTCGGCAAATTCCAACATTGCCCGCTGCCGAGGGGTCAGATCGGCGACGCGATAGTTCATCACCATCATTTCACCCAAAACCGGATCCCCAGACAATTCGCGCACCGCCGCACCATGCGCTGTTAGGCAATAAAAACACTTGTTAACTGACGACACAACAACCGCGATCATTTCGCGTTCCAATTTGGACAGGCCGCTGTGGGCCAGCATCAAATTGTTATACAGACCCGTAAACGCATTCAGTTTATCAATGTCAAAGGCATGCGCCTGCAACACGTTCGGGATCATGCCCAATTTATCCTGACAAATATCGAAATATTTTTGCGTTTGTTCTGGCAATGGGTCAACCGCGGGTAAATTTAATGCGGTCACGCCCTTGGGGTCTGTCATGTCATGTCCTTTTGATACGATAATGGTAATGTTCCACAACTTTCATCCCTAGGGAAGAATAAAGACCGTTGGCCGCCAAATTTGTTTCCACACACAACACCGAAACCTTGGTCATGCCCTGATCCAGCGCCCAGAATGCGGCATGGTTCATCACGATGCGGCCCAACCCTTGGCGTTGATGGGCCGGTAATATTTCCAGCGCATGCAGCATCGCCGTTTGATCATGGCACGCGACATAGGCAGTACCCGCCGGTTTGTCATTCCAGCGCGCCAGAATGGTTGTTTTTGCGCCTTGGGCGCGGTCCATCACCGCCAAACGGGCGGGGCCAATGCCGGCGCGGGCCCAGATGTCCTCTTGTATGGCAAGGCGGGGCCAAACGGAAAACATGCACACCTTGGGCGGTCGGGTCTGGGCCAAATCTTGGGCGGGGATGGAGTATAGGTTTACGGGATCAATCACATCATACCCGCGCTGGGCCAAGGCTGTGTCTAATGCTGTGTCCGCGCTGCGGATCATGAACAGGGCATCTTGGCCCATGCGGGTCATGGCGGTTTCGGCATGATCAATATCGGGATCGCTGAAATCTGTTTCGACCAGACTGGCCGCGCTGACCCGTTTACCGCCGCCCTGTCCATTGCGCAGCACAAATGCCCCATCGCGGATCATCTGTGCCGCGGGCCAAGTGGCATCAACAACATCGAACAGCGACATGTTATAGATCCCCGGCAAAGGTTTTCAGTTCAGCCAATGCCGCGTTCAGGCGTTCGGGATCGGTACCACGCAATACGATATTTGTGCCGTAACGCCCATCTTGCTGAAAGGGATAGGACCCGATTTGCAAATCATCATATCGTGCGGCCAATTCGCCCAAAGGCGCGGCAATATCGCCTTCGCCCTTTAGAATGCGCAAGCTTTCGCTAATGAGTGGCTGACCGCCAGTCAGTTGGGGAAGGACGCTGGCAACCATGGCCTGAAACACCGATGGCACGCCCGCCATGACATAGACATTTTCCAACTGAAACCCGGGCGCGACAGACACAGGGTTATCGATCAAAACGGCATCATCCGGAATGCGCGCCATCCGCAAACGGGCATCATTTAATTCGCGTCCCGTTTCACGATAGAAATCGGCCAACAACTGGCGGGCATCGGCGCGCACATCGATATGGCGGTCAAATGCGGCGGCGATACAGTCGGCTGTAATGTCGTCATGCGTTGGCCCAATACCGCCGGATGTGAACACATGCGCATATCGGGCAGACAGCGCGCGCACGGCATCAATGATTGCAGGGGCATCATCGGACACAACGCGGACCTCTTTTAACGGGATGCCCTTGGCGGTTAATTGGCCTGCCAGATAATGCATATTCGCATCACGGGTGCGGCCCGATAGAATTTCGTCGCCAATGACCAACATAGCTGCGGTGGGGTGTGTCATGCTTTCGCCTTTTCTTTTCTTTGCTTAGGGTATAGGCCAGTTTTATGCAGTTTCAAACACCCCTTATCCCTGCGCGTTTGATCAAACGCTATAAACGGTTTCTGGCAGACGTCCAGTTGTCGGATGGATCTGTGGTCACCGCCCATTGCGCCAATCCCGGATCCATGATGGGCCTGATCCAGCCGGGCATGCGGGTCTGGGTGGAACCCAATGATGACCCGCGCAAGAAATTGAAATATGCTTGGCGGTTGATCGAACGTGACGATGGCACAATGATCGGCATTGATACCGCCGCCGCCAATCGTGTTGTCAAAGAGGCGTTGGAACGGGGTCACATTCCAATCCAGTGCGATCATTTTCAGGCGGAGGTGAAATATGCCGACGGATCGCGTGTTGATTTTCTGTTAACCGACGAACGAGGCGGCAAAATTTTCCTAGAGGTGAAATCCGTCACACTCAGCCGCCGTGCAGGCGTGGCCGAATTTCCGGACAGTGTGACAGCCCGTGGGGCAAAACATCTGGGCGCCTTGGCGGACCAGATCACCCAAGGGGATCGTGCGGTGTTGCTGTACCTGATCCAGCGGACCGATTGTACGTCCTGCTGTGTTGCCGCAGATATCGACCCAACCTATGCGGCAGCGATGGCCGCGGCCACAAAAAAGGGGCTTGAGGTTTTGTGCTTTGACACCCACATTACGGCTGAGCAGATAACACTGGGGACGGCTGTGCCATATGTCAGCCCCGCGCAGATCGACATTTGAAAAACAAGGACGGCTATCGTGTCACGAAAGATGAACGGAATACGAAAAACGCGCGACGGAATTGATATCTATGATACCTCTGATTTTCAGGGGATGCACAAGGCTGGGCAAGTGGCAGCACAGATCTTGGATGATATCGCGGCGCATGTATTTCCGGGCCAGACCACCGGCGAAATTGACCGTCTGATCGAAGAAAAGACAACCGAATATGGCGCGACATCTGCCACCATCGGATACCGCGGGTATCAACATGCCAGCTGTATCAGCGTGAACCATGTTGTGTGCCACGGCATTCCCGGCGACAAGAAATTGAAAGATGGTGACATTTTGAATATTGATGTCACGGTGATTGTAGACGGTTGGTTTGGCGATACATCGCGTATGTATGTGGCCGGCAAACTGTCACGCAAAGCGGAACGTTTGATCCAGGTGACCCATGACGCGTTGTTCAAAGGTATCGAAATTGTGCGCCCCGGGGCCACATTTGGCGATATCGGCCACGCCATTCAATCCTATGTCGAGGCGCAGCGTATGTCCGTTGTGCGTGATTTTTGTGGCCACGGGTTGGGGCGCGTGTTCCATGCGTCGCCCAATGTATTGCACTATGGTCGTCCCGGCATCGGCGCAGTGTTAGAAGAGGGGATGTTTTTCACCATCGAACCCATGGTGAATTTGGGTCGCCCCGAAACCAAGGTGCTGGCGGATGAATGGACAGCCGTGACGCGCGATAAATCCTTATCGGCCCAGTTTGAACATTCGATCGGGGTCACGGCAGACGGGTTTGAAATCTTTACCCTATCGCCCGGCGGCCGGTTCCATCCCACATACGACTAGGCGTTGAATTCCAGAAAATACGCACGGCTGTCGCCGTATTTGCGCATATCCAACTGGGTCAGTTCGGGGGGGCATGTGATGTCCCCGCCCTCTTCCCATAGGATTATGGCATTGGGGGCAATCCAACCGCCAGAAATGGCCCGCGCAATCGCGCGTTCGCCCATTTTTTTGCCATAGGGCGGATCTAGAAAAATCAGATCATAGGGCGCATCGGGATTTTCGGGCAGCTTGGTCGCGTCCATTTTCTTGATCGTGCACCGATCTGCCGCCTGACAAAGGGCGATGTTTTGGCGGATCAGGCCCAGCGATTTGTGGCCCGTGTCCACAAACGTTGCCTGACGTGCCCCACGCGACAGCGATTCCAGCGCCAGCGCACCGGTGCCTGCAAACAAATCCAGCACGCGCGCGCCATCAATCGGGTCGCCAAAACGCCCACCGGACAAAATGTTGAAAATGTTTTCGCGTACGCGGTCAGTGGTGGGGCGCAGATGCGCGCCTGCGTCCCCTTTGCCCAGGGCGGCCAATGCGCGGCCTTTGTATGTGCCGGCGATGATCCTCACGCTTTTAACAGGGCTTTCAGGTTGGTGTCTGGGTCTGCGATAACGGCGGGATCCGGGGATTTGCCCATTTCAATCAACCGTTTGCCCACCATATAGGATCGGCTGTCATTGATGGCATCCACCGCCAACAATTCACCATCACGGTAATACCAAAATGACGGCGCATCGGCATCCCCACGCGACACGACCCTGTCATAGCCGGTGTTTAATCCCGCAATCTGCAATTTCGTGTCATATTGATCCGACCAAAACCAGGGCATCGGCACATAGGTCACATTTTGCCCCATGATGTTCAGGGCAACATTTTCGGCCTGATCGATCGCGTTCTGCACGCTTTCCAATCGGATCCGCCCCGATTTATAGGGAAAGGACGCGCAATCGCCCGCAGACCAGATGGCAGGGTCAGATGTTTGGCCAAATTCATTGACGCGAATGCCGTTTTCGATGTCTAGGCCGGCGGCCTCGGCCAATTCGGATGCGGGGGCAATCCCCACGCCGACAACGGCGAAATCAATGTCCAATGTGCTGCCATCGGTCAATTGTGCCGCTGTCACGCGGCCATCGGTTTCGATCAAATGATCCAATCCCACGCCTTCGCGGATGTCGACGCCGTTTGCGGTATGCAAGGCGCGGAAATAATCGGATGTCTGAGGGGCGGCGACGCGTTGCAATATGCGATCGGCCATTTCGACCAATGTGACCTGCACGCCCTTGGATGCGGCCACGGCTGCGGCCTCAAGCCCGATATAGCCGCCACCAATGATCAAACACCGCGCGCCCTGTTGGATTTCAGGGGCCAAGGCATCCGCGTCACGCAAATCGCGCATGGCATAAACCCCCTGCAAGGCACCACCAATTTTTTCAGGCAGTTTGCGGGGCCATGATCCGGTGGTCAGAACCAAGTGATCATAGCCAACATCGCCCTGAGATGTCTGTACCACTTTGGTGTCGCGATCTATGGCGGTGACCTGCGTGTCCAGCATCAATGCAATATTGTGATCTGCGTAAAATTCCAGGGGCCGCAGGTAAAGGCGTTCTAGGTCCATATCGCCCATCATATATTTTTTCGACAATGGCGGGCGTTGATAGGGCGGGGCGGTTTCGCCGCCAATCAATGTAATATCGCCGGCATAGCCCGAATTGCGCAGTTTTGCGGCCACAGCTGATCCCGCTTGACCTGCGCCTATGATTACTGTTTTCGTCATATTTATACCCTGTCGCCTATGGATGCTTGTTCGACGCAGCCTATATTGTAATGACAGAAAAACGCAATTGCAGAGAAGGAAAATAAATGACGATTTCAGTCGGTGATCGCTTGCCAGAGGCAAGTTTGGTTCGTATCGGCGACAATGGCCCCGAGGCCGTCGCATTATCAGACAAATTGGCGGGCCGCCGTGTCGCCATTTTTGCAGTGCCGGGGGCCTATACACCCACCTGCC